>Ga0073928_10002671_pt1 | contig 29999 bp, 27 predicted proteins | sample PaiPotPPA55metaG_FD_76969 | JGI IMG/M metagenome (GOLD analysis project Ga0073928, IMG submission 76969) | Iron sulfur acid spring bacterial and archeal communities from Banff, Canada, to study Microbial Dark Matter (Phase II) - Paint Pots PPA... ...
GCACCTCGTCGGTCCCATAGGATTCTTCGCGATAGCAATTCGTGATTTGTTCTGGCGTCATCACCCGAACGCCATCAATGCCGCCGCCACACGCAAGCGCGCCATAGAGCCTTGCCAGCGCACGTGCCGTTGTATGGCCATTGGCGGCAGGTATTTCCGCGGCGCGCCATCCGCGCGAGTTGATGACCTCACTCCTCAGCCCGTTCGACGGATTGAGGAAGACCTTGGCGGTCAACGAATCGCGGTTCTTGGTGGCATAATCGAATAGATTGAACTCTCCCGGAGCTGGCGGCGGCGCCTGCCGAATCTCGGCACAACGATCATCATCGGCCGCGCCCAGTCCAATATGGCAATCGAGTCCGAGCGGACCCGCGAGTTCGTCGCGCAAGTAGCTGCCGACGCTCTTGCCCGTGATTCGCCGAATTACTTCCCCGACCAGCCAGCCGAAGGTAATCGCATGATAACCGTGCCTGGTGCCTGGCTCCCAGAATGGTTGTTCGGCGGCGAGCAAGCCAACCATATAATTCCAGTCGTAATAGGACTCGGCTTTGAGCCGTTCATAGACCGCCGGCAACCCTGCCCGATGGTTCAGGAGTTGACGGACGGTAATGCGTCCCTTGTCCTGCTGCGCGAAGTCAGGCCAGTAACGTGCAACCGGCGCGTCAAAGTCGAGTTTGCCTTCAGCAGCAAGGCGATGGGCGCAGATCGCAGTCAGGCCCTTGGTGGTGGAGAAGACGTTGGCCAGGGTATCGCGAGTCCATGGACGTGTCCGCGCTTTGTCTGCATAGCCGCCCCACAGATCGACCACCATCCGCCCATCGATAGTCACCGCGGCTGCGGCGCCATACTCGTTGCGCCTCTCCAGGTTTTCAGCGAACGCCTCTTTGACGCGCGCAAAACGCGGATCGCAGGTCCCTTCGATATGAACATCCGCCATGGCGGCCCTCACAGTGGTTGACTTGAGACTTGATTAGCACGGATGCCGGTTTTGGAGAACCGGATGCCCAGCAATCAAATCGAGTCTGGACTTTTGAAGCGTGAAGGAAATTCGTGCAGGAAATCCTGGTCGGGATGGAGCACGCGAGCGCGCGCGATTAGCGCCTGTTCAGTCTCAGGGAGATCTGGATCGGGAATGCAGCAGTCCACCGGGCAGACCGCGGCGCATTCTTCATGGTCGAAAAACCCGACGCATTCGGTGCATTTGTCGGGCGCAATGTAATAAATATCCTCAGCCACTGGCAGCCGCATTTGGCCGTTCAGTTCAGACGCCTGGCCGCCTTCATAGATCGCATTGTTCGGACATCGCGGCAGGCACGCGCCGCAATTGATGCATTCCTCGGTAATAACGGTCGCCATCTTTTCACCGACCTTCTATGCGCGCCTCGCGGACTCGTTTCTCTTCGGCCGTGCTCAGGGCTTCGGCCGGCTGCGCTCGGCCTCGGCTCGCCGCTTCAACGAAGCGGCCTCCGCTAGTGGCATGCACCGCCGAGGAGCCTGCCCTGGTAAGGTTCTCGCGGCCTCCTTTGTGTAGGGCACGTTCGAGGTTCGCCGGCCGAGATTCAATTCTGAGGCATCGCGCTCGCCACTTGGCGAGCGAGTTCGACAAAGGCGGCGCTCGCCGGATGATTGGGGTGCGCCAAAACGAGGGGCATTCCGTTGTCGCCGGTCTCGCGTATTTCCGAATAGATCGGCACGCGAGTCAGGACCGGCATCGCTTCTGTGCGGCTCATCTTTTCGCCGCCACCATGGCCAAACGGTTCATCGCGCTCGCCACAATCGGCGCAGACGAAATAGCTCATATTTTCGACTACGCCCAGCAGCGGGCAGTGCACTTGCCGAAACATCCGCACCGCGCGCAAAGCGTCGGCCAATGCCACTTCCTGCGGCGTAGTCACGATGACCACACCGTCGAGCGCCACCTGCTGCGCCAACGTGAGTTGCGCATCGCCAGTGCCGGGCGGCAGGTCGACGATCAGGAAATCCAGCGTACCCCAGAGTGTATCTTTGAGAAACTGACGCACCGCACTCATTACCATGGGACCGCGCCAGATGACCGGCGCCTGGTCATCGAGGAAAAATCCGATCGAAATCAGTTTGATGCCGTATCTGTCCAGCGGATAGAAGTTTTGGCCGCCGGCTGAGCGCGGCCGCTCGCCGCCGGTGCCCATCATCATTGGCATCGATGGACCGTAGATATCCGCATCCAGCAGCCCCACCTTATACCCGCTTTGACTCAGGGCCGCAGCCAGGTTGGCAGCCACCGTCGACTTGCCGACGCCGCCCTTGCCGCTGGCGACGGCCACCACCCATCGGGTCCCTTCGAGCCTGGCGCGGCCGGCCTTTTCGCCAAGCTCCGGTTCGACTTTACGAACCTTGAGTTCAACCTTCGGGACGCCGAGATCGTGGGCGAGCACATGATGGATGCGCACGCCGATTTCGCGCAACGTCTGCTCTTTTTCGCCTGGATGCCGCAGGGTGATAGCAAAGCCGCTGCCCGCCGCCGGCGCAACTTCCTCCACGATGCCGAGTGCGACGATATCCGACACATATCCTGGATAATTAATGCCGGCGAGCGCAGATAAGATCTCTTGCGCGGAAACGCGTCGTGCCACGCTGAAATTATTTCAGATGCAGGACAAAGGCGAAAGCCATCGTTTATCCGGCTAGGGGGGACAGCCGATCGGCGATTAGCTTGGTGGCTTCGGCGGCGATCCGGCGCACGATTTCGGCAGCCGGCAGAATCTCATTTACGAGGCTGCACGACTGGCCCGCGTAAAACGCCAGGCGTTCTATCTGTCCCTCCGTATAATCCGTTGGTGCCATCACCGAATAATTAACCAACGGGACTTCGACGTCGCTGCGGCGCATCCTAACAATCGCCGCGCCTTCGCCCGGCCGGTTGCCCGGCGCAGGCCGCCCAGCACGCTCCCATTCGTCGACGACCTCGGTGCGCAACACGCGATGCGGCGCATCGGGCCAACCAATATCAAACAGAGTCGTATGAATCGTGTCGCGGGCGTGCGAGCGCACTATTCGCTCCTTGTATACAGGATGTGCGGCAGCTTCGACCGAAGCCAAAAAGCGCGTACCGAATGCAGCGCCGTCGGCCCCTAACGCCAGTGCCGCAACGAGCCCGCGCCCGTCGGCGATACCGCCGGCGGCTATCAGCGCCATGTTTGGAAGCGCATCGCGCACCTCCGGGATAAGGGCAAGTGTCGTGACCTGGCCGCGAACGTGGCCACCGGCTTCAAAGCCCTGCGCGATGACCACGTCAGCGCCGGCGTCCCTGGCCCATCGCGCTTCTTCGGCGGCGCCGCATTGCCAGATAACCTTGGCCCCGGTTTGATGCAATCTGCTGATCGCCTCGACGTGGTCACGCGGGTCGCCCCAAAAAAAGGTCACGGCGGATATCCCGGTGTCAGCTACGGTTTCGACGATGCCCGGACGCAGAAACGGCACCAACAGATTCGCCGCGAGTGGTTTTCGCGTGCGTGCTTGTGCCGCGGCGATCTCGTTTCGAATTCCTTCGCGGCCGAACGCCGCAAGGCCAAGGGTGCCGAGGCCGCCTGCCTCCGATACCGCGGCGGCCAGTTCGGCGCACGCAATTCCGCCCATCCCGGCAGAGATAATCGGGAATTCGATCCCGAATAGATCACAGATGCGTGTGCGTAACATGAGCGGTTGACGTAAAAGTCCGCGCCTGCATTAATCCTTGCTATAGTCCCACGAAATGACGCGCTCGGGCTTAAATCGCACGACCACGACCGGCTGATTCTTGAATTGGACGGCATATTCGCGGCCCGCCCGCTTGCCCATATAAGCGACCGACATGCGCTCGAGCATGTCGTCGGCCACCTTCTCTTCCATCGTGGCTCGGCCTTTCAAAATCACGGCCTTGTAGTTGGGTGGCTTCCGCATGTCGACACACAGCGTGACGCGCGGATCATGCTGCAGGCATTTACACTTAAAGGCGGTCGCCTCCGTAATGAAGAATGCCTCGCCGCGCCGATACTCAAACCAAGTCGGCACGGCATGAGGCGAGCCATCCGGGGCAGTGACGGCGACTACCGCTACGTTCGGTTCGGTCAGAAATTGCGCGATTTCGCGCTTGGTCATCGGCATGTTTTTTACCCCACCCGCGTGAGCGCCACTGGCCAATCCGTGCGCGGAATCGAAGGTTTGGTTGCAGATCCGATTGTCACCAGGACGGCGATGGCGCGCGCCATCAATTTTTAGACCTTTATCATCGGCCGCGCAATTTCGGAGCGGCGAGCGTCGTCCGGCGACGAGGATTGCATGAGGGAGCTATCCGGCTTCTTTATCTCGCCGCCCAAGAACTCAGCCCCTTTTTTTACTTCATCGCTCGAGTAGGTTCCGTACTTGAGTTTTCGGCCCAGCGACGCTCCGCCGTGCTAGGTTGCCGATCTCCTGTGTTCAGTTTCTGTTTCGACCAAGCTGCAGCCTCCTCGGCGTCATCGGAGATAATTTCGAGCTAGCTACCGGCCTGCTTGTGGTTGCTCTGTGTGATCGCTGCTTTTGCCAAACTGATGGCTATTGCTGGCCAGCGCGACGGCGGCAGGGGCAAAGACCTGGTCGAGCTGATTGGGCGAAGAGACCTGGCTCTTCGCAACCTTAGCCGTGAAGCCCTGCCTTCTTCGGGGCGTTATGGGGTCTCCTCGCGCTTCAGCAAGACCGCGCCGCTCCGAATCTCGCGGGGCGGCATTCTAATTGTCGTTCTGGGAGAAGTATTTGCTGGCCTAGTGAAAATGCCGCTCGGGTTCCTCGACTCTTTCGGCAGGGCGTTCCTGTGCAGGCGTTGCAGCGCGGGAAATATCTGTTTGAAAGCCAGATCGCTGGTGGCGCCGAAAAAGACGAATGCATCTGATTGCTGCATAGTCATCAGCGGCCTCCCGTCTTCGCCGCCGGCTTTCCAGGTGCCGCCCAATTCGTTGCGCATCGCCGACAGCAGTTTTTTAGCGAACTCTGCCCCGCCGCGTGCCGGTGGCAGTCGCGGTCGGCGACTTCCGAGATCAGGCCAAAGGTCTGGCCGTCCGCCGCGAAGCGCACCAGTTGCATCTACTCGGCATGCGCCCGCACTGGTTACGCGACTCGTAGCACGATCTTGCCGAAGTGCTCGCTCGCCTGCATCATCCGATGCGCATTGGACGCTTCAGCAATAGGCAGCGTCCGGTAAATCGGCGGTCGAATAGCGCCGGCTTCAAGCTGGCGGCTGAAGCGCGCCAGAAAGGCCGCTACGATTTGGGCCTTTTCAGCCGTGGAACGGGTCCGCAGAGTCGAGCCGAAAATCGTGAGATGGCGCCGCAGCACCTGACTGAGGTCGATTTCGCTATTCGCCCCGCTCATAAGGCCGATCAGCACCAGCCTGCCGCCGTGGGCCAGTGCCTCAATGTTCGGCATCAGGTAAGCACCACCGATGCTGTCAAGGATCACGTCAGCTCCATGGTCGTTGGTCGCGGCTTTTATTTTCGGCGCAAACGGCCCGGAATTGTAGTTAATCGCAACGCCGGCACCGAACTTCAGGCATTGCTCGCACTTAGCATCCGAGCCGGCGGTGACAATCGAGCGGGCGCCCGCGAGATTAAGCAGTTGAATGGATGCCGTCCCGACTCCGCTGCCACCGCCATGAATCAGCACTACCTCACCCGCTCTTACCTCGGCCAGCATAAACAGGTTCAGGAAAGCGGTCAGATAAACTTCGGGCACTGCCGCCGCTTCTTCATCGGTGAGCGCCGCCGACACATGCATCGCTGACCCACAATGGACGATCGCTCTCTCGGCGTAGCCGCCGCCAGGCAACAAAGCCATCACGCGTTCACCTGGCCGCCATCCTTTGACTTCGTTGCCGACCGCCGCAACGACACCGGCGCACTCCAACCCCAGGATTGGTGATGCACCTGCGGGCGGCGGATAGAAGCCCTGTCGCTGCATCAGGTCAGCTCGATTGATCCCCACGCATCTTACGTTAATCAGCAAATCCGCCGGTCCGGGAGCCGGTTCGCTGAAATCGCCGAGCTTGAGCACGTCTTCATTGCCGGGCTTATCGATCAGGATGGCTTTCATTTCAGGCTCCTTTGTTGCGACCACGCGGACAACGCTCCACCAACTGCACCATCGGCCTCAACCAGCCGAAGTGCGACGCGATGCAATCCTTCGGGCACTAGCGAATATGCTTTGCGTGTCTTCCTGAGCCTGTTGCGCGACGGCGCTACCGAGTCGAAGAATCAACGCGGAGCGATGCGTCTTCGCTCTGCCGGGTCGAAATAAAATCGCTCCGCGCAGATGCTTCGTTGCTCTCAGGATGACAGAACCAAACAGGAGGAGACTGGACTTAGTACTTATCGATGATAGATACGCCGACGTTCTGGAAATTAGTCATCTCTTCAAGCACCCGCGAGGCGCCGTCAAGCCCTACGGTTTCGGTGATCATCGCTTTGGGATTCAGCTTGTTCGTCTGCACCATCTGCAGCATCGACGGATAACGCGCCGCCGGCATTCCGAGTGAAGCGATCAGTTGCAACTCCATCGTCACCATCCGGTCGATCGGGAGCTGCACCTCGCCCTGCTCGGCCTGAGTGGTGAGGCCGATCTGCAGGGAGCGACCCTGCTTGCGCAGCGAAAGAATCGAATTGCGGCAGGTGGTCGCGATTCCGAGGGCATCGACGCTGACATGAGCCCCGCCCTTGGTAATGTCGAAAACCGACATCGGGACGTTCTCACTGCGTTTCGCATTGACTGTAAATTGTGCACCGACCTTCTTGGCCAGCTCGAGCTTGCGATCGTCGAGATCCACTGCGACGACGTTGGCGCCAATTGCTGCGGCGATATGGATCGCCGAGAGCCCGATTCCGCCACATCCATGCACTGCTACCCATTCACCCGGCCGCACCTGCGCCCGATCAACAACGCCATGATATGAAGTCATAAAGCGGCAGCCCATCGAGGCGCCTTCGAGAAAGCCCACCTCTTCAGGCATCGGCACGAGGTTCAGGTCGGCATTAGGGATGCCGACATAGCGCCCGTAACCGCCCCAATACGAGAAGCCGGGGATGGCGGGATTGTCGCAGACGTGGGATTGCCCACTGCGGCAGTAATCGCAAATGCCGTCGCCCTGGCTGAATGGCACCAGCACGCGGTCGCCTTTTTTGAAGTTATGCACGTCCTTGCCGACTTCTTCGATGACTCCGCAGAATTCATGCCCCATTACAAGCGGCATGGCGGGCGTCAACCCGATCCAGGCCCAGTCGCCAGACCAGGCATGCCAGTCAGATCGGCAAATTCCTTCGGCTTCGGCGCGCAGAATTACACCGTTAAGCGGACACTTGGGATCCGGCATCTCCTTCACGACCAACGGCTTGCGCACGGCCTCCATCACTGCTGCTCTCATAAACGACCTCCGGACGAGCTCCCCTGCCGATGTCGTCCAGGCCGCCAGCCCGTCAGCTAACTCGATCAGCAGGTGCGGAGCGGGGGATTTTCAATCCTATAGCGCTTGCGGCGCCGCTGGGCAACGCAAGACCATTGCCGAACCGCGCAAGGGCTCTGGCCACGCTAGCACGTTGAGGCGCTGATGCTGCGAGCTTATGGTGATGTTTGACTTGCAATCAGGGTGGCGCTGAATAACACAACGATTGGCCTCACCTGTGGTGTCCCGCGGGTAGAACGCTTCCGGTTCCAAATCGCGCAAACCTGAGCCTGCCGCCGTCCGAACGGCCAGGCGCGACCTTGCCCTTGCCCGATCGGCATCCAGCCAAGCACCCAATAACCGCTTTGAACTGCTACTTTTGCTCGTGCCCCGCTTGTCGCCAACCCGAGCCTGACCTATAAGATCAATTTGAGGATTACCGTAATCGTACAGCCAAGCTCGGTTAAGCAACTCGCCGTCAGGCACAAGGCTCAGCGAAGCGCAAGGGTCTGCGACGTGCGCACTGTGCAGAGCGTTCGTGAAGCAATTAAGCCAGGAGGATCAAAACTATGACGCAGGGATTCACCATATGCGTAGGAACCGTAGGCGCCGGGGTTTGGTTCAGCCCCGACGGAGGTGACCATTGGCGGCGCAGCAAGATGGCGCTGCCGTTTCATCATGAACCCGGCGAAATCCAGATTCGCTCGCTTTCGGCTTCACCGCATAATCCACATCACCTCCTCGCTGGCTCCGAAGCGGGGCTCTATCGAAGCAACGACAACGGCGCAACTTGGGAACTGGTTGTTTCGCCGATGGACGGGATGCAGATCTGGTCCACTTCCTGGCATCCAGCCAGCCCTGAGGTACTGCTTGCCGGGACCAAACCACCCAACGTTTTCCGCTCCAAAGATGCGGGCAAGAGTTGGGAAAAACTCGCGGTTCCGATCGCCAAGGAATGTTTTGCCGGCGCCCCAAAAGTCACCAATATTGTGGTAGATCCTGACGATTCGCAAACGCTTTGGGTGGGTGTGGAAATCGATGGTGTTTTCGTCAGCCGCGACGATGGTGATACTTGGACCCATCTGCCGCCCCTGGGCGACAAGCCGATAAATCAGGATATTCATGGACTTGCGGTAGGCGTGAACGGCACGCGCAAAATCGTCGCGACCACCCCCGATGGTATCTGGAGCAGCACCGATGAAGGGCAGCATTGGTCGCTGCACGGCTTTCCGCGTTTCGCTGAACGGGACACGATTTCCTACTGCCGCGGTATTACGTTGAAGCCCGATGACGCGGACGTGATGTTCGTCGGCAATGGCGATTTCATTCCCGGCAAACGCGGGGCAATCCAGCGCACCGTCGACGGCGGCAAAACCTGGAGCGCGTGCAAATTGCCGGTCGAGCCCAACTCAGTGGTCTACTGGATAGCAACTCATCCAGCCGATCCCAACGTCGTGGTGGCCGCCAGTCTCCACGGCTATTTGTATTCGAGCACCGATGGCGGCGAGAGCTGGCAAAAAAACCGGCGTGAGTTTGGCGAGATCCGCGCAATTGCGTGGGTACCAAACTGAGGGGAAGGCGCGAAAGGAGGATTGGAGAAGCGAGAGCTGTGAGGGCGGTTCTCTTTCCCGCTCCTCCTTCCTTCGGTCGTGGACGCTTGAATTTTCAAGGTAGTGGAACTGCATTGATTTTGATGCGTCGCTTGACGCCTAATGCGTGCAGCGCCTCGGCCCGGACGATCAACCGGCCTGGTTCTCGCATCTCTGCTTCGGCACGTACCGCGCGAAAACCATGATCCTCGTGAGCGAGGAGATATTGGCGCGTCCGCTCCGGTGCGGGCTCGCCAACGGATACTGCATAGGCGCTGACCTGTTGGATCGGCAACAACTGGCTGGTCGCCGCGCCGTAATATGGTCCGCCATCGAAGGGATCGATTTGCTTAAGGAATTTCATCCCGGCCTGTTCCAGCAGCCGCACCGCTCCGCGAGTGTTTTCACCGACCGCCCCTAATGAAGCCCTTACTTCCTCCGGCAGCAAAAACGTGTACAGGGGCGTATCTGGAAATAGCGCACGAATAAATTCCTTATCTCGCGCTGACAGAATATCCGCCTCACGAAACGACAGGCCGGTGACGGACCGCCCGTAGTGGTCCCAAAAAATATTCCCATGCTCGGGCAACATTGGCGCGAGCATCTCTGCGACGACGTGCTCCTCGAACCGTTTGCGATGCATGCCGATATAGAGAAAGCGTACCCACGAAATTTGCTTGCCAACCCGCTCCGCGTGCCCGCGTATCGCCGCGGTCACGATCAGTCCGCCAATTTCGGTCGGTCCGCTCATTGAGTATCGCAACCTGAGGTAAGGATGGCGAAACGACCTGCGTAGAGAGTGCGAGTAACGCTCGTCACTATCCATATCCAGGTAATAGTGCGGCGCCGCCGGTGTGCCGTGTTTGCCAATGATCATGGATGCGGCGACAAGGCGGCGCGTCGAGCGCTCTTGCGCGCAGAAGATAAATACCGCACGCGAATGGTCGCGAATACGGCCGCGAAAAGCCTGCACCGAAGTATTGATGGCTTCGCGCATGGCGCGTGAATCGGTGGGCAGATTAATCGAGTCGAGCTCGCGCGCCAGGTTGAGCAATTGATGATGGTCGCCCGCACGTGCTTCTCGAATTACGAACGGGGGGTCGAAACCGTCCATTTAGCGACTTTACCATCACGCGCGTCTGGCGAGAATTCACCCGCGGAGACCGGCACAAAGCGTCTTAACGCAAAACGAAGACGCAGCCGAATAAATGAAGCTGTCAAATACTTATGAGCAACGAATCGGCCAGGTAGCGGGCCGGCCAAGCAACCAGAGTTGACTTCGTGATCAATCATGCGCGCCGCGAAAAATTGGCCTTTGATGAACCAAGACGGCTGGCGCGAAATTCGCATTTGATTTAAGAAATCCCGTTCGATACGTTTGCCTTAGGTACCGACACCTGGTCGGTTGAGGAGGCGCGGTGATGGAGCTGCCGAAGTGCCAAAAGTGCAACAATGGCACTCTCATTCCACTCTCTGATTACGGTCAGGAAGGCGCTTCAGTAATCTTTAAGGCGTGGGCGTGCACCAATCCCGATTGTGGCTTCAGTCTACGAGTGGACAAAGGCGAAGTAACCTACGGAAAACGCATCGAGCCAAAGCATTGACGTAACAACCAGTTGCTGCGGGCGGCCCATGGCTTGGCCGCCTTTTTCATGAATAGGAGGTATCGGAGAACCTGTTGATGGGCACTGCCATTTACCGTTCGCAAACCATCGGCTCGATGCTGCGGCCCGCCTCTCTCCGCGACGCGCGCCACGCACTGCGCTCGGGCGCGATCACGAGTTCCGCGTTCAAGAAAATCGAGGATCGGGCGGTAGACGATGCTCTAGCCATCCAAGAGCGCGCCGGAATTGATCTCGTCACTGACGGTGAGCAGCGCCGTGCGAGTTTTCTGGGCTCATTGCTGGAAACTACCGAGGGTCTTACTCGCAACCTGAGCATCACCAAGCCGTGGCACGAAGATGATGAGCACGTGGCGGAGCTTTCACTGGGACTGGCGGTCACCGGCAAGCTTCGCCGGCTACGATCGATGGTTTGTGAAGAGTACGCCTACGCGCGCGCCCGATCGATCAAACCGGTCAAGGTCACATTGCCGAGTCCGATGATGTTGCTAATGTTTTGGGCCCCCGAGTTTGCCCGTGCGAACTATAGCGACGTGTTCGAACTGTTCGTAGATGGCGCCGAAGTAATTCGTGCCGAGATTGCCGAATTGGCGGATGGGCTGCGAGCAAATTCAGATTGACGCACCCGAACTCGCTATCCTCATTGACCCGGCAGCACGGAAGATCGTCTTTGAGCGCAACGGAATCGACCCCGCTCGGGTCCTGGGCGAAGGCGTCGAACTATTAAACTCGCTGGCCGATGCGCCCGGGGTCAGCTTTGGACTGCATCTGTGCCGAGGCAACAACGACGGCCGTTGGTTAAGCAAGGGCGGCTACGAAGCGATTTCCAAACAGGTCTTCGGCCGCGCCGATCGCTTCGCAACCCTTTTGCTGGAATATGACGATGTACGTTCGGGTGGTTTCGAGCCGCTCGCCGATATTCCGCGCGACAAGCTAGTTGTCCTTGGCCTGGTTTCGACCAAGCACCCGGCGATGGAATCGGAGCAGACGTTGAGAGCGCGCATCGAGCAAGCCGCGCGTTATTTTCCCCAGGACCAGCTCGCGTTGTCACCCCAGTGCGGCTTCGCATCCGGGATAAGAGGCAATCCGCTCGACGAATTAAACCAGGAGCGGAAACTCCGTTTGGTTGCAGACGTCGCCCATCACGTTTGGCACTGAACGTCTTTACTCAATTCAATAGCGGAACTGCTGTCGTGCAGTGGGCTCCAGGCCGTACTTATCTCTCTGACAACCGCGTCGGGCATTGGTGGCGACCCTGCTAGCGCAAAGCGCACACCCAATATTGGCAAGCGCAAGCTCCTATCCGGCCATAAACCCGCCATCCACCGGCATCGGCAAACCAGTCACATACGACGCGCGATCCGAGCACAACCACGCCACTGCCTCGCCAATCTCTTCAGGCTCGCCCAGGCGCTTCAGCGGTTCTGCGCGGGCGAAGCGCTGCTCGATCTCGGGACGAAGTTGTAACAGGCGACCCATCATTGGCGTGCGAATCGGGCCTGGGCAAACCGCATTTATACGGATGTTGTGGCGGCCGTACTCCAGCGCCGCAGCGCGGGTCAAGCCGGCGACCCCGTGCTTGGCGGCCACGTACGCGGGCATACCCCGCACCCCAGCCAGTCCGGCGCCTGAAGAAGTATTGACGATAGCGCCGCCGGCGTTTTGCTTCAGCAACTGATCGATCTCCGCTTTCATGCAAAAGAACACGCCGGTGAGATTGATCGAGATAACACGCGCCCAGTTCTCTTCACTGCACACGTGCGTATCGCCACCCTGTCCCTCGATGCCAGCGTTGTTGAAGGCGCAGTCGAGCCGTCCGTAGGTTTCTACCGCCTTTGAGATCATTGATTCGACGTCGTTCCATTTGGCAACGTCGCATTTGACGAAGATCGCCTGGCCGCCGAGGTCCTGCACGATCTTCAAAGTTCTATTGCCGCCTTCCTCAACCACGTCAGCCAGCACCAATTTCGCGCCTTCACGCGCGAAGACGCGCGAAGTGGCTTGCCCGATTCCCGATCCAGCGCCGGTAATCAGCGCAACTTTGCCGTCCAGTATTCCAGCCATTTTCATTCCCTCCTGAACGAAATGCTCAGCCCAATCGACTCGGCTGATGTTAAGCCGCCACTCACGACGAACTCTGAGCAGGCAGCTAGACGCAAGTCCGATAAGACATGAGATAGCGCCGGCCAATTTGGTGATATGCACTGCCGACCTAACTTGTCAGGAATCACAGGCTGAAGGCCTCTGCCACCCTGATATTTTAGGCAACGGATCCTCAAACCCCCGGCTTCTTCAAATTCAACTAATGTCCTAGCCGGTAGAGCTCAGCCGCGTTTTTGTATACAATCTTGCTAGTCACCTCTTCTGGCACGCCCGCGAAGTCGCGTTCGATCACTTTGCGGGAGTTGGGCCAGGTGGAATCGGTGTGCGGAAAGTCCGAAGCCCACATGTAGTTGCTCTCGCCGTATAGTTTGTAGGCAGCCGGACCGACTGGATCGTCCTGGAATGTCGCCCATAACTGTCGGCGCATGTATTCGCTAGGTTTACGGGGTAGCGGCTCTGCCATTAATAAGCCGTACTTTTCCCATGCGTGATCGAGGCGATACATATAGTGCGGCAGCCAGCCAACGTCGTTCTCCGCTGATACTAACTTGAGGTGTGGGAAACGCTCCAGTATGCCGCCAGCTATAATCGAAGTGAGTGAACGCTGAATCTCGTGGATGACATTCGCATACATTTCGATTCGGGTCGGGCCAGCCGCGCTTACGACGTTGCCGGTCTCCGGATCGATTGCGAGCTTGCTCTCCCTGCCTTTGCCGGTGATTACGTGCAGCGATAATGGCATCGCCAACTCGGAGGCCGCCTGCCAGAAAGGATCATAAATGCGGGCGCTGTAGGGTTTCTCTTCAGGCGCAGAGCCCCAGATCATCGCGCCACGCAACCCGAGCTTTGCGGAACGCTCAAGCTCTTTAATTCCGTCGCCGATATCCTCCAGCGAGATCAGCGCATTACCAATCAATCGCGCGGGGTCGTATGAACAGAAGTCGGCAAGCCAGTCATTGTACGCGCCAAAACAAGCTCGCTGGAGGCCGGCGTCTTCGAGGCTGAATAGGCGCATTCCGAGAGTGGTATATAGGACCTCGGCCTCCACCCCGTCGATATCCTGGTCCTTGATACGCTCGGCAGGATCCCATCCGCTCGGCCGCGCTGCCTCGTAACCTTTAGTGAGATGTTCCTTTAATTCGAGGCCGCTTCTGCCGGTCCCGAAACCGCCTGCCACTGGAAACGGAGCAAGGCCGGGAGCGACGAAGACATAACCGGAGCCGTTGGGGTTTTTGATGACGTGCGGAGCTTGGGAACGAAACTTCCTGTCAAGCCGCGTCTCCCAGAAATCGGCCGGCTCCATCACATGTGAATCAGCCGACATGATACGCATTTCTGCCATTGTTGTATCCTCGGTAAAGCGCAATGAGTAGTTGCAACATCGGCATCGCAGTTATCGGCCGGTACCGCTGAAGTCAGTGTCAGCAAGCCGCATCGAAACGAAACAATCGCTCGCGCCTGACCTCTCCCTGGACCGGTAGAGGATCAATAGCGATACTGGTACTAATGCCGAAAAACACAAGCGGCGGCTTCTCTCATACCTCGAGATGGTAAAGCTTGGCGCAGTTCTCAAACACGATTTTTCGCGTTATCTCCTCGGGAACACCGTCGAAATCGCGCGCGATAACTTGCCGTGAATGGGGCCAGGTCGAATCGGCATGGGGGAAGTCCGACGCCCACATATAATTATCGGCCCCAAATATCTTGTAGGCGGCCGGACCCACGGGGTCGTCCTGGAAGGTCGCCCACACCTGGCGGCGAATGTACTCGCTGGGCCGGCGTGGGATTGCGTCCGGGACCAGCCGCGAGAATTTCTCGTACGCGTGATCGAGCCGGTACATGAAATGAGGCAGCCACCCGACGTCGCTTTCGGCTGACACCAATCGCAGTTTGGGGAAACGCTCGAGCACGCCGCCGAAAATAAACGAGTTCAGCGAGCGCTGGACCTCCTGCACCATGTTGCCGTATGACTCCATCACATTGCCGGCATTCGCGGACTTGATTAAGCCGGTCACCGGATCAGCCTCACGTCTGCTCTCGGGACCATGGCCTGTGCCCGTGTGCAAATGCAAGGGCATCTCGAGCTCGCTCGCAGCCTCCCAGAAGGGGTCGTAGATTCTGCTACGATAGGTCTTGTCTTCCGGCGGCGAACCCCAGATCATCGCGCCGCGCAACCCCGCCTTTGCGCAGCGTTGAAGTTCCTGCACTGCCTGCGCAATCTCCGCTAGCGAAATCAACGCGAGTCCGGTCAGACGCCGCCGATTATAAGCGCAGAGTTCGGCCAGCCAATCGTTATAAACGCCAAAGCAGGCCCGTTGCAGGTCGAAATCTGGCAGTCGGAAAAGCAGCATTCCGAGCGTGGTGTACAGCACCTCCGCCGCAACACCATCCACGTCCTGATCTTTCATGCGCTCGGCCGGGTCCCATCCGCTTGGACGAGCTGCCTCGTAACCCTTGTTCAGATGTTCCTTGAGTTCGTCGCCGCTCTTGCCGATGGCGAAACCCCCCGCCGCCGGAAAAGGAGTCATTCCAGGCGCAGTGAACACATAACCCGGGCGGTTTTCGTTCTTGATCACACGCGGCGCCTGATCTTTGAATTTCCGGTCGAGGCGCTCTTGCCAGAGAGCGGGCGGTTCCATGACATGTGAATCCGCAGATATGATGCGCATTTCGGCCATAGCGTTATCCTCACTAAAGTGGAGACCTACTGGAGATCGGACCCTCACCCCTACCGCTCTCGCCAGCCGTCCTCACGTCTCCCATAACCGAGCGGGAGAGCAAGAGGCAGGAGCAGGGGCTTAGACAAGAATCGGGGTGACTAGGCAAGGCCAAGGCCGCCGCGAATCGCGTCGCCAATCGGCTGCAGTGGACTGTCTTGCGGTGTTTGCGCGTCAAACATTCGGTTGTGACAGATTCCTACTGCCAGACGAGCGTCTGGATCTGCCCAGCCAATTGAACCGCCGGCACCCGGATGCGAAATAGTATGTGGATTAGTGCCAATCACTGGCGGCGCCGGCGGCGATTCGCCGCCAAGATGGAATCCACTAATCCCGAGGTTGAGAACGCGGGCCAATACCTGATCCACCTCGCCCCGGTTTGCGCGGGGCGTACTGAATGCGCGGACGCGTTCCTCCGACAGTAGACGCACGCCGCCGAGCGCGCCCCCGTTTGCCAGCATCGCAAAAAACTTAGCCTCGCTGCGCGCATTCATGATACCGCCGGCTCCCGGGATACAGGCACGCCGCACGTCAGGACGCCCGAAGACCTCCTGCACCACCCCTACCTGCCCGGGAATGGCGCCCATCCGTAACGGGCCCGGCGCGGGAGTTCCGGCTGGAGGCGCCGGCATGTTCGTCAATTTCGCGATGCGCGGCTCCGCCGCATCGGAAATCCCCATAAACAAATTGTCAATCCCGAGCGGCGCGCAAATTTCTTCCTGTATGAACCGGCCGAAGGGCCGCCGCTTGAGGTCGGTCCGCCGAACGCATTCCGCGATGATCCAGCCGAACGTATATGAATGATAAGCGCTGGTGGTTCCGGGCGCGAACACGGGCTCCATGTTCGCGAGCTGGCCAATCATCCAATCCCAATTGCACATCTGTTCTGCTGATACACCGGCCGGCATTAGCGGGATGCCGGTGCGATGCGTCAGCGCGTCGCGCACGGTGGCCGTGCCTTTTCCATGAGCCGCAAATTCCGGCCAGTAGAAGCCAATCGGCTTGTCATAATCGATGAGGCCGCGCTCGGCCTGCATATGGAGCGCAGTCGCGGTCACGGCTTTGGTGACGGAGAATACGGGGAAAAGCGTGTCGCCATTTACCGCGCGCCCGGTGGTCTCGTCGGCCAAGCCGCCCCAGACGTCAACCACCAGCTCGCCCTTGAGATATGCCGCGACCTGAACCCCAATCTCACCGCCCTCGCGAATTGCAGCGTCAACCGCTGCTTGAACAATTTTGTTTATATCAGCCATGTTCTTTCACCGGCCGGGATGCGTAGTCGCATCAGTTTTCCAGCACAGGCCACTCGACTCACCGAGATAGTGCACCCTTAAGGGCTTTCCTGTCGAGAAGCGCTCCCCTGACGACCCTCCGATATCGAATACGTACATTGCCGATCAAGTGGGAATTATCGTCACCCGGTTGGCGGTCCCCGACGAATGCGACTGCGCACCTCAGCCAACGATTGGTGTCTTGGCACGATGCTCTCGACCCACCAGGTCGCGCCCGCGCGAGCGTAGCGGGTTACGATCTTGCGGTCCTGCTCGCTATCGCCGGATGTGACGCCGAATTGCACCACGTCAAAATGCGTGTGGTTGGCCCTCGAGCGGCGGACAAATTCGAGAAGCTGGGCAAGCTCGGCGGGCGCCAGGGAACTGGCGAAATCGCCTATCACCGGCACGGCTCCCTCATAACGAGCCGCTCGGCGGAAAGGGGCTTTGCGAGGCCACGTTCCGGCTATCCAGATCGGGATGCGCGGGATTTGTAGCGGGGTCGGCAGGAACTGCGCTTCCTTGACGTGGTAGTGTCTGCCCGAAAACGAAAATTGCGCTCCACCCCAAAGGCCGGTGATAATCGCCAGGCCCTCGTCCAGCATCTCGGCGCGAATACGATCGTTGATCGGTCCATCAAAGGTGGTGATTTCTCCGAAAGTATCTGACCCGAGTCCGATACCCAGTATCAGCCGTCCTTCGGACAGATGGTCCAGAGTCACGCACTCGCGGGCGATTTTCCAGGGATGGCGCCTGAACAACGGCGTGGCCATTGGACCAAGCCGAATGCGCACTGTCTTTGCCGCAATCGCAGCAAGCGTGATCCAGGGATCGGCGACGGGCTCGCCGTGCCCAACGTGAATGTGATCCCAGACAAAGCAACCGTCCCACCCGGCATCTTCCGCCTGGCGCGCGAGTTCGGCCAGGAGACGCGGCTGGCTGTACTCACCGCAGATAGGGAAGTCGAGGGCGAAACGCACTTCCCTTTCCTGTCATCTTCCTGTCATCTTGGCGAGCTAACGATGGACTGCCTTCCGGAGCGCAGCACTGTTCCCGGCAGTGCACCCGTGTGCTGCTGATGTTCGAACAGGACCTCGCCGTTGACGATGGTGTATTCGATCCCGTGCGCCGCGGTTACGAAGCGCAAGCCGCCGCCTGGCAGGTCACGGACCGCATGCTGACGCGGAGCCGAGTTGATCGTGTTGTAATCGAAGATCGTGAAATCGGCCGCCATCCCGGGGGCGAGCTGCCCTCGGTCTGCGACGCCGAACAAGTCTGCCGGCTCTGAGGTCAGGCGCTTGACCGCATGCTCCAAGGTCAGGAGCTGCTTGTCGCGTGACCAGGTGCCGATCAGATAAGTCGGATAGCCGGCATCACAATGTTGATCAACGTGGGCGCCACCGTCCGACAAACCGATAATCAAACGAGGGTCGGCAACAAAGCGCCCGATCCGCTCCTCTTTCGCAAATGTGAGCACGAACCAGGTCCGGAGCTCATCTTCGATTGCAAGATTCAAAAAACTGTCGAGCGGCTCTTCACCGCGTTCCGCCGCCACCTCGGCCACTGATCTTCCTTCGTAAGCCTTTAAACTCGGCGTTACCGCCTGATCAATTATGAATCGTTTCCAATCCAGCCGTCCGGCCCGCGGCCTACTCAACTCCTGGCGAAAATCGCTCCGGAACTCGTCGCTCGCGTACAGCTCCTTTTGCTTATCGGCCGGCAGGTTGAACACCTTCGTCCAGGCCGGTGATAGTGCGGCCATTACGAGCGCCGGACTTCTTAGGTTGAACTCGAAGATGGTGGGCGTGCATCTGAGCTGGCAAATTGCACCACGTCGAGTCAGCGGCTCGGCCTTCCTCAGCGTTTCTTCACTTCGCGCTGACAACCAAGTTACAGGCCGCCCACTCTTGGTTAGCAAAAGATCAAGCAGTTGATATTCGTCGTCCGCCAAAATTCCGCCGCTTCGCGTCAGTGCGATCTCGATCAAGCCGCGCCCGAGTTCTTTTAGCACATCCGCATAAGCCGTCATTTCATTGGTATCTGCCAACCGGCAGGCCAACGGCCGCCCGCGGTAGCCGACGTGTTGCAGCGTGTTGGTGGTGGAAAAGCCGACCGCCCCGGCCAGGATAGCCTCGCGCAACAATGCCTTGATCTGTGCGAGTTCCTCGGCGGTCGCCGCCCTTTCCATCGACTCTTCACCCATCACGAAGTGGCGAAAGGGTGTTAGTGGAGCCAGAAACGACAGGTTAACCCCACTACGGCGCTGTTCCGCAGCTTGCATGAACTCCGGAAAGCTCACCCATCCCCAACTGATTCCGCGTGCAAGCACGTCGAACGGAATCCCTTCAACATTGACGAGGTCCCACGTGACGACCTCGTGCAAGTCGGGACGGCACGGCGCGATGCCGACACCGCAATTTCCCATCACCACGCTCGTAACTCCGTGCCACGATGAACAACTGAGCAGCGGGTCCCAGCAGATTTGTGCGTCGTAGTGAGTATGGGGATCGATGAAGCCGGGCGCGACGATTAGATCGGAGGCATCAATGACCTTGCGCGCGGAACCGTCGATTTTGCCGCCGATCTCTACAATCCGGCCGTCAACTACGCCAATATTGGCCTGGTAGCGCGAGCGTCCGCTCCCGTCGACTACAATTCCGTTTCTAATCAGGAGATCGTAAGCCATCTTTTCACCGACTTCATATGCGCACCTCGCAGACTCGTTTGCTCACTGCGGCCGAAGCGGCCTTCGCTAATTGCCTGTGCCGCGGCTCCGTGGTCGCCGCTCTGCATTGCGTTATTCTCAGCCTTCCCGTTCGCGTGTAGCGACCTCCGTTCGCTCACGACGTGATTGCACTATACGATCCGATACTTCTCAGCGAGTTGCGTCGCCTCTTTGGCACCGATGAACTCATTGAAGTCTTCCATCGCGGGTGTTCGTTGTGCGAAATTGCCTATAGTGCCAGTCGACTTCAATTCCTTAATCATTTCGCGCACCGCTTGGTAAGCGAGAAACAATGACTGGACTGGATAGATCGCGACCTTCAGTCCGGCTTGTTCCAAATCTTGCCTGGGCGTATCTATTACGACGTTCAACAGCGGCTTCGGCAATGCATCTACCACCTTCCTGGTGTCACGCAACCGCAAGTAGGGCAGGAAAAGCAAATCGGCGCCTGCCTCAGCATAGGCATTAGCCCGCTCCAAAGCATCGTCGAGTGACGTCACTCCTATAGCGTCGGAGCGCGCGATGATAACGAAGTCGGGGTCTGTGCGAGCGTCGACCGCGGCTTTGATTTTGTCTGCCGCTTGCGGCGTTGAAAACAGCCGGTCGCGATGTCCGACAAAATGCTTGCCGGGCACAAGGTCCTCGACGTGTACCCCGGCCAATCCGGCCTGCTCGGCAAGACGAATGGTGCGCCGAGCACTCAATGCAGTTCCACCGGCATCATCGATATCGGAGATTATAGGGATGTTCACTGCCGCGGCTACGTTGCGCGCCTGCGCCAGTAATTCAGTCATCGTGATCAATGAATGGTCAGGAATACCTAACATGCTCGCCGAGGTGGCAAAGCCGCCGAGATAGACCGCCTGAAACCCTTCGGCCTCGACTATCCGCGCGCTCATTACGTCATGTGCGCCGGGTGCGACCAACATGCCAGGCTCGCTCAGCAACTGTCTTAGTTTCGTCGTTCCCTTCACGGCACGTCCTCCACTATTTTTTCAGGAACTCTACGATTTTCGTGTTCACCTCATTAGGGCGTTCCAGATGAATGAAATGGCCTGCGCCTGGAATCGCCACTTTTTCAAGGCTGGCGGCGAAATGTGAATCCATTCGCTCGAACGCCGGCATCCGCCCCGGCCGGTCGCGCGTGCCGTGAAAAGCCAACGCCGGAACAGGAATCGGTGTGGTTGCGATTTTCTCCCGCAATCCGTTCAGGGCAGGATCGCGGTTAGCGGGATGGAACGTGTGTCGGTAATAGTTCAGGGCCGAAGTTAATACCCCCGGCAAACGAAAAGTGGCTTTGACGCTATCGATGAGTTCAGGGGGAGGATTATATTGAGGTGAAGCATCGCGCCACCACCTCACAATAAAGTCGTAGTCATTCGCGGCAACCGCCGACTCTGCGAATGGCATCTGGAAAAAATATGCATGCCAACTGCCTTTGAGCGTGTCATAGTCTGTGCCCATCGCCGCCGGATGCGCAACGCCGAGCGTGACGATCTTACGTACCCGCTCCGATGCGAGAACGGCGCTTGCTAACGTGGCAAATCCACCCCAGTCGTGTCCAACCACAAATGCTTCTTTCGCGCCGAGAGCCCCAATTAGCGCGACCACGTCCTGTCCGAGCAGGATCGACTCAAAACGGTCGTCTGCTGGTTTGCCCGTCGGAGAATACCCGCGCATGAACGGGGCCACGCCGCGAAAGCCGGCATCGGCCAGGACTGGCAGCAGATAACGATAAGTGTAGGCGTTATCGGGAAATCCATGCAGGCAGAGGACCAGTGGTCCCGCGCCTAGTTCGACATAATGAAAGTCGATGCTGTTCGCCGTAACACTACCAGTGCTGAATTCCATGGGTTAGCTCCATTGCCTCTCCTTTTCGGCAGAGAGCCTGGTATGAGCAGACAAGGCATCGTGCTGTCGGCGCGAAGTGTCGCCGTCAAAAACCGACCGGCTTCTCCTACATCAAGGGAAGCTAAAAGGTCGAAACACAAACAATCAGTCAGCGGCTGCTGCCTGACTTTCGACATTACCGGCTTTTTCCAGCAGCGCTTTCAGCACGCGGGGCGGCGACATCGGTAATTCCGTCATGCGCACGCCAATCGCACGGTAAATCGCATTGGCAACCGCCGCCATCGGCGGTATTATCGCAACCTCGCCGACCCCTCGGATGCCGAGCGGGTGATTCGGGTTCGGAACTTCGACCACCAACGCTTCTATTAGTGGCACGTCCAGGCAGGTCGGCATGCGGTAGTCCAGCAGCGCGGCATTCCTCAAAATTCCCTTCTGGTCGTAAACGTATTCCTCGCTCAATGCCCATCCGATACCCTGGGCGACGCCACCCTGAGCCTGGCCTTCGACGTAGCTGGGATGCAGTGCGCGGCCGGCATCTAGAGCGATGGTGCAGCGCAGGATTTGCACCTTGCCGGTGTCCGGGTCGACCTCCACATCGACGCATACCGTGGCAAATGTGTTGCCAATCGCGCTGGTGGCGTCGAGCGATGCGCGTCCCACCACCGGCCCGCCGGTGCGCGCCAGTTTGCCAGCCAGTTGCCTCAGCGTAAGTTGGCCTCCCCCGTTCTTCGAGGCGAAAGTCCCGCTATCAAACTCGATTTCTTCGGGCTTGCTCTCGAGGAGCCTGGCCGCGCGTTCCTTCAGTTGCCGCAGCGCGTCGTGTGCGGCTTCGTAAACGGCGAGACCGGTCGCGACTGTAACACGGCTGCCGCCGGTGCCGTCAGTGAAGCCGATGCAATCGGTGTCGCCGACCAGAGGACGGACATCGTTAATATCGCAGCCGAGTACTTCGGCGGCAACCATCGCCATCGAGGCGCGCGAGCCGCCGATATCTACGGAACCAGTGACCACACTCACAGTGCCGTCCGTGTGTATGTTGACGATGGCGGAAGACTGGTTGCCGGCATTAAACCAAAAACCCGACGCTAACCCGCGTCCGCGATTGGGGCCGGTAAGTTTCGAGTGATAGTGTTCGCTGTTACGGAGCGCCTCGCAGGTCTCGAGAAAACCGATCCGCTTATACTTCGGCCCGGCTGGTTGCGGAGTACCTTCGTGCGCGCCATTCATGATGCGGAAATCGAGCGGATCGATACCGCATTTCTCGGCCAGTTCATCGATTACACTCTCGCAGGCAAAGGCCGAGCTCGGCGCGCCCGGTGCGCGATAGGCGGCGACCTTGGGCCGGTTCAGGACGACATCAAACGCATCGATCTTTAGATTTTCTATGTTGTATGGGGCGAGGGTGGTCATCGCTGCAGCGGAAAAAGGGGAACCTGGAAAGGCGCCAGCCTCGTATGCCATCCAGACTTCGGCGGCGGTGATTTGGCCTTGCCGCGTCGCGCCGACCTTGGCCTTGATGAGAGTGCCGGAAGTCGGTCCGCTGGCACGCAGAACTTCCGAGCGTGTCATTACCATCTTGACTGGACGTCCAGTCCTCTTTGAGAGCAGCACGGCAAGCGGTTCGAGGTAAACGGTGGTCTTGCCGCCGAAGCCGCCGCCGATCTCAGCAGCGACAACCCGGATTCTGCCCTCTTCCATCGCCAGTAAACATGCGGTCAGGCGCTGCACGCGGAAATGCGATTGCGTCGAGCAATAGATCGTGACGTGGCCGTCCGCATTGTAGGCCGCCACTGCATTAAGCGGCTCGATGTATCCCTGATGGACCGCCGAGGTCCTGAACTCACGCTCGATGACGAAATCCGCTGCGCTAAAAGCCGCGGCTACATCGCCACGCCCGAGGCTGATATGCGCCGCGATGTTGGTGGGCCGGTCAGGGTTATTGACCTGGCCGCCGTCGGTGCGGCTGGCCAGACGCTTTTCGCGCAACTCCGGCAACAGAATCGGCGCATCGGGCCGCATCGCATCGTCGAGGGTCATCACTGCCGGCAGCGGCTCGTATTCCACTTCGATGAGGCCGAGAGCTTCTTCCGCGATATGCGGGCTAATTGCAGCGACGGCGGCGACGGGGTGACCATCGTACAAAACTTTGTCGCGTGCCATCGCATTCAGTGACAGATGGCGCGCATTCACCTTGTAGTCGCCGACAATCGCGACGAACTCGCTGGAGGGCTCTGGAAAATCCGCGCCGGTGATCACGGCGAGAACGCCCGGCTGCTTGAGGGCCTTTTCGTAATTGACTGATTTAATGCGGGCATGAGCATGCGGACTGCGCAAAACTTTGCCGTACAGCATTCCAGGGAAGGCATAGTCAGCGCCGTACTTGGCGCGCCCTGTGACTTTGTCGAGCCCGTCATGCCGGATCGGACGCGTACCGATTACCCTGAAACCATCGCCTGGCGCTTTATTGGAAACGGCCATGACCAGCCTCCATGCGTGCCGACGCAGCGTTGCTTGAGCAAGGCTACTCTATCAAGCGCGATTCGTCACCCGGAATCGTTGTCCGTTGGAGTGCGCAAGAGTATAGCCGTGTGTAGGTATGGGACTAATCGCAGAAGGAGACAACCATGGCCGATATCGATGACTTGAAAGCAACATTTGAGCAGGTGGTGGCGGCGATATGCCGCCGTGATGCGGGCGCCTATTCAAACTTCTGGCACGAGCAGATCGTCGCCTTTCCGCCGCTTTCGCCATTCGCGGTCGAGGGCAAAGGCACCTTGCGGCAAATGGCGGAAGCGAATTTCGCTCAAAACGAAAGCGTTACCTTCTCGCCGATCAACCCTCAATGCCGCGTGATCGGCAGCACCGGGATTGTATGGGGACATACGGCTCTCACCAGGAAACCTAAAGACGGTCCACTCACTACGTTGTTTGCGCGTTTTACCTTTATCTTCGCCAAGACCGACGGCCAGTGGCGCGAGGTTGCCGTCCACGTGTCACAACTGCCCACCGCCGGTTAACTGCGCGGATCTGAACGGCGGGCTGTTTCTGCACATAGTGAGGACAGGCTTTTCACGCTGTAAATCTTCCACTTTTCACGTTTCAGCATGACAGGCTGGAAGGCCTGTCCCACTTCCGGTAACGGAGATGGTCCCAGCTCGCGTAGCGGCCCTGAAAAACAGGGAGTGGGCATATCACCACCTCAGACAAAATGCGGCATCACTCTCGCCGCGAACAACTCCATGCTGCGCATCACCTGCACATGGGGGACGAGGCCACCCTGGTTGAACCAGCAGATCAGCCGGCTCATTTTAAATTCTTCGCGGAAGCCTTGCAGCCGTTCGACGCATCCTTCCGGGGTATCAAACACACCCATCGTTTCGCAGGCCTGTTCATAAGTCATCCGCCGTACACGCTCCAATCGCTCTCGCATCAGAGGCGGACCGGCGTCCCGGTCTTTGTAACGCGCCGTCACCGATTGCAACCAGCGCAGAACGCTGTGCTCCATCTCCTGCCTGACCTGCTCGCGGCTTTCAGCCACGTAAGTAGGCATTAGAACCGTCACGTCATCGGCGCGATCGTCGGGGTGTCCGGCGTCGGATCGCGCAGCCCGGTAGATGGGCAAATATTCCCTTATTCGCGGAAAAGGGTTGACCTGGGAGGCAACAAAGATCGGCAGGCCGAGTTGCCCCATCATTTCGAACGTATCGGGGCTGTTGGCGGCGACGCGAATCGGCGGATAGGGTTGTTGTACCGGTTTGGGGACGACCGCCACCTCTCCGACCTGGAAGAAGCGGCCGCGATGGGAGATGCGCTCGTTGGTCCACGCTTGGCGGATCAGGTCGAGCGCCTCCAGAAAGCGCTCGCGGCTTTCGGACTGCGAGACGCCGAATCCTTTGAAATGTTCAGGCAATGAGCCGCGGCCGACGCCGAACTCCACCCGGCCGTTGCTGAGCACATCCAGGGTTGCAATCTCTTCCGCTATACGCACCGGATGCGACAGAGGCAGCAATATGATCGCGATGCCGAGCCGCAGGTTACGGGTGCGTTCGGCTAACGCCGCCAGCAGCAGGAGAGGCGAAGGCAGGATCGACAACTCCGGATCGAAATGCTGCTCGACCGGCCACACCGACTCAAAGCCTAATGCTTCAGCATGAGTAGCCTGTTCCAGCGTGTCACGATAGCGTTGCACCGGTGATTGGAAATCGCGACAGGGCAATTGATAATGAAGTCCGAACTTCATCGGCGTCCTCCGTCAGCTAAGGACAATACATCAATCCGCGAAATTCGGCGTAATGCTCGCGGAGCATTCCATTAGTGAGGCGGTTTCGACAGGGGTTTCGAGCTATCGGCCGCAAGTGACGGCACAACCAGCTCCCGATGAGCGCGGCAAAATGAAATTCTCGGTTGACTTGAATGGCCTGCGGCACGATCGGTAGTGATCGCTCTCCACGGCAGCGGAACCGCGGCGGCCAAGCTAGCGGAGCTGTCGTGACTATTTTACCATTTTCGCCGGCCGGGGTTGCTCGTGGCCGATCACCTCATGTGGCCGGTAAGGCTCCTCTAAGACCTTGATCTCATCCGCATTAAGGTTGATATCGACCGCCTCGAAGAGCTCTATCAGATGGCGCGTTTTGGTAGCACCGACGATTGGCGCAATCACACCGGGCGCCGCCAAAATCCACGCGCAGGCGATTTGCGTCGGAGTAACGCCGCGCTCTTTTGCCACCTTCGCGACCGCAGCAGCAACTGCGAAATCATCCTCACGAAAGTACGAGGCATTAGCGAACTGATCGGTTTGCGCGCGCTTGCTCATCTGACCGCCGTCATCAGGCTTGCGATTCCCGGCAAAGAAGCCGCGTGCCAGCGGACTCCACGGAATAACCGCGACACCCTGGTCGATGCACAGTGGAATCATCTCCCGCTCTTCCTCACGATAAATGAGGTTGTAATGATTTTGCATCGAGACGAACCGATGCCATCCGTGTTCCTTTGCCGTATAGAGCGTCTTCGAAAATTGCCAGGCCGCCATGCTCGACGCGCCGAGATAACGAACCTTGCCTGAGCGCACCAGCGAATCGAGCGCTTCAAGGGTCTCTTCGATTGGTGTGGTGAAGTCCCATCGATGGATCTGGTAGAGATCGATGTAATCCATCTTGAGCCGGCGCAGCGAGCTGTCGCAGGCCTCAATGATGTGTTTGCGGCTGAGGCCGCGACGGTTCGGGCCTGGACCCATCGCGCCGCAAACTTTAGTCGCGACGACTATGTCATCGCGCGATGCCATCTCGCCAAGCCACCGTCCGGTTATCTCTTCACTTGCACCGACCGAATAAACGTCAGCCGTGTCGAAGAAATTAACCCCGGCTTCGAGTGCCACTGAAAAATGCTCGCGTGCTTCTTCAGCGCTGAGCGCCCAGTCGCGCCGCATGGCCCATGAGGGCTGCTCGCCTCCGCCATAACTCATGCACCCCAGGCAGATGCGAGAGACGACCACACCGGTATTTCCAAGCTTCGTGTACTGCATGCTCATATCGTGACTGCCCTCTGCAACGACGCTAGCGATACTCCGAACACATGCCTCTAATCTGGACTTGGCAGCGCTGCCAGGTCGACCAGCACATGGAGGGATCAAGGCACACCTGGGCGACACACCCGTCGAACTTTGTCGCCGTCATGCCCTCTGCGACAATACAACGATCGGCGGAGGATGGGCCAGGTCTCCCGACTGCGATTCAAAGCTACAAGCGCGAAAAAGGACCAGCAAACTGGAATTTCCGCAGGCACAATACTGGGGTGGACCCAATTATTGCGACAGCGATCGCGCGATCTTAAGGTACAAGGTCCTGTCCGGGTTTAATCCTCGGTTCGTTCTTTCGGGTCGGCCGCATCTGGAACCGTGCTGTAGACGCTATCCAAGGTCACGATCCATGTCTTATCGGACAGTGGGTCCCCTGGGACACGAAAATCAACTTTTCGCTTGCGCAGGTCCGCGATAAAAATACTCATCACCCGATCGAGATCTAGTAATTCGGAATTAGCTTCGGGTTCGGGGTCAGCCTTCCAGACGAGGGAAAGACGTACTGCGTTAAACGGATAAGTCGCGCGGATCTCGCCGTTCTCCACGATCGCCCATGTGTCACCAGTGATGGCTCGGAGCTCGGCCGCAGCCGTCATTTGCGGGAGCGGCGCGTCGGGCGCGCCCACGCTTCCAATGCGGTGATACATCCGGTCGTTGTCGGCCATTATCGCAACATTGCGAAACGGGGGTTGCTCCGTAAGCATCGGGCCGTCCAGCCCTTCGGGCCAGTATTCAAAGTTGCCGCCTGGTCCGTCGTAGAACCATGAAACTGCGCCCGCCTGATTCACGCGCCAGCGCTTCGAAAAGCTCGGACCGACCCATCGCGATAAGCCATCCGAGCGGATACTGCTGGCGGGTCACGCCGCGAAAGGTCGGGACATCAACGTGCGTCGGACCAGCGGGCATTGGCGCGTTTAGATTGACCACGATGAACGTGGGACGGATCTTTGAGCTACCAAATAGCGCCCGCGCCGCATCGATAAACCGAGGGTTGTGCAGAATAGTTTCTGCCCCGCCCGCGAGAGGCTCACCGCCCACCGCCCAGTTGCCTCGAAAATAGGGCAAAACCGGCTGCTCCGGCTTTCTTGGAATGTACTCAGCTATTGTGCGGTAAGGTGCATGGCGCTCGAAGAGCGCCCGGACCGAATCCGGATCGTCGAACGCCGGTTGGACGCGAATCAATTTGCCAAGGTTCTGCATAGCACTCAGTCCCTTGATGCTCGAAAACCTTTTGAACCGGCTTCCTCTTTGATTAGCGCTAGACGCGGAGCGATGCGCGGTGGGCATGTCCTCGCTGGTAACATTTACGTTAATGCCTCATTCTGCCGCCGCTTGGCGCTCAGCGCCAGCGGTTTTTCTCCCGCGCCGAAGCTTGGTAAGGGACATCGCTTCCTCGAACACTCGGCGCGGCGTGCGGTAATCCAGGGCTTGGTGCAATCGTTCATGATTGTCGAAATCGAAAATAGTGGCAATGCCGTGCTTCGGCCTGCTCCAGCGGTAGGCGCTCATGCATGTTGAGGCAGTAACCGCAAAGGTTGCTTTCCGCCACCGCAAGGGCTATCTGATCGCGGATTCTGTCATTAAGGGGTTCCACCAGCCAGCGCCGCGCTGAAATTGACGTAACTGGATGCGGCTCTGGTCCTTGGGTTCGCCCCTTCTTGCTCCCCGGCGCTCCGCCTACGAAGAATCGCAAAACTACGATGCCTCGCTATTCCTGCGGTCGTAGCGATAATACTGGCGACAGGTCTACGGCGACTGCCTTAGATCATCCGATGAATCTCGACCTCACGTCCGCCGACGGCACCTGGCAGGTTTCAGTTTTCCCGAACCATCGGTACCGATGGCGGACGATAAATGGTAGCAAGTATCACAGCTCGACCAGGAATGATCCGCAATAACGCGACCCATGACCACGGCGTACGGCAAAAGATCTGGAAGATGGCGTCAGATTCTATGTAAACCCAGCCATCGGCGATCAAGACAATACTTGACAGTTGCCCGGTGCCTCTTACGTGACCTTCGATCACCGCCTGACCAACCGGCGACCGCTGTGCGGCGAAGCGGAAGACCCCGGTCGGGTCGCGCCTGATTACGAATCTAATCCAGGCGGTTGCACAGGTTGCATACCCCGTCGAACAGGATAAGGGGAGACTCGAACCGGGACCACCATCGCACCTGCCCTCACACGAACAGTATTCGGCTCAAACTTCGGCCACCCTCTCCTCGCCCTCGACGCCGCAGAGGCGTCGCTGGCTCGTTCGTGATAGATGTGTTGCATGTCGGTCTGGCCTTCGAGGTGGGACCGCTCTTTACTTCAATGTCGCAGAGACCCGTCCACTTGATTGCGCCGGTCTCGGCCGTATTTCGGACGTCGGCGTGTGTGGGTTTCGTTGCTCTTCGGTGGCTCTGACGGCGGCCGCCGGGGGGAGGGCAACGGCCGCCGTCTCGCCACGGGCAACCTCGACTCGGGTCCCAAGTAATCGCAAATTTTTGCGCGCAGGCTCATAGTCCGGCGTCTCACGCACCAGTTCACGCCAGACCAGGGCGGCGCGGCCAGTCTTTCCCTCCTCGGCATAGATCACACCTAGCGAGTTTCGGGCATCAGGTTGGCCGGGATTCAACCGCAGCGACGCCAGCATTTCGCGTTCGGCATCCGCAAGCAGTCCGCGCCACTCGTAGACGAGGGCGAGATTGAAATGTGATTCGGGATGGCCCTCACCGAGGAGCACGGCCCGTCGCAGATTGTCCGTCGCTGCGTCCAGGTCGCCGTTTTCTAGCTGAGCCAACCCCAAGTTCAGGAACAGATCCCAAGTTCTTAGTCCAAGCGCTGCGGCATGCTGATACTCCCTGACCTCCGCCGTTCTGTTGCCCGTCATTCCTTGGGCAAAACCCAGATGATAATGAGCAAGCGCGTTGTCAGGATGCTTGCGCACGACTTCAGCGTGAAGACGGGTCGCCTCCGGGTAGTTCTCGACGCCCAGCGCATAGTCTGCGCCCACATCACAGATTTGCTGCTCGCCTCCGTCCGCGTTTGCGCTGTAGGCAATGCCTAGTGAGAGCAGCAGAACAGCCGAAGTGAATGCGATTCTATTCAGCGCGCTCCTAATTGTCCCGACTCGTAAC
>Ga0073928_10002672_pt1 | contig 29976 bp, 42 predicted proteins | sample PaiPotPPA55metaG_FD_76969 | JGI IMG/M metagenome (GOLD analysis project Ga0073928, IMG submission 76969) | Iron sulfur acid spring bacterial and archeal communities from Banff, Canada, to study Microbial Dark Matter (Phase II) - Paint Pots PPA... ...
CGCCGAGCACGCTCTGCTGCGCCCAATTGATATTGTTCACCCAAGTGGAAGGCTGCACGGCCGCCGACCCTGGCAACCCGAAGGTATGATTGCCGTCGTGGGAAAAGCGGAAGAAGAGGCTATGCTTATCGGAAATCCGGTAGTCGAGACGCGTACTGTTGGTCGCGAGAACAAACGGACTGGAGTACACATTGTCCAGAGGGGCGAACACCGGCAGATCGTGCTGGACGGTGATGGCCTGAACCTGGTTCTGGTACTCATAATTGAAGAAGAAGAACAGCTTGTCCTTGATAATTGGGCCGGAAACCAGAAATCCAGGATTGCGGCGCGCAAAGAACGGATTCGGATTGGACGGCTGACGGGCCAAACCGGGGTACGCGGCCATATTGTGGTCGCGGTAGAAAAAATAACCGCTGCCATGGAACTGGTTGCTGCCGGAGCGGGTCACAACGTTTACGGAGCCGGAACTCGTGATTCCAGTGGCGAGATCGTAGTTGACCGACTGGAGCTGGAATTCCTGGATGACCTCCTGCGAGAAGTTCATCTGCGTACCGCCCTGGATGGCATCCCATGTTGTCGTGCCATCCATGGCGATGAGCGTTCGCCCGGAGATCCCACCCCCGATCGAGATGGTAAATGTAGCACCGTTATACTGTGACGGCGACCCTGGAACCATCACGACGCCGGGCTCAAGAGTCGCGAGCTGAAGGAAACCGCGGCCATTAATCGGCAGGTCCTGAATCTCCGAGCGCGCGATGTTGCCGGCGACAGTGTGGCTCTCGTAATTGATCTGAGCGGCTGCCGCCTCGACGGTGACCACTTCCTTGGCATCACCGATGTGCATCGCCATGTCCACCGTGGTGGCGTTCCCCGCGGTAACGGTCGCTTCGCGAACCGTCGTGCGAAAGCCCGTGATCTGGGCCCGCACCTCGTATTCGCCGGGATCGAGCGCGGAAGCGCTGAAAATACCCGATGCGTTGGCCGTGATGCTGCGCGTCGCGCCAGTAGTCTTGTTGGTGATGGTAATCGCGGCGTTGGCGATCAGAGCACCGGATTCGTCCGTGACGGTTCCTGAAATGATGCCCGTGGGAGTTTGCGCTGAGACTGGGAATACAGTCAAGATCAGCACGAATACAAGCAAAGTCGACGAAGAAATTGCCTTGCACATGGCGATGCCTCCTCGGTGATGACTCGCCTAACCCTTAATCCGGAATTTCCGCTTTAGCTTTCCGCACCGAGTCATTGTACAGCAACTTGTGTCTGAGCGACACCAGGCGTCCGGCGCCGGAGCGAAATTAGTCTCGTGAAGCGGCGGCTGCCATTAGACGGTAACCCGACTCTTTGGGTGGTATTCGCGGAGCACATGCCGAATCATGCCGGTGCGCCCCCTTGCGCAGCGTGGGAAAGGGACCTACTGCATCCGGGCAATTCCTGAATCCACTACTTTAAGCCCGCCGGTCCCGCCTGTCAGCAGCAATAGAATTCCCGCACCACCGTCGGTAACGACCATGGCATACGTGGAGGTGAATCCAATATCCAGGTTGATGGTGATGCTGCCGGTACTATCCGGGTTGACAGAATAAGTCCCCGTGAATGTCCCAGTTAGTGGTGCCGAGGCCCCAGTGTTTCCTGTGATGGTGTAATAACCGAATATGTTACCCGCGCCATCCAAATAGTAGAGTCCGAAAACGCCCTGTGGTCCATTGTTGGCATCCGGCCATTGATTGATCAGATAGCCGTAGTTCCCGGCGGGCATGGTCCCCTGCGCGGACTGTATCCGGCCGGTTCCGTTGATCACCTGTCCAGGTTTTACCAAGCTGCCGCCGGTCACCAGGATCTGAAGCCCGGTACCACCATCCGTAACCATCACAGCAGCCGCTATGGTCCCTCCGACGTCGAAGGTCAGATTAACGGTGTTCGAGCCATCCGGATTGCCCGAGTAGGTTCCTGTCCACGTGCCAGTCGCTGCGGTCGGATTCTTTGTCACGACGAGTGTATAGGTTCCGGTGATGTTTCCGGCACCATCGAAATTTAGCACGCCGAGGAATGCCGACACGTTGTTTGAGCTGGGGTCTTTCCACTGATTCACCAGGATGCCGTACGAGCCGTTCGGCGAAATGGCCTGTGCCGAAGCCGACGACAGCTTATTCGCCGGGGTCAAGTAAGCAAAGCAGAGTGCCAGCCCAAGGATTAGGACCGGTGCGGGCACCGAAAGGCGCAGCAGGCTTCTGCCAGTCTTCATCGCGATTCCTCCATGGTGTGAGTGTACCGTCTCTGGTCAGTTTGTCGCCAGCGGCTAGAGACACATGGCGGGAAAGGCCTGAGAAACGCGCGCCCGATGCGTAGCCGCGATGTCGTCAAGCCAGATGACGACTATCCGACTTCCCGTTCCGAATCCGCCGAAACCTCAACTTCCAGCTTGCCGACTCTACGGGAGTTGGGGAGGGTCACCGCTTCAACTCGGCTTGCCAGTTCACCACCACCGTTAGCGGCGCGCCGGCGGATTCCTCAACCGCGGCGGGAATGAGAAAGCGGCCGTCTTTGCTGATGTCGAACCAGGCCATGCTGCTGCTTCCGATCCGGCTGTCAAAGAGAGTTCTCGGAACGCCGGCCTCGAATTTGCCGCCGTGGTTCTTCACCTCGACCGCCATCATTTTTCGATCCGCACCTATGAAGAAGAGTTGTTTGCCATCCTGGCTCCAAACGGGACGAGTGCCGCCATTCGTGGAGACTTGCCATTTTCCTCCATGCTCTGGAAAGGTCTGAAACGTAAACCTCGGTCCGCTTCGTTTCATCGGAGCTGTAAGCCAGCCACTCGCCGTTCGGCGACAGCTTCGCAAAACGCTCGCTGAAAGCGGTCTGCAAATAGGGAAAGGGCTTTCGGTCGCCGAACAGCGGCAGCACCCAAACGTCAAACCCGGTCTTCGGGTCGATCACCTGCTCGATAAGGAAACGGCCGTCGCGGGACCAGTCTTGCGGCAGTACCTGACGTGCCTTATCCAGCATGTCCTCCTGGAAGGACCCACTGGTGGCCTTCTGATACAGGGTCAAACGACCCTCACGGCTCGAGGAAAAAGCGAGGCGGCTGCCATCCGGAGACCACACGGGATACCGGCTGGTCCACGAAGTGAATGTAAATCGAGAGGCCGTGCCGCGGGTCAGGTCGTGCAGCCATAAATCGTTCAACCCGGTCTGCGGATCGCGCCAGTCAACCGCGACGCTGGACCCGTCGGGCGAAATCGCGGGCCAATTCATGCCGCCCGGCGCGCCGACTGTACCGAGCGGTTTACCGGACGCGTCGAACCAGGTGAGCTGCACGTTTTCGCCGACGTTGCCCGAAGCGTATACCAGGACGCCATTTTGCGAGGAAGAAAACTCCCCTGGCCGCCTACTCCTCCCGAGTTCACATTGACCTGTTCGGCCAGGGGTACCGGATCGCCCGTGGTCTGAGCTTTCCCGGCGTCGAAGGGCTGGGCCATGAGGCTCCCCTCGCGGACGAACAGCAGGTAGCCGGGCAGAGTGTACACTGTGTTGGAATCCGCGGCCAGGACTCGGTGCCGAGCTTTTGAATCCAGATCCGCGACATACACTGCGGTCTTCGACGGCTCCGAATTCACCGCCAGATATAAGAAGTGGCGGCCATCCGGCAGGAACCAGGGAAAGCGGTGACGGACTTCACCGGACGCCGGATCGAGCGTGGTGGCCGGGGTGGCGGTCCCACCCGTGGCGGGAACACGATAAATACCACTCACCGGGCTGGGCGCGAAGATAATGATGTCGTTCTTGCTCCACGATCCCCCGAACCCTTGCACGGCATCACACACAGACACAGCCGGACCGCCTGCGACATCGATTCTCCGCAGTTTTCCGCCCGCGAAGAAGGCAAGGTAACGGCCATCAGGTGACCAGAAGGGTTCGCGCGCGCCTTCGGTCCCGTGCATCACACGGGCGGGCAGCCCATCCAGGTCGCGCAGCCAAAGCTGGTCTTTTCCGTCCAGACTGGCCACGAAGGCGAGACTGCGGCCATCCGGCGAAACAGCCGGAAGACTGGCAGGAACGAACAGCGCCTTTTCCGGAGGCACTAGCGAGAATTTCAGAACGCGCGTTTCTTGGGTGAATTGGCGGTAAGTTATCAAACCGAGCGTCAGGGAAAGAAGAATCGCAAGCGCGGCGATCACCCAAGGCAACCTGGTGGAGCGAAACCTCGAGTTGACAAGCGCTGGGATCTCCGACTGCGGCTCTTTGGCCCAGCTTTCGAGAGCGATTCGCGCTTCGCCAATATCGCGAAGGCGCGTCCTGATGTTCCGGTCGAGGCACCGTCGCAGCAGATTCGAGATCGCAGCTGGCGTTTCCTTCGGCAGCCCTTGAAAATCAATCTGGGCACGCAGCACGTCCGCCAGTGTGTGCGAGATGGTTTCGCCGTCGAAGAGCCGCCGACCGGTCAGCATCTCCCACAACACCACGCCGAACGACCAAATGTCGGCGCGCGTCCACAGGTTTGCCCGCCGCTTGCTCGGGACTCATGTATCCCGCCGTGCCCATGATCAATCCCGCCTCGGTGGCACGGATGGTCAAGGTCGGCGAAATCGAAGCGTCGGAGGTGGTGCGTGCATCGCCGGTCTTGGCCAGCCCGAAGTCAAGCACCTTCACTGCACCTTCCGGTGTAATCTTGACGTTGCCTGGTTTCAGACCGCGGTGAACGATTCCTTTTTCGTGCGCCCCCTCCAGCGCCTCGGCGATTTGGCGGGCGATGAGCAGCGCTTCTTCGAGTGACATCGAGCACTGCGAGACTCGCTCGGCTAGCGTCGCGCCTTCCACCAACTCCATAACGATGGCGTGGTCTTCGAGTCCATAAATAGTGGCGATATTGGGATGATTGAGTGAGGCGAGCACCTGCGCCTCGCGTTGGAAGCGCGCCATGTAGTCGACGTCATTGGCGAGCGCTGCCGGCAGAATTTTGATTGCGACGTCGCGCTTAAGCTTGGAATCACGGGCGCGGTATACCTCGCCCATGCCGCCAGCGCCGATGGGCGCAAGGATTTCGTAGGGGCCGAGACGGTCACCTACAGAGAGCGGCATACGACGGGTTTAGCTTAGTTTACTCGATCAAGAAGCGGATAACTCCTGGATTATGGCGTAGCCTGATTGTGGCGAGGCTGTGGGCTTGATCGGGCCACTCTCAGCAAACCTGACTAATCAGGCGGAATCTCGCCCACTCCAGGTTTTCCTTCGGATCACTTACCAACTGGCACGCGCCGCCGCAGTTCGTCGGCGAAATTCAGCAGAAAGGTCGCGTGGAGATTGCTCTTGTCTTCCGTCACATTTACGGCGGCCGGAAAGATGACGCCTAGGCGTTTCTTCAATCTCGTATAGTCCAACCGTAGCGGACGGGCGACGGGATGCACGCCATGTTGTCGCGCCAGTTCGACCGCAGCCTGCCATAGTGATTCCAGCAGCTTCGTCCGCTCCGGCTGACTGCTTCGAAACTGCTCCAACTGGCGTTGAAGTTGCGCGACTGGTTTTGGAATAGGTGTGCTTTCTCGGTTCATTATCAGCCGCCCCTCGGCGACTGAATGAACTTAACAGGGCGGCTTAGCTGCCGTCACGCAGGCCTACCGAAAGGACACCGTGATTCAGGACTTAGGCACTCCTTAAGCGATCCCTCCGGCCTCCCTCGGTTGTGAACGATATTAGAGGACCTTCTGAGGTCTCGGCGATCTCCGAGATCGGCGAAGCAGACTGACGGCCGCACGACGCTTGGTTCGCCGATTGAGATGCTTCTTTTTGGCAACTGTTTGTGGTATCGTCGTCGGAAGTCGAAACCCCAAGGGATTCTGGACTTCAAGTTGGAAGGAAGGAACGCGACGATCAAAAAGTTCGTCTGCGGGCTTGTCGTGCTGAGCTCATTTGGATTTGGATTAATCTGGGCTGCCGATGCATTCACCGGTACCTGGACGCTGAACGTGGCGAAATCGAAATTTGCCAAGGGTCAAGAGTATAAGGAACTTACCGTAAATGTAGCGGAGCAGGGCGACAATGCCATGGTGACTGGGAAAGGCACCGGCGGCGCCGACAACGCATTCTCCTACAAGTACACCGTGCCAATTAAGGGCGGGACCGTTAACTACACCGAAGGCGGCCCGGCTGCAGGGACGACCGTGGTAACCAAGAGGGTTGACGCCAATACCATTGACTTCACCGACACCATGAATGGGAAGCAGGTCGGAGCCTCTCACGCTGTGCTCAGCGCTGATGGCAAGACGTTAACCATTAGGGGAAACGGCGTAGACCAAAAGGGCAAAGCCTTCAAAAGCGTGCTGATATACAACCGTCAATAAGAAGCGGACTAAATCCGTTCTCAGCACAACGTTACGACAACAAGGACCTTACTTTAACGCGTGTGCTCAGGATCTCCTAGTTGTTCCTGGGAAGACATCGAGATCGCGTTTATAAGCGACGAACGGGTACAAGTGCAGGCCGGCAAGGATCTTCAAACCTACAACTACGCCGAAATGGGTTTTGAAGATAAGAGAACCGGCAACCCGAATCAGGAGTGGGCATTGCTTGGCGAGCTAGCAAAACAACGAGGTGAGATAGCCCACGGCTCACGGAATGGAAAGGACTTCGTGGCCAGGGAAAAGCGCATGGAGCGAATGCGCAAGAGGCTGCGAGATCAATTCAAGATCGCTTCCGATCCCATACTGCGAGATGAAACAGGGTACCGTTGCCGATTCAAGATCCGCCTTGCTCCCGCATTTGAAAAATGAGCCCGTCCGACAAGTCGAATTGTCGGCGCTAAATTCTCTGCAACTATATTTGCTTTCCGTGCAAAGATATGCGCGAGCTGTTGCCGACAAATCGTTGATTGCGTCGACACATGTCGCTGAGTAAGGTTATATGACCTCACATCAGCAAATACTCCAGATTGAATCCTGGGCGATAGAACGCCTGATTCCCTACGCCCGTAACGCGCGTACTCACTCCGACGCTCAGATCGCATAGATCGCCGCCAGCATCGCCGAGTTTGGGTTCAACAATCCGGTTCTGGTCGATCCGGACGGCGGAATCATCGCCGGCCATGGCCGCGTGCTGGCCTTGCGCCAGCTCTCCTACCGCCATGTGCCGGTCATTGTCCTCAGCCATCTCACTCCCAACCAGAAGAGTGCCTTCATGCTGGCCGACAACCAATTGGCCTTGAATGCCGGCTGGGACGAGCAACGATTGCCACTCGAATTAGAGAGCTTTGTCCAACAGGATGCGCCTCACGTTGGAAACGTTCTCGCGTAGACTCAGTGGCAAAGGCTTGCGGCAGAACTTTAATGGCTACGTCGCGATTGAGCCGCGAGTCCCGCGCCCGATAAACCTCACCCATGCCGCCCTTGCCGATGGGGGCCAGGATCTCGTACGGGCCGAATCTCTCGCCTGCGGAAAGCGACATGAATATCAAGTCTATCGCGGCGGGTCGAGAAAAATCGGTCAAGTCCCCAGAAACGCCGTTTGCTGATTGTGGCTTGCCAAGGCCGAATACTTTTTGGAAATCTCAATACTTTGAATCCTCTTCACCGGGCCGGCGCTTTTGGAACAGCCCAACTGGCCGAAATCACGAATCATCCTGCCCTTCGCCATTGTTGCGATCACAATAGGACTATGAAAGTCATCGCAGATCTGTGCATCGTTCCGATCGGCGTCGGAGTTTCGGTTTCCAAGGAGGTCGCGGTTTGTGAGCGTATCCTGGCGGCGGCAGGACTCAAGACACACCTTCACGCGTACGGTACCAACATCGAGGGCGATTGGGACCACGTCTTCGCCGCTGTGAAACGGTGCCATGAAGCCTTGCATGCTGCGGGAGTGCCACGAATCTCCACCAGCATGAGATTCGGAACTCGTATCGACCGTGAGCAGACGATGGAAGACAAAATTCGCAGCGTCACGGAAAAACTGGTAAATGCGCCTTGTTGATTGTGAATTGTTGAGGCTGATTCGTCCTATGCGCGTCGACGTTTTAGAATCCTGTCTTGTGCTTCGGTGCCCAGTCTTCCACAGTTGACGGAAGGCGCATACAATCGTTGGTGTGCCAATATTTATGTGCCGTTGGCCAAACGGCGACTTGTCATTCGTCTCCGCCCGGAACAAGGAAGACGCCATTATCATGCTGGACGAGTGGGATAACGCCGAACCGGCGGAAGTCAGGCAGATTCAGAATTTCATGGTGGATTTCAGACTGACTGATGATGGCGAACTGGAATTCCAGGCGTTCGGAGAACGCTCTCTGGACGAGATATGGGGCCGAGCCTATCCAGTTCTCCACCAAACCAGTCTCAAGGCACCCAGGACCAGCGCGGATGAACCGACGTTATCTGGCAAGGAGATGATCCGTAAGGCTGTCAAGGTCGAGAAGAATCGACTTACTGGAAAAAAGAAGCCGAAACTCGCGGACACGGAACTTGGCAAATCGGTGCAAAGCCAGATGGGCGCGCCCGCGGCCTTGGTCAACCGATACATAAAACAAATCGCGACTGAAGTGCTGAAGAAGTCTCCGACTTCCGGCCGAAAACAGTAAGCCAGCAAGTCAGGAACAGACTTTCGAATGCTCAGGCGTTGACAGGCCAACACCTCGCGTCCCGTCGCCTCGTTCAAAAATCACTGAGCAGCGATTCGATCAGTAGCCGTAGTAATCGGACGGATAGCAGGGCGCGGGTTGCCAATAGCCGTAGCCATCGTAGTAACCGCAGCCAGCGTTCGAATAGTAGCCCCATCCGAAGGGAATGCCGACACCGTAGCCATAGTAAGGACGAGCCCAGAAACGTCCGCCGTAATAGTAGCCCCGCCCAGCATAGAAGCGGCCAGCGTAATACCCTCGTCCGCCGTAGAAGCTGCCTCCACCGCCGTAGTATCCCCGGCCCGATGGTGCGGCAAAGTTGCGCCCCCCACCACCAGAATAGCCGCGACCTGAATAAGACGGACCCGAATAGCTTCGTCCTCCGCCACCTGAAAACGAACGGCCAGAGAAACTGTGGCCGGAACCGCCTCTTGACCCGCCGCCACCGCGTTGAGCCAATGCAGCAGTCGGACCGACCAGCAAGAGAGCCGCGCTAAGCACAAGCGCCAGGATCGCGGTATTGGTGAAGAGTTTTCTAAGCATAAAGACCTCCAACCATTCCACAGAGTACAGAAGCAATGCACATGCCATTCTTAAACAACTGAAAAACAAGGCCTTGTAGTTTTGTGAGCCTGAATCTATAACCACCGGCTCTGGTTCCCATCAACCGGGCGGGACAATGTCTAAGGAGTGCTCCGCTCTTGTGGTTCGTAGACGATGAGCGGATGCTGGCGCCAAGTAATCGAATCCATCTTTATAATCGGGACACCTGGATAAACATACCCCGCTTGAGGTTCCCCTGCCGCCAGAGGTAGTGTCTGAATGGCCGTTAATGCCCATTAAAAGGACCCAAAATGAACGATTTGGTTGTGGTGGAAAAGATCGCGGGATGGGAGAAACTGAAGGCGCTGGTGCTCGATAGCGTCTCCTCGCCAATCACCAAAAGGGTGTACAACATGGCGCTGGACGAGTTCCTGGTGTGGTTCCAGCAGGCGCCGCGGCCCGGCTTCACGAAGGCCACCGTGAGCGCGTGGCGAGTATCGCTGGGGGCCCGCGGGCTTGGCTCGTCGTCGATCATCATTCGGATGTCGGCGATTCGCAAGCTGGCAGCGGAGGCGGCCGACAACGGGCTGCTCGCGCCGGAGTTGGCGGCCGGCATCGCGCGGGTGAGGAGCGCGAAGTCCGTGGGCATCCGCGTGGGCAACTGGCTGTCAGTGCGCCAGGCGCAAAGCTTGCTCAACGCGCCCGACGTCAGCACTGTGAAGGGTCTTCGTGACCGAGCCATCCTCGCAGTTCTTCTCGGCTGCGGGCTCCGACGATCTGAGGTGGCTGCGCTCACTTTCACACACATCCAACAGCGCGATGGCCGCTGGTGCATTGTCGATCTACGCGGGAAGCATGGCCGCGTTCGCACGGTCCCGGTCCCCGCTTGGACGAAGGTCGCGATTGACGCGTGGACCTCCGCGGCCAGCTTGGTGGACGGCTACCTGTTCCGCTCCGTGAACCGTGCTGATCGCGCTGGGGACGAACGCTTGGGAGAGAAGGTCGTATGGCAGATGCTCCGGCAGTATGCTGAGGCAATTGGTATTCCTGGCATCGCACCGCATGATGCTCGCCGCACGTGCGCGAAATTGTGTCGAGCGGCCGGCGGCGAACTGGAGCAGATCCAACTGCTCCTGGGCCACGCGTCGGTTCAGACGACCGAACGGTATCTTGGAACAAAGCAGGATCTCATTCATGCTCCGAACGACGCGATTAGGCTGAGGATTACGTCGTAGTGCTCTCTGAAGCAAAACGGTCGGCCGGCGCGTTGCCGGCCTCTGGTCTCATGTCGTGATCCCTTGATCCGGTAGATCCGCTCTCCCGCCTCCTTCCGGAAGGATTCGATCTTTCCGTACTTGGAGACGAGAATCGAAATGACGGCGCGGGTGCAATTCCCATCCATCTTCTCGGCAAGCTCGGCGTGAAGCGAGGCCCAAATTCGCCGAACGGCAGTTCCTTCCCCTCGGGCAATAAAACATTAACAAGCATTTTTGTCTTATATTAGGATGGGTTGCAAAAGCCTGGCCGGCGAATTGGGCGGAGACGATGAAGGTCCTCCTCGACACCAATATTTTGATCCACCGCGAGGCGGCGACGGTGGTTCGTCGTGACATAGGTCGACTTTTTTTCTGGCTGGACAAGCTGAGATGCGATAAATGCGTTCATCCAGCGAGTCTCGAAGAAATTGGTAAACACCAAGACCCGCGGGTGCGCAGCACTTTCGAGACGAAGCTGCAGTCTTATCAAGTTCTGAAAACAATCGCTCCGGCCGGTGGCGCTGTTCAGCAGGTCGCCGCGGCTGATGAGACTGAGAACGACCGGAACGACACCCTCCTTGTCAACGAGCTTTATGCGAATCGGGTAGACGTACTTATATCCGAAGATCGCGGCCTACACAAGAAAGCGCTCGCGTTGGGCATCGCTGATCGCGCCTTTACCATCGACGCCTTCCTTGAGAAGGCAATAGCCGAAAACCCCGAACTTGTCGACTATAAGGTACTGGCCGTCCGGAAGGTCGCCTTTGGCCATGTCGATGTTCATTCAGACTTCTTCGACAGTTTTCGAGAGGATTACGGCCGCGATGCATTCGACAGATGGTTCAACAGGAATGCCGACGAACCTGCCTACATATGTTACGAGGGGCAGGATCTCGTAGCATTCCTGTATTTGAAGGTGGAAGGCCCGAAGGAAAACTACGGCGACATCGAACCCAGATTCAAGCCGAACCGCAGGCTCAAGATCGGTACCTTCAAGGTCGAGTTGAACGGGTACAAGTTGGGAGAACGGTTTCTGAAGATCGTCTTCGATAACGCGATCCTGCAGAAGGTAGAAGAGGTTTACGTCACGATCTTCCCTCGAACAATCGAGCAGCAGCGCCTGATCAAGATTCTTGAAGATTTCGGATTTAAGGAGCACGGGACGAAGATCAACGATTACGGTACCGAGGCGGTTTACGTGCGGGATATGATGCCGAAGTTCGACGCCGTAGACCCCAAACTGACATTTCCATATGTCAGCAGATCATCAAGAGCCTTCATCATCCCGATTTACCCACAGTATCATACCAGCCTCTTACCGGATTCGATCCTGAGAACGGAGTCGCCTGCCGACTTTGTTGAGCAGGAACCCCACCGGAATGCGATCCGGAAAGTCTACGTGAGCCGGTCCATCTTCAGGGACCTTCATAAGGGCGACACGCTCGTTTTCTATCGCACCGGCGGATACTACCAGAGTGTCGTGACTACTCTGGGTATAGTTGACGGTCTGCACCAGCAGATCAGAGATGAGGCCCACTTCATAAGCCTATGCCGCAAACGAAGTGTTTTTTCCGACAAGGAACTGCGCGATCAATGGAATTTCAGGAAAAACAGCCGGCCATTCATCGTTGGGTTCTTGTACGCGTACTCTTTTCCCAGAAGGCCAACACTAAAGGAGTTGATTGATAATGGCATCGTCCGCGACATCGAATCGGCACCCAGAGGCTTCGAGAGGATTACAGGCGAGCAATTCTCCAAGATCCTGGAACTCTCGAAGGCAGACCCGCGCTTTATTGTCAATTAGGCCGCCGTACGCAGAGGCAATCTTCCGGGGTGAGAAGCGGTTTGAGTTTCGCCGGGCGATTTTTCGGCAAGCTGTGGACGTCGTGGTTGTGTATATCACGAGCCCCACCTGCTTGGTCGTGGGGGAGTTCGATGTGACTGACGTCATCTCCGACTCAGTGGCGGACTTATGGAGCCGGACGAGCCGACACGCGGACATCGACCGCGACGGGTTCTTTAGTTACTTCAGAGGACGTGACGTTGGTCACGCGATCGCAATCGGCAGCGTTCGGAAATACCGAACGCCGTTAGAACTCGCCGGGACCTTCGGAATCCGCGCGCCCCAATCATTCGTGTACATCTGATCCTCGTGGGCGAATTTCGTACAATTCGGTTTGATCGGTCCCGTACTCTGCCGGAAGCGCGCTCCTTCGAACGAAAAAGAATACTCCTTTGCCGAACCTGCGCCGAGCTCAGACGGGCCGCCGGTGGCGAGCCGGAGCAGATCCAAGTACTGTTGGGTCACGCATCGGTTCAAACGACCGAGCAGCAGCTTTGCACGAAGCAGGACTTGGTGCATGCGCCAAACGACGCGATCAAGCTGCGTGTGGCGGTTTAGCCACAAGTCGATCCAGTTCCCGGCCCGTGTCATGAATCAGTGCCCGGCCTTGGGCTTGTTCTTACTACCGGGTGGTCTGCCGCGTCTCTTTATCGCTGTCATCCAAGCAGGTGAACGACCTCGCCTTCTGCCCCGGCCGCGTGCCAGCCGCTCCAGAACGACCATCGCCTCCTCGACCTGCCCGAGCTCTGTGCGTAATTCCGTCAGCATCTTGTTGATATGCATTTCATGCAAGGACAGCGCACGAGAGGACCTGCAGATCTCTACGGCCCCCGCCGACGCCGCTCCCGCCACCGCCAGCATCGAACCGGCAGCCGGCCCATCGCACGCGGCAGCGGCAGAAATACCCAGAAGAACGAGAACACGACTGCTATGCCGGCAATGATCACCACAGGGGCGTAAATCGAAATCAATTTGCATGTGAACTCTCCCGAGTCCACACGGGTAGGCAATAATCGGAGATAGCTCCGCACGGCCCAATCCGTGTTGAATTAGGCTCGGGCAGAGGTTTCGCCGACTTCCGCTCGGGCCGTTTTCAGGTTTGCCCCGCTCGCGCGGAGCCTTCTAGCCAATCCGACATTGCCATGCAAATTTGTATGAATGGAATGGTACTTTCGGGACAATGTGCCTGAACGATCCAAGAAAAGCCGAGCGTTGTCCTTCGTAGCGGAGTTGAGGGGCCACACATGCCCACCGTTCCCCTCACGGCGCCGCTGAGGGCGGTTTCTGCGCAACCACTGGGCTATCTATGCACAGTGGTGCTGGAACATTTCTGGACAGTAACGGTTTGGCCGCAAATGTGGCTTACTTAAGCGGGATTCTTTGGCCGGAGTGGCGTTGGCGTTCTTTGCCCTGAGGGCGCTCAAGGCACATACAATCGTGGATAGAAGAGGATTTATGAATGACAAGCGCTTGAAAGCTGCCGCCGCGATCTTTGCGTTTATCGCGACGGCCTGTTCTGAAGCTCCCAAGACCAGCGAAACCAAAACCGAAGCTAAGAAGGAGGCTTCAAAACCACCCGAACCCGTGTCAGGGAAAACTGCCTTTTATGAAATGTACAAGCCGGCGCGAGCTTGGGCCTCGGATTTTTTGCCGCTCAGTCTGGCAAGTGGCGAGGTTCCGAATATGAAGAATGAAGCGGGCAAGGCTGCGATGTGGACTGCTGTCTTCGTGTCGCCCAGCCGGCGCGAGGCACGGACATTATCTTACTCGGTAGTCGATCAGGGTACGACTATCCACAAAGGCATCACGGTAGGTGGTGCCGAGCCTTGGAGCGGCCCCACCGCTAAAAGCGAACCGTTTCAGACAACTCAATTTGTTATCGATTCCGATGTTGCGTATGAGACCGCATCGCACAAAGCAGCGGCTTGGCTAAAGAACCACCCAGGGAGGAGCGTGAGTTTTTACCTGGGAAATGCATCCCGGTTTCCAGCACCGGTGTGGTATGTGCTCTGGGGAAACAACAAATCGGGTTACGCAGCTTACGTGAATGCGACGACTGGAGCTATCGCTGGTAAGTAGGAAGGATTGCAAGGCCGGTATCGGGGAAAGCTAGCAGATCCAACGGCTGCTGGGCCCACGCATCGGTTCAGACGACGCAGCCGTATCTTGGCACCAAGCAGGACTTAGTTCATGCGCCGAACGACGCGATCAGGCTGAGGATTACGCCTTAGCGCAGAGAATCGCGCTTTCGCTTTTCATATTCAGGCGGCGACGGCCAGACCCTTTGTCGCGTCGAGTTTTCGGTGTATGCTCAAGGACGCTGAGTGTTTCTGAGTGAATGGGTTTTTGAGAAGGAGTGATCATGAGCCTTCGTTTCACGGTTTCCACCAGTGCGCTAAGCGTCGCCTCGATGTTTGCCGGCATTTCCACCATCCTGTGGGGCCAAGCGCCCCAAGCCGGCGTGCCAGAATCCAGAACTGCTGTGAAAGCGGCCAAAGCCTGGACGGTACCCCGCACGCCCGGCGGACACCCTGATTTTCAGGGGTATTGGACGAATGCCACGTATACCCCTTTGGAGCGCCCCGCGGCTCTGGGAACCAAAGAATTCTATACGGAAGCGGAAGAGTTGGACCTCGTGAGGCGGTTACGCTTGCAGGACAACAGTCAGCCTAAGGACGATATTCACTACGATAACCGGACTTGGCAGGAGGAGAGCTACGCCAAAGGCATCTCCAACCATCGAACATCCCTGATCTTCGATCCACCGGACGGACGCCTTCCGCCTTTGAATGCGAAAGGCCAGCAGCACGCCGCGGAGTTTGCCCAGGGCGATCTGCGCAGGAAAGCCGCGGTAAGCGCAAAGAGCATGAGCCTGGCGGAGCGGTGCATCACATGGGGAACCGAGGGTCCGCCTATGATCAACTCGACCTATAACGCAAATCTTCAGATCTTCGAGAACGACACTTCCCTGGTGATCCTGCATGAGATGATTCACAGCGCTCGGATGATTCCTTTCGATGGACGCCCGCATCTTTCGGAAAGCGTGCGCGAGTTAGATGGCGATTCGCGCGGGCATTGGGAGGGCGATACCCTGGTGGTCGATACGACTAATTTCACGGACAAGACGCCCTTCCGTGGGCCACGCGCATACACCCGGCAGGATATTTTTTCGAGCAAAGAAATGCACGTCGTCGAGCGCTTCACTCGCGTGGATGCAGAGACCATCGTTTATCGTTTCACGGTGGAAGATCCCGGGACTTGGAGCAAGCCGTGGTCCGGGGAAGTCCTGATGAAGAGGTTCGAGGGTCCGATCTTCGAGTACGCCTGTCATGAGGGGAACTATGGCCTGGCCCATATCCTCCAAGGGGCACGCGCCAAAGAGAAAGCCGCGGAAGCAGCAGCGACAAAGCCGGCGCCTTGATGTAACCCCTTGGCGCAACGATTAGCGCTTATACCCCGCCCCTCTCTAATCACGCCTCTCTTTCTTTATTAAGGCGATCAAGTTTCCAACGCATCGCTTCACCTGCCTTCTCTGCCTCTCGTCAAACGCCAAATGAATCGCAGCGAGGCAGACGGCCACGATCGCCAACATCATCAAGTTGTACGCCAACACAAACCCTCCTTCGTCGTCGGGAATGTTGGCTCTGAAATATGTTCTTGGGATGACCAAGAAGGCCCAAGGATCAACCCTCGGCGGCGAATAAGGCGGTCGGCTATTGAATTGCGGGAGGCCGGCGTAGGGCTCCGCGCGCCGGAAAGGAGCCGTGGGAATAACGCCGTGCGGAATCCCTGCTTGCAAACACGCGATTGTCGGTTTGGCCCTCTGTTCGAGTCAGGAGGAGCCGCACACACTCGACCAGAGCTTCCCTAACTGACGGTCAGTCGGCCAGTGCGGACATCCAGTCGTAAAACATAATATCCTAGTTTTCTACTGGAGCGGCACGATGCCACCTGCAGGTCGAACGGGACTTGTTCTTGTAGCCAGCGCCATTGCTGTCGCCATGTTGGGAACCGCGGCGCAGGCCCAACAAACCCGATACCCCAAACCAACCGAACTTCCCAATCCGTATCGCCTCGTGGAGGGCTGGCCGACTCTTCCCAAGAGCATGAACGGAGGTCGCTGGGGGGAGGTCATCCGGGTGCATGTCAACAGCGACGGCAACATCTGGGTCTTTCATCGTTGCTTCAACACGGTACCCCCAGGCCACGCCACCTGCATCGGGCGGGTGATTCCAATCCGCCGATTCTGGAATTCGACCCGTCGGGCAAGCTTCTGAAGAGCTTTGGCGTAGGACTGTTCGCCTATCCTCACGGCTTCACCATTGATGGCGATGGGAACCTATGGGTCAGCGACGTAAACGATGAGGCGACAGTGCTCGGCATGTCGGCCAAGAATGCTGATGGCGTGGTGAGGGGCCAGGAAGTCCTCAAATTGAGTCCAGCCGGCAAAGTGCTGATGATGATCGGCAAGGAGGGCGTGTCCGGGAATGCTCCGGATACGTTCGATCGGCCGACTGGCGTTGCCGTCGCTCCAAACGGCGATGTCTTTGTCACGGATGGCCATATGCCCAACGAGCACAACTCTGCCCGCGTCGTGAAATATTCCAAGGACGGCCGGTTCATCAAGACTTGGGGACACAAAGGAGCGGCGCCCGGCGACTTCGACGAGCCCCACGACATCTTCATCGGCGGTTCCGAAGGCCATGTGTTTATCGCCGATCGTAGAAACAATCGGGTTCAGGTCTTTGATCAGGACGGCAACTTCATCACCGCGTGGAAACAATTTGGTCAGCCGAGCTCTGTGTTTGTGAGCAAAGACGACAGCATTTATGTGGGAGCCTCATTCCCCGATCCAGCGGCCAAAAAGGGCGAGTTGAGGGGCATCGTGGTCGGGAACGCCAAAGACGGCTCCCTCAAGGCCTTCATTCCCGACCCTGCGGACCCCGCAAGTTGGATGTCGGGACAACGGCGTCAGGCATAGCAGCCGATGATGCGGGCACCATCTACGCGGCGGACGTCGCCGCCCACAATCTGAGGAAGTACGTCAAGGTCAAGTAGAGATATAGGTAATGCCATCTGACAAGATGATCACAAGTGACGAGACGATCACTTTTCCGGCGTCGCGCAACTGAGCCAGGGCCTGACGTACTAGCCCGTACTTCCCCTGGACGGCCGCTTCTTCCGTCGCCGTGTGCACCCACGGCTACCGCAAGCTCACGTGATTCTTCGCGCACGCGCTCACGCCAGCGCGGATCCGTCATGACGTCTTCGGCTTCGATGCCGCGCGCCTCGGCGAGGTGCAGCACGACTTGAAGGTCGGGCCGTAGCTCTGGCGACGTCACCAAGTTCGGATACTTCCGGTAGAGTTCCCGCGCGGTTTCGACTTCCGCGGCGAACTGGGCGAGGTGTTTGTTCTCGAAAAGCTGGGCGGCTTGCTCGAGCGAACGGGCGTGAGTGTTTTTCATGGTAATGCTCCTTTGGGGAACCACGCGGTTGCGTTCTGAGATTATTCTCGGTGAAGCATTGCAAGATTTATGGAGGGAACTTACTGCTTGTGATGCGGACCGTAGAGGCAAAAACAAAAAAGGCTGTAACACGCAGCCGTAAGGGGCATCGGGGGCAAGGAGAGTTCAGGGCGGAATGCTTAATCGGCACGCTCGAGAGAAGCGGCCGAAGCCGGCCGTCGTGTTTCGACAGCCGGCTCCAGGATTCGGAATGAACTAGCGGGTGGCCAGCGGGACGTAGGCCATCGCTACGCGCGCGCCGCCGTTTTCCATTTCCTTTTCCAAGCTGCTTTTCGCGAAGGCGTAGGCAGGGTTTCCGGGGATCCAGATCTCGGCCAGGAAATAATGATCGCCGTAGCGATGGAAGGTGAGCTTTGAATCTTCCAGGTCGCCCGATTTGCGGTTCGGTGCCATTAGAAGGACTGATTTATTGGTCTCGTTGCTGCGCAGTCGCAGGATGCCGCTCATCGTGTCCTTGATCACCGTGTATTCGCCGGCAGGCAATGTGATCGAATTGGCATGAAAGCCGAATGGAACGGTAGCCACTTCCGCGGTCTGCGCTTTGAGCAAGGGACTCCACAGTATGGCGGCGAGTCCGGCTCCGAGAACTAAATTGCGAATGGTCATTGTAATTCTCCTTTTTTTTATTTTCGGGGCGGCTTCCCGTCCCGGTTTCTCGTCCGCTTTCGGTTGAGTTGCGTCCGTATGAATCGCAATCGCGCCTCCAAACTAGCTGCAGCGTCATATCAACAGGTTATGAGCGAGTTTGAGCTGCCGGAGAATCAAAAGGTTAATTTGCTAATCGATTGATGAGCTCGCTTGAAAGGCCACGCCGGCCAGCGCCGGCGAAAACGAAAAATCTTCAGTCCTTTCGCGCGTTGATGAACAGCGTGGAAGCCCACGCCGCGATGGACTCGGCCGGTATCCGCGCCACTCCTTCTTTATCGAAGCGATCAAGTTCCCAAAGCATTGCTTCACCTGCCTTCTCTGCCTCTGTGAATCGCAGCCAGGCAGACGGCCACGATTCGCGAACATCATCAAGTTGTACGCCAACACAAACCCTCCTTCGGCATCGGGAATGTTGGCTCTGAAATACGTTCCTGGGATGACCAAAAAGACCCAAGGATCAACCCTGGGGGACAAATAAGGCGGTTAGCCTATTGATTTGTGTGAGGCCCGCGCGGCGCCGACTAGAAAATGGTAAAGCAGCGCTGGCAACGCGAATATGCCTGCATAGAATGATCACCTCGGTCGCCGCCACTGTCGCCAGCGCCACCACCGAATTAGGCCGAGTACGACCGGCTAGCTCAGATCAGTCCCATTTGATCGGTTGCTTGCACGACCGGCCAGGCCATCTAGGAGCTCTCCCAGATCCCCTACGGCGGGCACGACGACAAGGTGGATGCGATCGCCCAGGCGCTTCTCTGTTGGAATGTGATGCTGTATGATTCCATCCACATCCAGAACAGCTCCACAAAGCAGAGAGTTGCCTACCGAGCCTGGCTCGTGAAGGTCCTAACCGTGGATGGGCGGGGGCAAACCAGTTATGATAATGACTCTGGATTCGAACGATGCCGACAATGCGCGTACCTCGTTACCTCTACCCCGCTCAGTTTGAGGATTCCATCGACGGTCTGATGGAGGAATTGCGCAGCATGATCCTGGATGGACGGTACATCCTGACGTCCGAAGTGCAGCAGTTTGAAGGCGCTTTCGCTGACTATTGTGAAACAGCTTTTGCAAGAGGCGTTAATTGCGGCACTGATGCAATCATGGTGGCCCTGCTCGCGCTCGGCATCCGGATACCCTATTTCTTTCGACCAGATGTGAAACGAGCCGCGCGCTACCGAGCGATGTTTGGTCATACGCACGCCTTCCTGCCCGAAAGGAATGGGATCGTTCCCAACACCCTGCACGTCGCACTCCACGCCGCCACGCTCGCAACACTTCTGATTCTGACCCAACTCAACAGGTGAGACAATCAACTCAATCGAAACTGCCCAACGCGGAAGGAGATCAGGGATGGCTGTAGCAAGATGTGAAAAGTGTGGCCCCCCGCAGGGCAAGAAGCTCAGTTACACTCGCTTCCACAAATTCGTCTCTGATGCGAGCGCTCGCATCTTTTGTGGAACGACGAATTGCACCCAGTTGGCGCTCAATTGTTGGTTGACCGATGAAGAAGAACAGCAGTACCTTCGCGGGGAGCGTTTTTTCGCACTACCGTTTCATAGAATGGTGCGGGTGACATGATCGTTCGGTGGCGGCCGATTCTTCCTAGGCCGCCAACCGCCTTTCCCTCAAGCAAAAATAGAGAAGCCGCGCAATTACGTTGCACGGTCATTCTCAAACCCATCGCGACTGCTCGTCACTTATCGGATCCGATATCTCTTTTCCTTTACGCCATTCTCAGGAAAGAGCGTTATCAGGCTGAATCCCAGGATGGATTAATCAGAGCGCTTGGTGAAGTAGAATTGTTCAAACGCCGATGGCCCTTTCCGCTGGGACTCAGGTAGGATGCTATGAGATCCTTGCGTTGATCGGCGCCGGCGGCATGGGTGAGGTTTATCGCGCCAAAGACACTAGGTTGAAGCGCGAAGTCGCTCTGAAGGTGTTGCCGGATTCCTTCGCCAACGACCCGGAACGCATGGCTCGATTCCAGCGCGAAGCGGAGGTGCTGGCGTCGCTGAATCATTCTAATATTGCTGCCATCTACGGCATTGAAGATCGCGCGCTGGTGATGGAGTTGGTCGACGGCGAGACGCTAAAAGGGCCTCTTCCGATCGAGACGGCGCTGAATTATGGGAAGCAGATCGCTGCTGCGCTGGAGGCAGCACATGAAAAGGGAATCATACATCGCGATCTGAAACCCGCGAATATCAAGGTCACGCCGCAGGAGGTGGTCAAGGTCCTCGATTTCGGGCTGGCAGCAGTAACGCAGCCTTCCGCCGATCAATCGCGTGATCCGTCAGTTTCGCCTACGATGACGATCTCGCCTACTCGCGTGGGGATGATACTAGGCACGGCAGCCTACATGAGTCCCGAGCAGGCGTGCGGCAAGCTGGTGGATAAGCGTGCTGATATTTGGGCCTTCGGCTGCGTGCTGTACGAGCTGCTTACCGGAAGGCCAGCTTTTACAGGCGAGACGATCACAGATGTGCTAGCGGCCGTAGTGAAGACCGAGCCGGATTGGAATGCAGTTCCGGAGAAGGTGCGGTGGTTGCTCGTATCGTGTTTGCAGAAAGATCCGAAGCAGCGGCTGCGCGACATCGGCGATGCGTGGCTGCAGGTGGATAAAGCGCCGAATAAGATCCACGAGCAAAAAAGAATTTGGCTTCCTTGGGCCGTTCTTTCCTTACTGCTTTCCTCAATCGCCGCTTGGGCCCTTCTCCATTCACCGCCTGCGGAGCCGCGCCTGGTAACCCGATGGACAATGCCCTTGGCCGCGACTGATCCGGGACTTGGCTTCGGCCTTAGTCTCTCACGCAATGGCACACACCTTGCCTACTCTGACAGGACGGCCGGAGGGTCGCAGATCGTACTCCGCAGTCTGGATCAAACGGACGCAAAACCGATCGCGGGTTCCAAGGACGGCCTACGGCCTTTCTTTTCTCCTGACGGACGTTGGTTAGCTTACTTCACGGGCTTAGGTGGAGCGATCAAGAAGATCGCAATAACCGGAGGGACGTCCATCACACTCTGTGAAGACGCGAGTTACTTTGGTGGAAGCTGGGGCGAAGACAACCAAATCGTATTCAGCGCAAAGGGCGGCACAGCCCTAATGCAGGTGCCCGCGTCCGGAGGCAAGTGCGAAATCCTAACTACACCAGACCGTCAAAAGGGAGAGATCGGGCACCGTTGGCCGCAGATCCTGCCGGGCGGACGATCGCTCCTCTTCACTATTGGCACAAGCAGGTTATTTGCGGATGCCAGAATCGCGGTTCTTGACCGGGCGACCCGGACCTATCGGGTTCTCGTAGAAGGTGCATCGGTGGGCCGCTACGTCCCCTCCGGCCATCTGGTGTATGTGCGGGGTGGAGCGTTGTTCGCGGCACCCTTCGATTTGAAGAGGCTGGTAATTACCGGTCCCGAGGCGCCAGTGATTGAAGGAGTTTACTTCAACTCTACTGGAGGCTTCGCCGATTATAGTTTTTCCGGTTCCGGCCTGCTCGTCTACATGCAGGAAACGCGGCTCACAAGCTTCTCCACACTTGACTGGGTTGATCGAAAAGGCAACTCAAATCAGTCGGCCCTCCCGGCCGCCACCTATACACAGGCGGTACTTTCGGCCAACGGCTCAAGCGTCCGCCTTTCACCGGATGGACGGCGCGCAGCGGTAACGATCACCGGCGGAGCAGGAGACCGTAATATCTGGATCGGCGACCTTCTGCGGGGGACCTTAAGCCGGCTGACATCGGGAGGTACCAGCGATCATCCCGCATGGACACCTGATGGAAGGCATGTTGTCTTCTACCAGTCCAGCCCAACGGAAGTCCGTGGGATCTATTGGACGCCAGCCGATGGGAGCGGTAAGCCAGAGCTGCTAGTGAAGACTCCGCTGCTCTACGCCTTCCCCGACTCGTGGGCACCAGATGGGAGAACCCTGTTGTACCAAACAACGGAGCCCGGTCGAATCTGGACCTTCACGCTGCCCGGAACCGGACATGATAGCGAGACAAGAGCACTCTTTGAAGCCACACAATTCAACGAGGGGGAGGCGGAACTTTCTCCGGACGGACACTGGATGATCTATGTCTCTGACGAATCCGGGAAAAACCAGGTATATGCGCGGCCTTTTCCGGGCCCCGGCAGTAAAGTGCCAATTTCCATTGATGCCGGCGAAACTCCTCGGTGGTCGGGCAGCGGGCGCGAGGTCTTCTATTTCGATCCAGCGAAGAATCGAGTAATGGCAGTCGATATTGAGGCGGGATCCTCGGAGTTGCATGCTGGACAACCGCACTCTCTTTTTGACCAGCAGAACCGCGACTGGGATGTCGCGGTGGACGGCAAACGCTTCCTAGCAAGAAGACTACCTCAGACTGAACAGAACCAAGCGAAATTGCAAGTTGTGGTGAATTGGTTCGAGGAATTGCGGCGGCGCGCGCCGGTGAGCGGCAAGTAGCTTTCCATGGAACTGGAAATGAGAAGTCGGTTTTGCTGAGAGTGGCCGATCAAGTGCACGGGCCGCGCGGCAAGATGGTTGACAAGCGTGCCGACATCTGGGCCTTCGGCGTCGTGCTGTACGAGATGCTGACCAGCAAGCAACTCTTCCACGGTGATACCGTCTCGGACGTTCTTGCCGCCGTACTAAAAGAAGAGCCGGACTTGACACTAGCGCCGCCGCAAGTACACCGCTTGCTCCAATCCTGTTTGCAGAAAGACCCGAAGCAGCGGCTGCCGGCGATCGGCGATTATCCATTGCTGCTCGCAGATGCCCCATCGCAACCAGCTCCCTCCTGGTCACGGCTCAAAATTGGTGCGTCATTTACTGCGGGCGTGCTCCTCATCGCCTTGGGCATTGTCTCTTTCATCCACTTCCGCGAGACGCCGGCGCAGAAGACGTTGCTTCGCTACACCATCGCCGCGCCTGAAAACACGAGCTTTATACACAGCTTTGCCATTTCTCCCGACGGGCGCTATCTCGCCATCTCGGCAACTGTGAAAGGCAAGTTTCAGCTTTGGCTGCGGGCTATCGTTCGGCATTTCAAGACCACTTCTCCGGAACGACTATACGTCCAGGTGGCCGCTGTCCTAGCGGTGCAGCCTGTGTGGCAACGATATTTTCCGATCAAGGCTAGCGACGACACGCCCGCTGCATCGGGCGTGATATAGTGCCTGAAACCAGGAGCAGAATAGGACACGGGTCTAGCATAACGGGAGGTGAAAACTAAAGTTGCTCGCAAATGTTGCCATATCTGCCTTGATGAATCTCCTGGTTCTCGCCGGTCTTCCGTTCCTCCTCTACTTCGCCTATCAGAAGTGGCGCTACAAACGGAGGTTCGGTGAGGTCGCGCAGCGAGCAGGGCTTCGACTCGGTGAAGCCCGGTATGTTGGCTACAGCTTAGCATTCGCGCTCGCAGGGGTCGCAATTCTCGTCATTTGGCCGCCACCTTTGGAACCCTTCCTCCGACCTGGGTCGCCACAACAATCGTTTCAAGGCCTTGGCCTCGCTGGAGCCGCTCTTCCGATGGCGCTGCTCTACGGAGTGGTCAAGACTGGGTTCCCCGAAGAACTCCTATTTCGAGGTCTGATCGCGGGCAGCCTCTCGCGCCGGTTTTCCCTCCTCTGGGCGAACGTAGTGCAAGCCCTCATCTTCCTGATACCCCACTTGCTCGTGCTCCGAATCATGCCTGAGATGTGGGGTATTCTGCCTGTCATCCTCGCAAGTGCGCTCTTCGTAGGTTGGGTGCGGATTAAGTCTGGTTCGATCATCGGAGGCTGGGTGATTCACGCATCCTTCAATATTGCTATCTGTCTGAGTGTAACCATCCGCACCGCACCTGAACGCTGAGATCTAGGCAAGTAGTTGAGATTCGGTTCTAACGTTTCCCACTGGCTGCTAGCCGGGAAACCAGCGATGGGTGACCGGGGCCTGTCGCATCGCCTGATTGTGTCCGAATTAGGGGCGAACTCGGATGTAATTCACATGTCTGGTAAACGCTAGGAACTTATCGGTAGTGACCCGGCACGAGAAGGCTGAGGCGTGGCGAGAGCCCGACCCCAGGGTCACTGCGGATAAGGACGTTTGAAGGAAGCCGCCCCGGATTTGGCAGGGCAATTGCTTGCTGGGTATTCAATTGGAATCGTGATACGCAGGTAGAGGATGTTGCTACGTGCATGTCTGCTATACAACTGTTGACTGGTCGCATCGCAGTTGCCCTGCCAAATATTATCACGCGCAAGCGTCCGCGGCGCCAGCGGCTTAGTTCAAACGCCCTAACCGCAGTTATGCCTTTGGCGCCAAGCCGCCAACCGCCTCTCCTCACACAAAAATTAAAAGCCGCTGGAATGCACCACCGAAGAGCAGTAGTGGGTCAGTTTCGATCTAGTGGCCTGTCGCGTCGGGTCTCATCCGCTCCCAAACCAGTTCTTGGCTTCGTCGCACACCATTAATAAGCCCCACCACGATTGGCGCTCGCAGTGTCAACCGGTTACCTTGGAGTCTCACAATGAAGCGGACCTGATCCGTATTCACCCAATCTTGGCGCCAGGCGGCTTCAACGTGATGAATCACTCGGTCGCCACTGAGAGTGTAGCGGCCTGCGTAGGCGAGGAATGTGGAAAATGCCTCCGCCCTTTCCTGGACTGGAGCCGGCACGACTGAGAGAGGTTTGCGTCCGCCCGAGGCAATGATGGCCATCATTCTGCCGTCAGGCGTGTACGTCAGGAAGCCTGTTGGATTCTGGCCGTAGGCGTTTTCAATCACTTCGCCCTTTTCGGTCGTATTTGTCGCGGATATCAGTTTCCAGGTACCAACAAGAGCATCCTCCGACTGTGCGATCCCGTAAGAAGGGAACGTCATCAGGATCAAAGGCATTGAAAGAATCCAGCGCTTCATCGACGCCCACCTTTCTACATCGTTCTGTATTTTACACAAAGACCCGCTCCGTAAAACTGATCCACTGCCCGAAATAAACACGCAGAGTATCGAGGGCGTCGTCGGAGAAACGGCGCGTTGCCATTGGTTAAATCTTAAAACAGCCCTGGCAGCGATAGGCTCACAGAGCCACGTCGAACGCATTCCAGAGCCCCCCAACCGCCTCTCCCTCACACAAAAGTGAAAAATGCCGAGGGCTTCGCGGGCTATCGTCCGACATTTCAAGACCACGCACCGTTGGCTTAACTTAGAAGCTTAAGTCAGCAACCCTCCGCCGGACTAACTGTTCAACCACGGTTGCCATTCCAACACCTTTCGCTTGCAGCTTGGCAGCAGCCTCCTGTCCTAGGACCTGAGTCAAAGGATTGCCGGCCTCCAAATCAGCGAATTTGTTTCCATAGATCACCAGAGTTCGGTCCAGTGGGTCGGCACCAAAGCCCCTTCGAGTAAAACCGTAGCCGGCGATCTTACCCGTTGCTTTAGCTTTCGCGTAAACCGGCGCGAGATCGGTCTTGAAATAGTTCTCGTACTCCGCCGTTTTTCCAGGTGCGGTTCGAAATCGTATCGTCACCCAGACCGGTGCCGGAGCCTTGGGGTCCGGAGGCGAACTGAGCTCATTAACTAGGGTTGAAATATAAACGTGTTGGCTTTCGATGCACTTCGAGAGGCTGGCCTGAAGGTGCGCCCCGCCATCTTTGCCCAGTGCGTGGATCAGCGGCCCTTCACCGTCTAGCTCAGAGTAGTTTTGTAGCGGTGTGACGCTCAAGTATTCGTACGCATTTCCGTACGCATTCGTCAGGACTGTGCGCGTGGAAACTCCCGCTTTCTTTAGCGCAGGATTCACTTGGTTCTTTTGGAGTGCCACCCATTCATTGACCATGTCTGGTTTAACCACGGTCATCCTGATTTGCGACCGCGTAGTGGAGGACGAGGCGGATTGCTTAGATTGTGCCAAGCAAAGGATTGAGGAGGCGAGCGCGAGCCAAACTACACCCGCGCTGAAGAGGAACGGCTTTTCTGACACCGCTAGTCGAGTTTTCATCGGTTCCCTCCTTGGGTGGGGATGAGTATAGCACAAGCCATTTTTCGCCAAAAAGCATCAGTACCTGGACCCCGATGAGAAGCTGAAGCGCCAAGCCACCAACCGTCTCTCGCTCACGAAATAGCAATACCACCGGCTTCCCGCAGAGACGCATGTACCTCGTCAGAAGGTGCATTCCCTTGACGCATTGTGGGAGACATTTTACGCTGCCAGTGTTCGCACGTTAACAACAGGAGTCCCCAATGAAAATCATAGTCTCTTTGCAGGAACCCCCTGGGAGAGATGCTGAAATCATATTTGAAGATCGCCTCATCGATCGGGAATGTCCGAAGAATTTGCAAAATTCGCTTCATGACGACTTACAAGCACTGCTGAAGCTTTTCGGATCGTTGACAGTCAGTGTCATCGAGGATAGCCTTCATCCCGTTTGCGGACGCACAAGAATCATAGACGATGTCATGGGCCTGCTGGAGCAGTATTGCATTTCAAAACTCCAAATCGCTGGTAAGCTCCATGACGGTCCCAATAGCATACAATGACGGCTATCGATAGCCGTTTTTCTTTTGCACGGAAAGGAACCTCATGCCCAGCGTCGCCGCTAAGTTGCCCAGCAGATCTAAGCTGGAAATCACGATCAAGGTATCCGAGGAGTATATCCGCGCGGATGATCTCGCGAGATTGGTCTGGGCTACAAATGTGCTTTACGAGCTTCTCGCCAGTATATTCATCTTCGATTCAAAGCCTTTTGCCGATGGCAAGCTCCAAAGCTTGCCGGAGGATTCCGTTCTCCGCATCGCAAAGATGTGGTCCGGAAGTGATGCAGGATTCTCCTTCCTAGGCGTGGACAAAGTCTTAGGGCAGCTTGGCAAAGGTATAGGTGAAATTCGAGATTGGCGGGAGAAGAAGAAACAACTGAGGGAAAGAACCGAGCAGGAGCACGAAAAGACCACGCAAATGAGACTTGAAAATTTGGCGCGTGCCATGGACATCTATGACAAACTCAAAAACATGGCCCCAGGAGATCGAGAGCGATTCCTTGAAATGATGCGGGCGACAGTCTCTGAGATAGAGCAGAACCGGAACGAACTGTTACCAATGTGATGGGGAATCGAGGACTGCGCACGGACGTGCGAAAAAGCGCAGGTCAAAAATCAAGGAGGCCAAAGCCAGGGCGAACCCAACAACCAAACCAGTCGCAAACCAACCCGCCAAAAGCCAGGCGAAGAATCCCAACCAGCCCAAAAAGAAAAGCAGACCACATTGGATCTGCTGATTTTGATCTCCCGACTTCACGCTCGAAACTCAGGCACCGCCCACCACGTACTCTCATCGTTGGCGTCGATCGTGAGTAGCCCAACCGAGGATTTCGAGTGGCACCAGTAGAGGCACGGCGTTTCCGACCAATCATCGGAGCTGGCAACATTTAGTTGGTAGCCTGGAATCCATACGTGTGGCACCGTGACGCCATCCATTTCTCGGACCCATTTTGGGAAATAGCTGGCGGCCCAGAGGATTGCAGAATGCGGCGAGGTTTTGGCGTTCCGAACATCAGCAGGACTAATACCGGTTCTCCGGTTCCAGTTGGCACCGAGATCAATCACTCGCCAGCGGAGGCCGCGTTTGTGGGTGATGCCGGGGAGCAGTCGCACGTGACCCGCATCGTACCCGATCTTATCCGAGCGCCAATCGTTCTTCTGGACGGACATCGCACAACGCCAGGCCTCGTCGAACGTCTTCTCGACGGTGTCCAGCGAGACATCCAGAACAACTGCCGACAGCCGATCACTTGGCCAGGCAGGCGGCTCACCGCGTGCAGCGAAGTCTTTTTTCCTGAAGTCCCAGCCTCTTTCCCTGTTGCGCCGGCAAACGATATCGAGCTGAGCGCTAGTCTGGACAAACATCCTATTGATCAACTCGGTGTTCCGAGACATCATCGCTTGAGACATAGATCACTTCCTTTCTGTATGCCCGAATTTTTGAATGAGACGAGCGGCCTAGATGCCCGCAATGAAGGTATCCAAACCGCTCGCCTTATTGATTGAATTGGAAAAGTACTACCTGGCAGGAAGATGAACTATACCATTCCTACAGAATCTGTCAACCCTGGCCAAAGGCAGGTCGAACCCAACCACCAAACCAGTCACGAACCATGTTCCGCGCCGGCGCAAAGCCAGCGCCGGCCAAAAGCCAGGTGAATCAGCAAGAGTCAGGAAAGCCAAAAGCCAGGCCAAAAACCCAAACACCCGTTGCAGCTCCCGTTGTAGGTCCCATTGCACGCCTGCAACCCCGTCTACAACGGCCAAAAAGAGCAAAACACAGCATAAAAGCAGGGCGAAAAAGGTGAGCAACCAAACACAAACAAATGTGACTATCTATATATATAGATACCCAAGACCCCCACACCCAAAGACCACCCCCGCGCCGGCACGCCGGCGACCAGCCAAAACAAGGAGCCGAAAATAACGCCCATGCCCGGTGCCAATCCGAACGCGTAGCCGGCGCATGCATCATCCAGAGCCAACCGCCCGACGCCGCCCCCAGCAAGCTGCGTCCGGCGCATGCTTCGTCCCGCAGCACAGCCCACCAATAACTAAAACGACAAAAACGCCACCACTCCGCCAAAACAAAGCCAAAACAAACCAAAGCAAGCCAAAATCCGCGTCTCGATCCTCTCGCAAAAATAAAAGAATCGGCCAAGTCCGCCGCGACCCATTCCCAAACACATCGCCTTTCCCGCGGGCCATCGTTCGCCACTTCTCCGGATCGCGCGATTCTGGACATCGATCCGTTGTAGACCTCCTTCCTTGGAGACTTCGGCTATAGTGACGTTATGCTGGGTTGGTTGAAGGGACGCGTTCCGTTGGTCCTGATTGTTTTGGCCGGGCTGAGTCTGGTCCCAGCTTATCTGCATGCGTACACGTTAATCGGCCCATCAGATATTCCGACGGTTCTGCTTGGCGACAAGATTATCGTGAATAGTGCCGCCTACAAGGTGAAGCTACCGTATTCCAACGTGACCTTGTTTCGGAGTGGCTTGCCAAAGCGCGGAGACTTCGTTCTGCTGCATCTACACGGCCATCCTCGGCTGAAGTTCGGGTTCTTCAGACGAGTCATGGGGCTCCCCGGCGAGATCATCGAAATCCGGGAGAACCGAATAATCGTCAACGGCCGAACCATTCCCGTGAGATCTCTAAGTCTAGCCGACTTTGCATGGGTTCCTAAAGCGCATCCGATAGGAACTGTAGTGCAAAGCGAGGACGGACATTGGATCACATTTACTCCCGGCAAGAGCGAGCACCGAAACCATCCTCCGATCCGGCTGTCAGACGGGCAGTACTTTGTACTTGGCGACAATCGCGACGACAGCGAAGATTCGCGAGAGTTCGGGCCGGTATCCGAGGATCTTCTACTTGGTAAAGTGATCGCCACCTTCGCGACGGGCGACCGGACAAGATAGATCGTCTAGCTGACACCTGCTTATCCGGTTGTCTCAGCAAGCCCCAACTGGTAGTGTGGGGCCGTGCCCAGGCCGCCGTTCCCAAAGAACCTCCGCGAGTTCCAAACGCAGTTCGCCACAGAGGAAGCCTGCCGGCAG
>Ga0073928_10002673_pt1 | contig 29968 bp, 25 predicted proteins | sample PaiPotPPA55metaG_FD_76969 | JGI IMG/M metagenome (GOLD analysis project Ga0073928, IMG submission 76969) | Iron sulfur acid spring bacterial and archeal communities from Banff, Canada, to study Microbial Dark Matter (Phase II) - Paint Pots PPA... ...
AAGTGGTGGTTCGGGGGGCCGCTTCCGATTCCTGTTACAGACGATCCGCGTAAGGCCCCGATGGTCGAGATGCGAGACATGCCCAATCCGATTCCGAAGGAATTGCTTGGCCACCAGCCAGCCCCTGAAGTTGTGATTGTTTGCTGTGACCAGTTTGGCAACTGGTTCAGGTTCGAACCTCGGCTGCCCGCGCCGATCGTCTGGCGCCTGCGCAGCGAGACACCTAAGCCGGACTGGGTGGAGTGGGTCGAAACTTTCGGCGCTGGCCCTGACGTTCTGCCGCCCGAAGATGGGCGGGCTGAAGTCTGTTAGGCGTTGGTTAATGCGACCAGAATGCGACCAGCAGTCCGTCTGAAGGCGTCGGAAAACGCAGCAGCCGACCGCACTCGGCGTCGGGTTTGAATACAATTGCCGTAGGACGTCGGATACCGCAGCACCTTCAAGACGACTCATAACCCGAAGGTCGTCGGTTCGAATCCGACCTCCGCAACCATCCTGCTCCCAAGCACGGAGCCACGCGTGGCGCCGCCACATTCTGGAGAAGACGTGAACAAGAGAAAGCGAGTGGCGCTGGCCAAGCGGCGCACAAAGAAGCGCAAGCTCAAGGCGCGAGCGCAGACCGCAAGATAGGATCTCCGTCTTGAGGGCGCGCGGCTTGCGCGTGACCTGTGCGGTGCCGTAGCTCAGGTGGTAGAGCGCGCGACTCATAATCGCGTTGTCGCTGGTTCGAGTCCAGCCGGCACCACCATGCTGCAAACGAACTCCTCCAACGCACTCCTCGAGGCCCTCCGGTCATGCGAGCTCATCAGTCCTGGAGATCGCGTGCTTGTCGCTGTGTCGGGCGGTCCCGACTCGACCGCGCTGCTGGTCGCGATGCATGAACTTGGCTTCGACATTGGCGCGGCGCATTTCGACCACGCGCTGCGACCCGGCTCGGAGAAAGTCGCCGCCCTGGTCGACGAGCTTTGCGCCAGGTTGGGCGTTGACATCGTGACCGAGCGTCGCGTCGCGCCAATGCCTCGCGGATCCGTCCAGGCGGGCGCTCGCGAACTGCGCTATGAATTCTTGGAGCGGTCGCGAGCTCGAGCGGGTTCTGACGTTGTTGCGCTGGCTCACACCGCGGACGATGTGGTCGAGGGCGCCGTGCTGCACCTCATGCGGGGATGCGGCATTTCCGGACTGCGGGGCATGCCCGCGAGCCGGGGCGCTTACGTCCGCCCGATGCTCGGCGTGTGGAGACGCGACGTGGTCGATTTTCTCGAGCGGCGCGGAATCACCGCCTATTCCGACCCCGCGAACGCCGACCTTCACCATGCGCGCGCGCGCGTGCGACATGAGGTTCTGCCCGCCCTGGAGCGCGACCGCCCGGGCATCGGCCGCCGCTTTCATGCGGTCGCCCGCCGGGCCTCAGCGATGCAGGAGGCGATCGAGCGCGAAGCCGGCGCCGTGCTCGCTGTGGGAATGCCCACGGCGCCAGAGGTGGCGCAGATGCGAGAGCCGCTTGCGGTCGAGCTGATGAAAGCGCTGTACGCGCGCGCAGGAGGTTCTCAGCCAGCGCTCTCACGCGCGCATCTCGCCTCGATGCTCGACCTCGTCTATGGCGAACGTGGCGGACGTGGCGGACGAGGCGTCGATCTTCCTCGAGGCCGGCGTTTTCGTATCGTGGGCAGCTACATGGAAGTCATCGCACCAGCGATCGCCGGCGCCCGACCACGCCTCGACGTCAAAAGCTGCGCCGGCTGCGACGACTCCAACGCGGCGCACCTGCGCCCAGGCGTGCAGGTTCACCTTGGATTTCGCCGCCCTGGCCTGCGCATGCGGCCCGCCGGCGGCAGGGGCTCGCGCAAGTTGCAGGACATCCTGGTCGACGCGCGCGTTCCGCGGGAAGAGCGCGACTCATGGCCATTGGTCTTCGCCGGCGAGCGGCTCGCCTGGGTTCCCGGAGTCGCCGTCGACGCTGACCTGGCAAGCGTTTCCGGCGAGCCCGCGATGCACGTCGCAATCTCGCCGATGCCGGACCGTTGGACGAAGAAAGTTGCTAGGCTAGAAACGCCGAACAGCCCTCGAGGAGAGTCGAGTTGAGTCGTTTTCCCCGCTCCAGCCTGTTTTATTTCGCACTGGTCGTCGTCCTCGGCCTGGTGTTCTACTTCACGTGGCAATCCCTCCAGAACGGGGGGACTTCGACCGACTGGCACTTTTCATACCTGATGTCCCAGGGCGCTGAGGGCCAGGTCAAGTCGCTCGAGATCAACGGCACCGATGGGACCGCCACCGACACCCAGGGCCACAAGCACAACGTCGTCGTGCCCGACCCTTCCGCTCCCGCCGACTGGGCCACCGAGCTCCGGACTACGGACAAGGTCGACGTCTTCTACGACAAGAACAGCAACGGCAACTACCTGCTCCAGGTGCTGCTGCCGAACATCATCCTGGTCGTCCTGATCGGCGCCTTCATGTGGTGGGTGCTCCGCCAAACGCAGAGCGGCAACAACCAGGCGATCTCATTCGGACGGTCGCGCGCGCGCTTGATCGCCGGCGACAAGCCCGCGATCACGTTCGCGGACGTGGCGGGTGTCGAAGAGGCGAAACAGGAATTGGCGGAGATCGTCGAATTCCTGAAATATCCTGAAAAGTTCGTAGCCCTCGGAGCACGCATTCCGAAAGGTGTGCTGCTCGTCGGACCTCCCGGTACCGGCAAGACCCTCTTGAGCAAGGCTGTGGCCGGTGAGGCCGGCGTGCCGTTCTTCTCGATCTCCGGTTCGGAGTTCGTCGAGATGTTCGTCGGCGTCGGCGCGAGCCGCGTGCGCGACCTGTTCGACCAGGCCAAGAAAAACTCGCCGTGCATCGTGTTCGTCGATGAGATCGACGCCGTTGGACGCCAGCGCGGCGCCGGACTCGGTGGCGGCCACGACGAGCGCGAGCAGACTCTGAACCAGCTGCTCGTCGAGATGGACGGCTTCGACACCAACACCCACGTGATCGTCATCGCGGCCACGAACCGGCCCGACGTGCTCGACCCGGCATTGCTGCGGCCGGGACGATTCGACCGCCACGTCACGCTCGACCGCCCGGACATCAAGGGCCGCCGCGCGATCCTCGACGTGCACGCGCGCAACAAACCGCTCGACTCCACCGTCGACCTCGACGTGCTGGCCCGCCAGACGCCCGGCTTCAGCGGCGCCGACCTCTCTAACTTGATCAACGAGGCCGCCATTCTCGCGGCGCGTGCCAACCAGAAGGTGATCGGCATGGGCGAGCTCGAGGAGGCGATCGCGAGGGTGATTGCGGGTCCCGAGCGCAAGAGCCGGCGCATCTCCGACCACGAAAAGGAGATCATCGCCTACCACGAGACCGGCCACGCCCTCGTCATGAAGGCGCTACCGCACACCGACCCGGTGCACAAGGTTTCGATCATCTCCCGCGGCATGGCGCTCGGCTGGACGATGAGCCTGCCCGAGGAAGACAAGTACCTCATCTCCCGCGACGAGCTGATGGACCAGATCGCCGGGATCATGGGCGGACGCGTGGCCGAGGAGATCGTCTTCGGTGATATCACGTCGGGCGCCGAGAACGACATCCAGAGGGCCACGCAGATGGCCCGCCGGATGGTTACCCAGTGGGGAATGTCGGACAAGCTCGGCACCGTGGCGATGGGTCACCGCGAGGAGCTGGTGTTCCTCGGCCGCGACCTCGGGGAGCAGAGGAACTACTCAGAGGAGGTCGCCGCGATCATCGACGAGGAGATTCGAAGCATCGTCGACCACGGCCACAAAGTCGCAACGGGAATCCTCACCCAGCAGCGCCACCAGATGGACCTCGTGGTCGAGCAGCTCAAGATCGTCGAGACGCTCGACGCCAAGCAGCTGGACGACATCCTCGCGCGCGGCGCGCCGGCAGTGCCCGCGGCAGCGAGCTCCTCGGCGAGCTAGAACGCGAGAACGACTCTTCGTCTTGGGCCGGGGCAACCTCGGCCGGAGCCTTGATCGGGCCTTTCAGGCGGCCGGGCAAGGCACCTCGCTGGTGCCCGGGCGGACGGCATTCCTCGAGCCGCCGTCGTTCGGCATCGTGTTCCTGGCGGTTCCGGATCAAGCAGTCGCGGAGGTCGCCGCAAAGCTCGCCGGCCTGAAGCCGTCGCGACGGCTGAGCTTTGTCCATGTCAGCGGCGCCCTTGGACTCGGTGCGCTCGAAGCGTTGCGAGACCACCCCATCGGCTCATTTCACCCGCTGCAGTCGTTTCCGGCGCCTCGCGACCCGTCAGCTTTTCGGGACATCACGGTAGCGGTCGACGCGAGCTCGCCGGCCCTGATGCGGCGCCTCCGCTCCCTCGCCCGGGCGGTCGGCGCCCAGCCCAGGCGCGTCATGGACGGCGACCGGGCCACGTACCACGCGGCGGCTGTCTTCGCATCGAACTATGTCGACGTTTTGCTGGCGGAGGGGATCCGGCTGCTCCAGGCGGCCGGTTGGAGCGAGAAGGAGGCGACCGCCGGTCTGCTGGCCCTGACGGAGGGGACGCTCGCAAGCGTGCGCCGGCGAGGTGTTGTGGCGGGACTCACCGGGCCTGTGAGGCGGGGCGACGTGAGCACCGTAGAGCGACATCTGGCGGCACTTTCGGGGCCGGCCGCGGACTTGTATCGTATGCTCGGCGTGGTCGCGCTCGAGATCGCAATCGAGGCGGGCCTCGAGCCTGCGGCGGCCGAGCGGATGCAGAGGGCGTTGACCGGGAAAACGGCAGCGACCCGAAGGAGACGTCGCGCATGACGACAGTGCTGGACGTTCAGCGGTTCAAGGATGAGCACCGTCGCTTTTCCATGCTCACGGCATACGACTACCTGAGCGCTCGGATCCTGGACGAGGCGGGGATTCCGATCCTGCTCGTGGGGGACAGCCTCGGCATGGTGATGCTCGGGTACCCGACCACTCTGCAGGTGACCCTCGACGAGATGATCCACCACGCCAAGGCCGTAGCCAGGGGCTCGCGGCAAGCCTTGCTCGTGGGCGACATGCCGTTCATGTCGTACCACGTGTCCGACGAGCAGGCGATCGCCAGCGCCGGGCGATTCCTCCAAGAGGGAGGCATGCACGCCGTCAAGCTCGAGGGCGGCGGCCGGGTCGTAGAGATCACGCGCCAGCTGACCGAGATGGGGATACCGGTCATGGGCCACCTGGGCCTCACGCCCCAGTTCATCCACCAGATGGGCGGGTTCAAAGTGCAGGGGAAAGGCCAGGCTCAAGCGGCTCGGATCCTGGCCGACGCCACGGAGCTCGAGCAGGCGGGCGCGTTCAGCCTCGTGCTCGAGGGGGTGCCAAGCGATCTCGGAACCAAGGTTACCCAGGCCCTGCACATCCCGACGATCGGCATCGGCGCCGGCCCCGGCACGGACGGCCAGGTGCTGGTGTACCACGACATGCTCGGCCTGACGACCGGCAAGGCGCCGAAGTTCGTGAAGCGCTACGCCAACCTCGCCGATGAGATCGCGAACGCGGCACAGCGCTTCGCCAGAGAGGTCGCGAGAGGCGAGTTCCCGGGGCCCGAGCATGGTTACTCGGCCAACGGCTCGGCGCCCGCGGCTGCCCAAAAGACGGAACAAGAAAAAGAAGAGGTCAAGTACGGCGCCGGATAGTCCGTTCGCCGTTTTCGAAGCTCCCGCCGCGATGCTCGACGCGTCGCGGCGGTGGCGCGCTCAGGGCCATACGGTTGGGCTGGTGCCCACGATGGGGGCGCTCCATGCCGGGCATCTCAGCCTGATCGAGGCGGCTCGCGCCGAAAACGACGTCGTCGTCGTCAGCATCTTCGTGAACCCGATCCAGTTCGGACCGGGCGAGGACTTTGCGCGCTACCCGCGAGACCGTGCGCACGACGAGGGCTTGCTGAGCGGCGTGGGCGTCGATGCCGTGTACCGGCCACGGGTCGAGGCGATGTATCCACCGGGAGCCAGCACCCGGGTGCGCGTCTCCGGCGTGGCGGATCCGCTCGAGGGGGCCGCCCGGCCGGGCCACTTCGAGGGCGTCGCCACGGTGGTCAGCAAGCTGTTCACCGCGGTCGAGCCTGATCGGGCGTACTTCGGGCAGAAGGACGCGCAGCAGGCAGCGGTCGTGAGGCGGCTGGCGCGCGACCTCGACTTTCCGGTCGAGATCAGGGTTGGCGTGACGGTCCGGGAGCCAGACGGCCTGGCCTTGAGCTCGCGCAACGCCTACCTGGACCCCGACGAGCGTCGCTCGGCCGTCTCACTGAGCGCCGCGCTACGCCTTGCTTCTGCCGCCTACGCCGCCGGGGAGCGGCGGCCGGAGCAGCTTCGGAAGGTGCTTTGCGGCCGCCTCGAGGCTGAGTCGCTGGCTCGAGTCGAATACGCCCAGGTGGTCGATCCGGAGACGTTCACGCCTCCCGGAACGCTGGCCGTGCTGGCCGTCCGGATCGGAAAAACCAGGCTGATCGACAACCACGACCTCTCGAAGGTGTTTCCTGGATAACGCACGGTTCTGCGTTACAATTGCGGTTCGTATTGGCGGAGGCCGTTATGACGACCAACACCACACCAATAAACCTTAGGGGGAAGTGCAGTTGTCCAATGAGTCCGGTGCTGTCCTGACTGAACAGAAGGAGGCGCCCGAAGACTCAGCCTACGCGATGACGATGGAGGACTACCTCCATTACGACCAGGAGGCCTTCAAGACCCCCAACCACGGGGACATCGTCGACGGGATCGTGGTCCGAGTCGACGCGGATGAGGTCCTGGTCGATATCGGCGCGAAGGCCGAAGGCGTCATCTCGAGCAAAGAGCTCGGTTTGCGCGGCGACGTGGACTCGGTCGGGCTCGAGCCCGGCGACCAGATCAAGGTCTACGTCCTACAACCTGAGAACGAAGAAGGAAACGTGGTCCTCAGCCTGCGCCGGGCGCGGGCGGAGACGACCTGGATCGTCGCAGCCGAGAAGCAGGCCGACGGGTCGGTCATCGACGCCGACGTACGGGAGCAAAACAAGGGCGGCCTGATCGTTAACATCCTCGGCCTGAGGGGCTTCTTGCCTTCCAGCCAGGTCGCCCGCGCTTACGCGGGGAGCCTGGAGTCGCTGGTCAGCCAGCGGATCCCGGTGAAGATCCTCGAGGTCAACCGCAAGCGCAACCGGCTCATCGTCAGCCAGAAGGCCGCCGAAGATGAGGATCGCGCGCGCAAGCGCGAGGAGCTCTTCAGCCGGCTTCAGACCGGGGCCACCGTCAAGGGGACGGTTTCCGGCATCACCAGCTACGGGGCGTTCGTGGACATCGGCGGGGCCGATGGGTTGATCCACATCTCCGAGCTGTCGTGGGATCGCGTCTCCAAGGTGACCGACGTCCTACAGCTGGGGGAAGAGGTCACCGTGAAGGTGATCAAGCTCGACCCAGAGCAGACCCGCATCTCCCTTTCGCTGCGCCAGCTGCAGCAGGACCCGTGGGAGAGGCTCGTGCAGTCGATGCCGATCGGCTCGATCGTCGAAGGGCAGGTGACCAAGACCAAGAAGTACGGCGCCTTCCTGCAGATCATGCAGGGGATCGAGGGTTTGCTCCACATCTCCGAGCTTTCGTGGGACCACGTGGAGCGGACAGAGGACGTGCTGAAGGTGGGGGAGAACCTCCAGGTCAAGGTGATCGGGATCGACACCGCTCGGCGGCGTATCTCGCTCAGCCTGAAGCAGCTCTCCGCGCCACCAGTCAGCCTGGCCAATGGGCGGCCCGAGCAGCGAACGGCCGAATACGACGACGTCGAGGACGAGAACTAGCTCCTCAGCTCCGCCGGTTCTTAACGAGCAGGGTTGACCTCGATCCACGTTCGAATCAAGCTGGCTTCGGTTCGGTGCGAGGCTTGGGGGAGGGAAGCCAAAACGGAGGGAGGGCCCGCCCAAGTTGCGCCCACGCGGCGGCTTCAGCCTCCCAGCGTGGCCAGCCGCTGAATAGCTGGAGAGTAGTAAGGATCGATTTGTAGGGCTCGCCTGTAATCCGCGCGAGCGTTAGCGGACCGCCCTAGCTTAGCCTCGGCATCGCCAAGTTCGAGGTAGAGGCCGGGCTCGCTCTCACCGAGGTCAGCAGCGCGCCTCATCTCCTCGACGCCTTGGGCCCGCGACCCCTGGGCAACAAGGCCCTGGCCCAGCGCCCAGTGATAGCGCGCTTGGAGCGGGTCGATCCGCACGGCCATCTCGGCACGTCCCTGGAGGTACCACGTGTCAGCCAGCAGCGGCAGGGCTCCGAGCCCGACAGCGACCAGCGCCAGCGCGATCGCGGCCACGGAGCGCCACAGAGCGGGAGCGCCCGCCGGCGGGTCGGGCGCCGGCCCCGCCTGTTCGGCTTCGAACGACCGGACGGCCGACCATGCGGTGCCGGCGACGAGCCAGAACGCGCCGGTCGCCGGCGCCCAATCGAAGTTGAAAAGGACCCAAACCGTGTATCCGATGCCGGCCGCCGCCAGCGCTCCGACCTCGGCGCCGGCTCGGGCCCGCCAGGCGCCGCGAACGAGGATCACGAGGACCACGCCGATCGCGGCCAGGCCCAGCAGCCCCTGCATGGCGGCGGTGTCTAGGAGCCCAGAATGTATGCGGTCGAAGGTGACGCCGGTCGACCAGTCGCCGCTCAGAAATTGACCGAACGAGAGGCCGGTCGCGTCCTCGCCCCATCCGGTCAACGGCCGCGCGGCGATCATGTGAAGCCCGTCCTGCCACAGATGAATTCGCAGCCGGCTTGGATCGTCATTGAGAAACTGCAGCGGCGACGTCACGATCACGACCAGCGCCGCCCCGATCACCGCGATCGAGGCCGCAGCGCCGATCGCCGCGGCGCGGCCCCTGAGCCGGAAGACCACAAGCGCGAGGCATCCGGCCAGTGCTCCCAGTCCTCCGCTGCGCGAGGTGGTCACGTACAACCCCCCCGCCAGTACCGCCGCGCCGAGCCACCAGGCGACCGTGAAACGGTCTCCGCGGAGGGCGCGGGAGATCGCAAGGGGCAGCGTCATCGCGATGAGGGCGCCCAGGACGTTGGCGTTGCCGAGGTTGCCGTCGGGCCGGTACGGCACCTGTTGCGCAAATTGCAGCAATGCCTCCAGGCAGGCCACACCGGTGCCGAAGACAAGGGCCGTCACAACCCAGTCGCGATGGCGCCTTGTGTGCATCAGCCAAACCGCCATGGCGAGGAGTCCCAGATATGCGATCCGCATTGGCAAAGACTCGTATCGTGTGTACGAACCGGCGAAGCTGAGGGGCCTTGAGATGGAGAAAAGGAAGGCCAGGACCGCGGCTCCCGCGCCGGCAACGAGCGGCCAGCGTAATCTTCCCAACCCGGGTCCGCCCGGCAACAGTAGTGCGATCCCGGCCCCGAGGCAGGCACCGGCGACGACAATCGACGCGCGAGGCAGGATGAAAGAGTCTTCGGCGGCTGGCAAGAACACGGTCGGAAGGGCCAAAGCGATCGCTGCGGGGAGGTAACCGCCGAGGCGCCCGAGAAGTGTTCTCACCGCGCCTCCGCCCAAAGAAATCCGTTGGCCGAGTTGGACGTTATATTAGGTGTAGAGGTACCGCCGGGTACCAAAGCAACGTTCGAGGAGGTGCTGGCCCCACCTAGGCGTAGGAATCCAGGAGGAATAGGACCTTGTATCCGTTTGAAAGATTTACTGAGCGCGCCAAGAAGGTTCTGACGCTCGCTCAAGAAGAAGCAGAACGGTCGCACCACAGCTATATCGGCACCGAGCACTTGCTCCTGGGCTTGCTTCGTGAGGGTGAAGGCCTGGCCGCCAAGGTACTCAACAACCTTGGCGTGGAAATCGGCAAGGTCCGCCAGACCATCGAATCGGTCCTCGGGCGGAACGAGCGGATCATCATCCAGCAAATCATCCCGACCTCGCGCGTCAAGAAGGTGATCGAGATCTCCTTCGAGGAAGCGCGCCGCATGGGCCACAACTACGTCGGCACGGAGCACCTTCTGCTTGGGCTGCTGATCGAAGGCGAAGGCATCGCCGCGCACGTGCTCGAGGACCTCGGCGCGACGCTCGAGAAGGTGCGGTCCGAGATCGAGCGGCTGCTGCACGACTCCAGCGCGGAGACCGAGGCCGAGCCTGCTCCCAAGAAACCATCGAAGACGCCGCTGCTCGACCAGTTCGGTCGCGATCTGACGGAGCTGGCGCGACGAAACCAGCTTGATCCGGTGATCGGTCGCGAAACTGAGATCGAGCGCGTCATCCAGATCCTGAGCCGCCGCACCAAGAACAACCCGGCGCTGATCGGCGAACCCGGCGTGGGCAAGACCGCCATCGCTGAAGGCCTGGCGCAGCAGATCAACCTGGGCAATGTTCCTGAATCGCTGCAGCACAAGCGCGTGCTGACGCTCGACATGGGAGCGCTGGTCGCAGGCACCAAGTACCGCGGTGAATTCGAGGAGCGGTTGAAGAAGATCCTCGACGAGATTCGCTCGAGTCGCGAAGTCGTGCTGTTCATCGACGAGCTTCACACGCTGGTCGGTGCGGGCGCGGCCGAGGGCGCCATCGATGCGGCCAACATCCTCAAGCCCGCCCTGGCGCGCGGCGAGATCCAGTGCATCGGCGCGACGACCCTGAACGAGTACCGCAAGTACATCGAGAAGGACGCGGCGCTGGAGCGACGCTTCCAGCCGGTATACGTTGACCAGCCGAGTGTCGCAGAGACGATCGACATCCTGAATGGCGTGAAGTCTCTGTACGAGAAGCACCACCGCGTCACCATCACCGACGCCGCCGTGAACGCCGCCGCAGTGCTGAGCGACCGCTACGTCAGCGACCGCGCTCTTCCTGACAAGGCGATCGACTTGATCGACGAGGCGTCCGCCCGCGTGCGCATGAAGCTGACGACCACTCCAGACGAGCTCAAGGAGCTTCAGAAGGAGATCAAGAAGCAGCGCTCCGACCAGGACGAATCGGTCAACAAGCAGGACTTCGAGGCCGCGGCAAGCGTCCGCGACAAGGTGAAGAAGCTGCAGGACAAGCTTGCCCTGAAGGAAGCGGCGTGGCGCGACAAGCTCGGTGAGACGGTCCCCGAAGTCAGTGAGGAGCACATCGCGCAGATCGTCGCCTCATGGACGGGCGTGCCCGTTTCGCGCCTGGTCGAAGAGGAAACGTCGCGGCTTCTCCGCATGGAGGAAGAGCTCCACAAGCGGATGGTGGGCCAGGACGAGGCGATCAAGACCGTCTCGCAGGCGGTGCGGCGCGCCCGCGCCGGTCTCAAGGACCCGCGCCGTCCAATCGGCTCGTTCATCTTCCTCGGCCCCACCGGGATCGGTAAGACCGAGTTGGCGCGCGCCCTTGCCGAGTATCTATTCGACTCCGAGGACTCGCTGATCAAGCTGGACATGTCCGAATTCATGGAGCGGCACACGACCGCTAGGCTCGTCGGCTCGCCTCCTGGATACGTCGGTTACGACGAAGGCGGTCAGCTGACGGAAGCGGTTCGCCGCCGGCCTTACTCGGTGATTCTCTTCGACGAGATCGAGAAGGCCCACCCCGAGGTCTTCAACATGCTGCTGCAAATTCTCGAGGACGGGCGGCTCAGCGACGCAAAGGGCAAGGTGGTGAACTTTGCCAACACCGTGATCATCATGACCTCCAACCTCGGCATTCGCGACGTCAACCAGGCGGGCACCTCGCTTGGGTTCCAGCCGGCGGTCGTCGACGAATCAGAAGAGGTCGAGCGCCGTCACAAGAACACGAAAGAGAAGATCGACGAAGAGCTCAAGCGGATGTTCCGCCCCGAGTTTCTCAACCGCGTCGATGCGGTGGTCGTGTTCAAGAGCCTGACGACGGGACAGATCCGGCAGATCGTCGACCTACAGCTGAACAAGCTCAGCAAGCACCTGGTGGAGCAGCAGATCACGATCGAGGTCACGGATGCCGCAAAGGACCTGCTCGCGAAGGAAGGTTACGACCGGATCTATGGCGCCCGCCCCCTGCGGCGCGTCATCACGAGCCGGATCGAAGACCAGCTTTCCGAGCACCTGCTGCGCGGAAAGATCGCGCGCGGTGACACGGTTCAGATTGACGTGGACGGCGAAGACAGCCTCAAGTTCACGCCGGTCAAGCACCGCCACAAGGAACCCGCTGGCACCGGGGCAGCCGCCAAACCGTAACTTCGGCGGCGGTACCGAGGTCTTGGTCTTAACAACCTGGGTTGGCAAGGTCGATCGCCCGCGCTAGATTCGTGAGCGGTAGGCGTTGCTGGCTCGGGGGAGGGAGCCAAAAGAAAGGGAGGGACCCCGCCAGGGGTGCGTCTCGGTGGCGGGCGCGTTTTGGGTTACGGGGCCAGCCACCTCGGGAGGTTGCCGGCCAGCTGGGCCGGTGTCGTTTTGCTCTTGATCAGGTGGTCGAGGACGCCCAGCTTCGCTCCTCGCTCGATGAGCTCCTTTTCTGTGTGACTCGACAGGATCACGACCGGAACCGTCCTCGTCTTCGGGTCTGCGCGAAGGGCTTCAAGGACTCCGAGGCCGTCGAGCTTCGGCAAACGAATGTCTAGAAAAATGATGTCGGGCAGCGACGTGCGTGCCATCTCGAGGGCGCGCTCGCCGTCGCCGGCCACGTCCACTCGATAGCCGTCCAGCTCCAGCTTCAGCCTGTACATCTGTGCGATGGACGCGTCGTCCTCGACGAAGAGCACGCGGACGTCTTCGGAGCTTTCTCCGTCTAGATGAATCACAACCTTCCTCCCCAGCTGAGAGAACGCCCAGGCCGGTCACACTCCGCGAGGTTTCCGGCGAATCCCGCGGCGGTCGCCCACAATTGGGGTAGGTGAGCGCCACAACCCCGCTTCGGCTGCGCCCGCTCGAGATCGGAGACCTGCTCGACGAAACCTTTCGGATGTACCGGCGGCATTTCTTTCTGTTCGCCGGCCTGTCGGTGCTCCTCTCCATACCTTCTGCCGGGCTGTCGGGATTCTTCTCGTACGCCCTGCTGAACGGCCTGCTGCAGCAGACCAACCCGGGCGAGGCTCCAAACCTCAACCTCAACTTTCTCGGCCCGACTCTTGTCGCGGCGGTGGTCGTCCTCTTGATCACGCTCGTTCTTCTTCCGTTCTTCTACGGAGCGGTCACGTTCGCGGCCTGCGAATCCGCGCTGGGCCGCCCGGTCACCGCCGTGGGGATTCTGAGCGGCGTGATGCGTCGCTACTTCCAGCTTCTTGGCTACTGGCTCTTGATCGGCCTCATGGTCGTAGTGTTCTGCCTTCTCCCTCTGTGGATCTGGATCTGGGTGGGCTGGGTGGCGGTCATGCCGATCATGTTCATCGAGAACGTCGGCCTTGGGGCCGCGATGGGTCGCAGCCGCCGGCTGGTGGAGGGGCGTTGGTGGCGCACATTCCTGGTCTTGTTCCTGATCTTCATCATCATCTACGCCGTCCGCATCGCCCTTGGGGCGTTCATCGCGTTGGGACAGGGACTGCTGCAGCTCGTCGTCTCGCCCCTCATCGTGGTCTGGATCTCCGGAGCGACGAGCGTGATCGTCGATTCGCTCGTGAACCCGGTCTTCCAGATCGCAGTCGTCCTGATCTATTTCGACCTGCGCGTCCGGCGCGAAGGCCTGGATCTGTTCCAGCTGGCGCAAGGATTGCCGCCTCCTCCGCCTCTCCCTGGCCTGGCGGGCGCCACCTGAACACCCGCATCCTGCGGCGCTTTCTTGCACCGGCGGCGCTGAGCCTGGCATTCGCCATCGCCGGCTCGATCGTCGCTTCAGCCGATCCGCCACCTCCTCCGACCTACCGCCAGGCCGTCGAAGACGCCTACAACCTCGTCCGCTTGGCCGCCCCCAACGACCTCACGAGCGCCCGCAGGGCTGTCAGCGCTCTCGAAGCCGGCACAGGCACCTCTCAGCTCGAGATCCTTTCCGACCTCGAGCGACGGCCTCCGGAATTCGAAGACGCGAAGCTCCGTCTGCTGGCGCTGCTCACTTCTCTCGACGACCCGGCCACCACCTCCGATCCTCAGCTGGCACAGCAGCGACTTCATGACGTGCTGGTCATGCCGCGGTACGACGCGCTTCACAAGCCACCTTCATTGCTGGATCGGTTCGTCCAATGGGTGCGCGACCGCATCAACGAGCTGCTTGGGCTCATCTTCGGCGGCGCCGGCGCGCCGGCGCCGGCGTGGATCTTCTACCTGATCGGCGCGATCGGGTTGGCGTCCGTCGCGTTTGTCGTTTTCCGCTCCACGCGAGGGCGTTTCACCGAAGGTCTCGAGGCGACCCAGCCCGCCGGACCGCGCGCTCCGGCCGACTATTTCGCCGAGGCCGATCGACTCGCTGCGAAGGGTGATCGGGTGGGGGCGATTCGCAACCTGTGCGCCGGGGTGGCCGCGACGCTTGCGGGTGAACGCACCTGGGAGGGAAGCCCGCTCACCGTCCGCGAGATTTTTCAGCGCGCCTCAGAGCCCGGGCGACTCAATCCACTTCTGCTGCCTTTCGAGGCAGCCGTTTACGGCGGCCGCTCTGTCGATCCGGCGACCTACGAGCGCGCGAAGCAGGTGGCCGCGCCGTTTCGCTTGCCCGCGGAGGTCGCCGCATGAGAGGCGCGCGCGGCTGGATCATCGCGGCTCTCATCTCAATTGCCATCGCGGCAGCGGCTTACTTCGTCCAGCCGCACCAGGACTCGCCCGAGCACAGCTCGAACAGCGACGCCGCCAACGGCACCTCGGCGGCGCGGCTCTACGCCGAGTCGATGGGTCACCCGACCGACCAGGTCGGCGGCACCTTCGCGCCACCTGCGCCCTTTGGGCTCCTGTTCGTCTTTACTCCGACCAGCCCCTATACGGCCGATGAGGCGGAGCGGACCCGCCTGTGGGTTCGCTCGGGCGGCGTGCTCGTCTACGCCTCCGAGCAGGGTGATCCCGAGCTCGACCGCGCCTTCGGGGTGACACGCCTCGGAGGCTTTACACGAGGCGCCCTCCTGCAGGCCAACCCGATCGTCCCGGGAGTGACGAGCGTGGCCGGCGGAACTCTGGTGATGCCCGTGGACCCTGCCGCGGACCAGGTTCCGTTCCTGCGCGCGGCGGACGGGCTGGTGGTCGGCTACCTCCAGAGAATCTCTTCAGGCACGATCGTGGTACTGGCCGACCCGCTCGTGCTCTGCAACGGCTACCTCGACAAGAAGGACAACGGCCGGCTGCTCGCCGACCTCCTCGGTCTCGCGAGTCCGAGCGCGGCGGTCCTTTTCGACGAGTATCACCACGGGGTCGTCCTCGGCGACTTTGCTCCGCAGGCCTGGGTGACCACCCCATGGGGCGCCGGCCTCCTGTGGCTCCTCGTGGCGGTCTTCGTCGGGCTCGTGCTGCGGGGCCGCTCGTTCGGACCACGCATCGAGCGACCGGCGGCGGCTGCTCGCACCGATGTCGAGTGGGCGGTGGCCGTTGGCCAGCTGCTTCGCCGGTCGGGCGCTCGCGCCTTGACGCTCGGCCTGCTCGCAGAGGCCACCGAGCGCGCGGTCGCGACTCAGACGGGGATTGCGCTGCTGCCGCGCGAGCGCTTCTGGAATGCTCTATGGGTGCGCGTACCGGGGCTTGCCGCCGACCTCGCCGAGGCGGAGAACACCCTCCATGACTCGGCGGCCAGCGAGGCCGACCTGTTGAAAGCGGCCCAGCGCTTGCATCGAATCGCCCACCCGGCCGCCTCCGGCGCGCGCAGCCGGGCGCAAACGTCGGATAGGGTGGCCTGATGGCCCGCACCACATCAGTCGCCGCGCCCGAGTTCTACGCTCGCCTGCGGGAGCAGCTCATCAAGGCCGTCGTCGGCCAGGAGGACGCGATCCGGCTGTGCGCGATCGCGCTGGTCGCGCAGGGTCACGTCCTGCTCGAAGGCGTCCCGGGCACCGGCAAGACGCTGCTCGCGAAATCGATCGCTCGCGCTCTTGCCCTCGAGTACGGCCGCGTTCAGTTCACGCCGGACCTCATGCCGGCGGACATCGTCGGCACATCCGTGTACGACCTCACCAACCGGACGTTTGCGTTGCGCCGAGGGCCGATCTTCACCAACGTGCTGCTCGCGGACGAGATCAATCGTGCGCCCGCCAAAGTGCAGTCGGCTCTACTGGAGGCGATGGAGGAGCGCGGCGTGACGCTCGAGGGTCAGCAGCTTCCTCTCCCCGCTCCGTTCTTCGTGATGGCGACTCAAAACCCGGTCGAATACGAGGGGACATATCCGCTTCCCGAGGCGCAGCAGGATCGCTTCCTGTTCAAGGTGCGGCTCGATTACCCCTCGCCCGCGGACGAGATGGAGGTGCTGCGTCGCTGGGAGTCGGGCATCGAGCTGCGCGACCCGGTCAAAGCAGGCGTCGAACCGGTACTCGGGGCGGATGATGTCGAGGCCTGCCGTGTCGAGGTCGCGAAGGTTGTGGTCGACGAGAAGATCCGCGCTTACGTGGTGGACCTGGCTTCAGCAACCCGCACCGCGCCGGAGATCGCGCTGGGCGCCAGCACCCGCGCCGAGGTCCTCTTGATGCTGGCCGCCCGCGCGTATGCGGCCTTCGAAGGCCAGACGTTCGTCACGCCCGATCATGTGAAGGCTCTCCTCGCGCCTGCGTTCCGCCACCGCCTGATCCTCCGTCCGGAGGCGGAGGTCGGCGGCCAGACGCCGGATAGCGTGCTGGAAGCGGTGGCCGGGCGGGTCGTCCCTCCGCGCTGACATTGGGGTAGCGCGGGTGAAATTCTTCACTGGTCGGCCCTCTCCCCGACCCTCTCCCGCTTGCCCGGGAGAGGGGGGAAGATGATTCGCGGGCTTGCGCCTCAGCCTCGGTTGCTCTGGGCGGTCGCGATAGGCGCCGGCTTGATCGCGCTCGCGATCGTCTCGCCCGTGCTGGGCTTCGTCGCCGTGATCTATAACGCCGGCCTCGTGATCATCGCCGCGCGCGACCTTGCTCTTCTGCCCGGACGGTCCGGCTACCTCGTGCGTCGTGTCAAGCCCGAACCGTTCTCGCTTGGTGAGCTCGAGGAGGTTGCGGTCGTCGTCGAGAACCCCGCCGCGGCGGGGCTCATGGCAAGGGTCGCCGACCATGCGCCCCCGGACCTCAAGCCCGCGCCGCGCGAGGTGGCCGGTCGCTTCGATGAGTCGGGCCTCCTGAAGGTCAGCTATCACACCTTCTCGCCGAAGCGAGGCGCGTATCGGTTTGGTCCGGTCGATCTCCAGGTGTGGCGCGATGAGGGCTGGTGGCGCAGGCAGGTCCGCCTGGTGCATCCGGATGAGGTCGCGGTCTTTCCCAACGTGGTCGCGATCAAGCGCATTCAGCTGACGCTGCGGCGCGGCCTGCGCGCGATGGCGGGCCTGCGCCGCGCCCGGCCACCCGGCGCATCCACCGCTTTCGCCGGCCTGCGCGATTACGTGCGTGGCGACGATGTGCGGCGCGTGAGCTGGACCGCCACCGCGCGGCGTGACCATCCCGTCGTCGTGGAGGTGGAAGCGGAGCGCGGCCAGAACGTGATGATCGCGATCGACTGCGGCCGCCTCATGACAGCGCCGGCCGGTGAGCTCGACAAGCTCGACCATGCGGTCAACGCGGCGCTCATGCTCGCCTGGGTTGCGCACGCCTTTGGCGACCGCGTCGGGCTTATGACGTTCGACGACCATGTCACCAGTTTCATCAAGCCTGAGCGTGGGAGCTCGCAGATCCGTCGCATGACGGAGGCCCTGTACGCGATCAAGGCGGAGTCGGTCGAACCAGACTTCGGCCACGCCATGACGCACCTCGCGCTGCGCCTAGGACGCCGATCGATGGTCGTGGTGCTCACGGACGTCCAGGATCCCGAGGCATCGAAGGAGCTGGTCGCGCACTGCCTGCGGCTCTCCGGCAAGCACCTGGTGCTAGTGGTGGCTATGTCCGACCCTGCGGTCCTCATCGCGCGGGATTCCCCGATCGACACCTCGTCGCGCGCTTACGAATGGGCCGCCGCGGAGCAGTTCGTCGCGAGCCGGCGCCAGAGCTTCGAGCTGCTGCGCCGGGGCGGGGTGCTGGGCCTTGACGTGGTCGCCGGCAGCCTGAGCCCGGCCCTGGTCGAGCGCTATCTCGAGCTCAAAGAGAGAGCGCTTCTTTAGGGCTAGTTCAACTGGGTGCGCCCCCACCCGTCCGCGCTCGCTCCGCGAGCGGGGACGACCTCCCCGGCGAGCGGGGAGGTAAAGGGCGTCCGGTGAGCAATAGATAGGAATAGAAGAGGAATCCCGTGGTCAGGCCGATTGCCAGCTTGAGCGGGAAGGGCGCCGCCGATGGCGAGATGTTGCCCTCTATCGTTCCGGCCACAATGAGCAGCGGCGACAGCCCGAGCAGCAGAGTGAATGCGCGCCCAGCCGCGATGGCGAGAGCGTCAGAGCGGGAACGATTCCCTGGTGAGATGAGCGCCCAGCCGAGCATCAAGCCCCCAGCGCCCTGCGCTACCACGATCGAGAGCTCGAGCACTCCGTGACCGATGACGAAATCGAACAGACCCCCGCTCAGTCCGTAGGCCTGGGTGAGGCCGAACAATGCGCCCAGGCTGATCCCGTTGGTGATCATCACCCAGATCACAGGCAGTCCGAAAAAAACGCCTAACGCAAAGGCCACCATGGTGACGACGATGTTGTTGACCATGATCAGCCCGCCTTCCGCGACGCGGGCGTCGGGCGGGATATGGGTCCAGAGCTGATGGTGGTGCACCTGGTCGATCAGCTGTGGCGGCGCGATGGCATAGGCCGCGTCGGGGTTGGCCAGCACCACGAAATAGCTGACGATCGCAGGCACGAACAGCATCGCCCCCGCCGCAAGCAGGTAAGGCGCTGACTCGCGATACGTGCGCGGCAGAGTGTCCATGTAGAAGGCCCGAATCCTCTTCAGGACCTCTCCGCCGCGGCGGTAGACGATCCCGTGTCCACGCGCGACCAGGCCGTTGAGGTAGCGATGGACTGGCTCGCCGGGCCAGTCGCGCTGAGCGCGCGCCAGGTCGGCTGTCGCGCGCCGGTAGAGAGCCGCTATGGTCAGCACCTGCGCCGGCGCGAGACCGTTGAGATTTCCGCCACCGGCTCGCGCGAGGAGGTCTTCCAACCTGTTCCAGTCTTCCCGCCGCAGGGCGACGAACTCTTCCGCTCTCAAGGTAGTCGTCGCACAGGGCCAAAATTACCTGACATGCGGCCGCTGCCGGACACCGACCTTGTCGTCGCGACTCCTGAGCGCGTGTCTTTCGACTACCAGGTCGCCGGACTCGGGACCCGTGCCATCGCCCAGATCCTGGACATCCTGATCATCTTTGGGATCCTCGGGGCAGTCTTCTTCGTCGCGTCTGCGGTTGCCCTCGTTGGTTCGACCGGTGCAGTGCTGGTGCTTGTGATCGGCAGCTTCGTCGTGATCTTCGGTTACTTCTGGGTGAGCGAATCGCTGTGGTCAGGACAGACGATCGGCAAGAAGGCCTTTCGCCTGCGCGCGGTCGGCGATCGAGGTGAGCCGCTCACTTTCGCGCAGGCGGGGATTCGCAATATCGTGCGGATCGTCGATTTCCTTCCGTACGCCTATGGCGTTGGGTTGATCGTGCTGTTCGCGAATGGAAAAGGAAAGCGGTTGGGCGACCTCGCGGCCGGGACCATTGTGGTCAAGGACTCGGACCACGTCTGGCTCTGGCAGCTGCCAGGAGCAAGGTCGCAGCCCGCGCTGCCGCCCACGTACGCGGCGGCGGCCTCGGCGGCGGAGCTTGCGCTCCGGCGGCTGGACCCGGAGCTGCGCAGGTTCGTCTCGTCGTATGCGAGGCGGCGGCCGGACCTCTCGCTCGAGGTGCGGGCGCAGCTCGCGACCCAGGTGCAGCCGAGCCTGCGCGCCGCGCTGCCGGATGTTTTCGCGCAGTACGGGCCGCTGGCGGCGCTGGATCGACTCGCAGACCTCGAGAGAGGTTCCGTTTAGTTCTCCGGTCACCCTCTCCCCGACCCTCTCCCCTGCGGGGACAGGGGGACAATGCTTTGAGCCACCCTCTCCCTTGCGGGGAGAGGGGGACAAGGCGACGCCGCCCCGGGGGTAGTCAGGGCGGCGCCTTCACGCTTCAAGGAGCCGGGGGTCTTTCCGTTCCTCTACTAAATAAACGCCTGAGCCTGCTAAACGTTACCGGCCCACTTGTAAATCCCTAAGGTGGGTGGGAGAGTAGTCCCTCCCATGCCTAAATCAACGATCACTTTTGTATGTACCGACTGCGGTGGCGAGAGCCTCCGCTGGGCCGGCCAGTGCCCGCACTGCCACGCCTGGAACACGCTCCAGGAGTTCCAGGTAAGGAAGGCGGCTGCAGGCAAGTCCGGGGCCAAACCCACGAGGGCCGCCGCGGCGCCGGTCGCCCTCATCGACATCTCGAGTGAGGCCGCCCCGCGGCGGGCGCTGGCCTGGGACGAGCTGAACCGCGTGCTGGGCGGCGGGATCGTGCCTGGCAGCCTCGTCCTGGTGGGCGGCGAGCCGGGTGTGGGCAAGTCGACGCTCCTGATGCACGCGGCGGCCCAGGTTGCGGCCGCCGGGCGCGCGCAGGGCGCTCTAAAAGGTAGCGAGAAGGTGCTCTACGTCTCAGGAGAGGAGTCCGCGCAGCAGATCCGCATGCGCGCGCATAGGCTCGGGTGCCTCGAGGCCGGCATCTTTCTTTTGGCCGAGAACGATCTCGACGTGATCTGCGAGGCGATCTCGACCGAGTCGCCCGCCCTGGTGATAATCGACTCGATCCAGACCGTCGCGGATGCCGGCTTCGAGGGCAGCGCCGGAAGCGTGACCCAGGTTCGGGAATCCGCCGCGCGGCTGATGCGGCTGGCCAAGGAGATCGGCGTTCCGATCTTCCTGGTGGGCCACGTGACGAAAGACGGCTCGATCGCCGGGCCCAGGGTCCTGGAGCATATCGTTGACACCGTGCTGTACCTGGAAGGCGACCGGAGGCAGGAACTGCGCATCCTGCGCGCGATGAAGAACCGCTTCGGCTCGGCCGAGGAGATCGGCGTCTTCGCGATGGGCGAGGCAGGGCTAGAAGAGGTGCCCGACCCGTCCGCCGCCCTGCTCGGGTCGGCTACCACGAACTCGCCGGGCACCGCGATCGTGGCCGCGCTCGAAGGCACGAGACCCCTGCTGGTCGAGATCCAGAGCCTGGTTAACAAGACCGACAACAGCATGGTGCGGCGGATCGCCAACGGCATCGACGTCAACCGCCTGCACATGATCCTGGCGGTGCTGGAAAAGCGCCTTTCCTACAAGTTCGGAACTTCGGACATCTTCGTCAGCGTCGCGGGCGGCATCCGGGTGACGGAGCCGGCCGCTGATCTCGGACTCGCCCTGTCGATCGTCAGCAACCACAACAACGGGCCCCTGCCGGACGGCCTGGTTGTTATCGGTGAGCTGGGATTGACGGGTGAGGTGCGCCGCGTCGGCCAGCTCGAGCGCCGCCTCCAGGAGGCGGCCCGGCATGGGCTCACGCGCGCATTGATTCCGGCCGGCGCCAAAGCCGGCCGGCATTCCGGCCTCGAGGTGATCGAGGTCCGGACCCTGGCGGAGGCAGCCTCCGCCGCATTTTCTACACCTATGAGGTCCGGCGCATTCATAAGGGGGGCCGGATAACGGTCTCTTGAGGAGGTAACCCGTGAAGCGTTCCGAGTTTCTCGCCCGCTGGACCGGTGCGGGGCTCGGAGTGATCGGTGGTTTCGTGCTCGGTTATTTCTTGGTCCGCAGTGTGGGTAACCCACACCCCGGATACATCATCATCGGGCTGACCACGCTGGAAGGATTGATCTTCGCCTACCTGGGCACGCCTTACGTGCTCGGAGGATGGCGAACCTTCAACTTCCGGCTTACGAGCACTCCGCTGCCAGACCTGTTGAGCGGTCTTCTAGGCATGGTCGTCGGCCTGGTCATTGCTGTACTCATCGGCTTTTTCGTACGGGACCTGCCTTACGGCTACGCGCTGTCGTTCGTGCTGGCATTGCTGCTCGCGGCGCAGGGCGCCTCAGTCGGGCTCACGCGTCGTACTGAGCTGACCTCGTTGCTGTTCGGCGGCGGTGGCGCCCAAACGGACGACCACCGGGTGCCGGCCGTGCTGCTCGATACCTCGGTCATCATCGACGGCCGCATCCAGGACATCGCCAAGACCGGCTTCCTCGACATGCCGCTCGTGATCCTGAGCTCGGTGCTGCGCGAGCTGCAGATGGTGGCGGATTCGGCGGATGTGACGCGACGGCGCCGCGGACGTCGCGGCCTCGACGTCCTGACCGAGATGCAGAAGGATGCCTCGATCAACCTCCAGGTGAAGGAAGACGAAACGCCGCCAGGCAACGAGATCGATGCGCACCTCGTGCGCACGGCGAAGGCCAAGGGCTGGGCGATCATGACCAACGATTTCAACCTCAACCGCATCGCGCGCCTTGAAGGAATCGCGGTGCTGAACTTGAACGAGCTCGCGCAGGCGATGCGCCCGGTGGCGATACCCGGTGAGGAGATCGTCGTGACCGTCGCGCGCGAGGGCAAGGAGCAAGGCCAGGGCGTGGGCAGCCTTGACGACGGAACCATGGTGGTGATCCAGAACGGCCGCCGCCTGCTGAACCAGACCATCACCGCAACCGTGACGTCCGTGATCCAGACCTCGGCCGGCCGGATGATCTTCGCCGAGCCGGCGGGGATGGAAGGAAGGCGCTCGAACGGTCGCCCCAAACGGGACGACCCCGCATGATCGTCGGCGCGATCGTGGCGGCCGCCGGCTCCGGCTCGCGGCTCGGCCGCGGCAGCAAGGCGCTCGTGCAGCTCAACGGCCGCACCACGCTGGCGCGTGTGCTCGAGCTGTTTCTTGCGCTTGACGAGGTGGACCGCATCGTCGTCGTCGGGCCGCCGAGCCGGCTCGAGAACGCCGAGCGCGAGGTGCAATCGCTGCATCCGCGCAAACCGGTGATTGTCAAAGCCGGTGGCGAGAGCCGCCAGGAATCGGTCCGGGCGGGGCTGGCCGCTCTCGGTGAATGCGATTTCGTGCTCGTGCACGACGCCGCGCGCCCGCTGGCGACGGCGACGCTCGTGCGCAGGGTGCTGGCCGCGGCCATGGAGTCGGGCGCGGCGTTCCCCGCCATCTCGCCTCGAGACGCTGTGAAGCGGGTCGAAGGCAATCGCCTGGTCGAAAGCCTGGATCGTTCCCGCATCGTCCTGGCGCAGACGCCGCAGGCGTTTGCATACGAGCTGCTGGCGCGCGCCCATCGCGAGGCGGCCGACGCGGGGCTCGTAGGCGATGACGACGCGCAGCTGGTCGCCGCGACCGGCCATGCGGTGACGGTGGTCGAGGGCGAGCCGGCCAACATCAAGCTCACGACGCCCGAGGACCTCGGTGTGGTGGAGGCGCTGATCAAAGAGCAGGAAGCCGCCGCGCACGCCGCCGCCGAATGAGGGTCGGCATCGGATATGACGTCCACCCGCTGAAGTCCGGGCGCGATCTCATCCTCGGCGGTGTGCCGATCGGCCATCCCGTGGGGCTGGACGGTCACTCGGATGCGGACGTCCTCACGCACGCCGTGATCGACGCGCTGCTCGGCGCAGCGGGTCTCGGAGACATAGGGAAGCTGTTTCCGTCCAGCGACCCGAGATACAAAGACGCTTCAAGCCTCGCTTTGCTTTCGACGGCGGCGGGTGCGGTGCGCTCGGCCGGCTTTCGCATCGTCAACGTCGACAGCACTGTGATCGCCGAGGAACCGCGCCTTCATCCCCACCTGCACCAGATGCGCGACAACATCGCCAATTCCCTGAAGCTCGGCGTCGCGCTCGTCAGCGTGAAGGCCACCTCGCCCGAAGGGCTTGGTGCGCTGGGCCGCAAGGACGGCATCGCGGCACAGGCCGTCGCGCTCATCGAAGAAACGTGACGCTCAAGCTCCACAACACGCTCACCGGCACGAAGGACGTCTTCGAACCGCTCAAGGCGGGCCGCACCGGGATGTACACCTGCGGGCCGACCGTCTGGAACTACGCGCATGTCGGGAACCTGCGTGCCTTTCTTTTTTATGACCTCGTCCGGCGCCACCTGCAGGTCAGCGGCTATGACGTGACGCACGTGATGAACCTGACCGACATCGACGACCGGATCCTCGACCAGGCGATGCACGCGGGCGTCACGATCGGTGAGTACGTCAAGCCCTACGTCGCCGCATTCTTCGAGGACATGGCCGCGCTCCGCACGCAGCCGGCCACGTTCTATCCGCGTGCGACCGAACACATTCTCGAGATGGTCGAGATGATCGACAAGCTCATCGAGAACGGGAACGCCTATGTCGCGGACGGCGACGTCTACTTCCGCATCGCGAGCTTTCCCGCGTACGGCGCGCTGTCGCACCTCGACCGCGGCGGCCTCAAACCCGGCGTGCGAGTGGCGACGGACAAATATGACAAGGAGTCCGTCAGCGACTTCGCTCTCTGGAAGCATGCGCACACCGAGGACGAGACCCTGGGCGGAGCTTGGGATGCGCCGTTCGGGCGCGGCCGGCCGGGCTGGCACATCGAATGCTCCGCGATGAGCAAGCGGTACCTTGGTGAGACGCTGGACATCCACGCCGGTGGCATCGACCTGATGTTCCCGCATCACGAAAACGAGATCGCGCAGTCGGAGGCCGCAAACCACACGCAGTTCACGCGCTTCTGGCTTCATTCCGAGCACCTCGCGGATGCGACCGGCGAGAAGATGTCGAAGAGCGCGGGTGGCTTCACGACTTTGAGAGACCTCAGAGACGCGGGTCATGACCCGGTCGCGGTGCGCTTCTTCCTGCTGGCGAACGCCCACTACCGTGCCCGCATCCGTTTGAGCACCGATGCGCTGCACGCGGCCGCCGAGCAGGTGCGGCGCCTGCGGGAGTTTGCGGAGCGGGTCCGGAGATCAACGCCCGGAGACAAGGACGACGCTGATTTCGTGCGGCGCATCGATGAGGTTCGTACCGGCTATCGCGAAGCGCTGGACGACGACCTCAACCTGCCCCAGGGCATCGGGCTCGTGTTCGAGCTCGTCCGCGAGGCGAACGCCGCGCTCGATGCCGGCCGGGTGGGCGAGCATGGTCTCGAGAACTTGCTGCGATTGATCGAGGAGTACGACGCGCACCTCGACGTGGTGCGCTCGGAGGAGCCGGGCCTGGCTCAGGAGGTCGAGCGCCTGATCGCCGAGCGCGAGGCGGCGCGCAAAGGGCGCGACTTCAGCCGCGCGGACCAGATCCGCGAAGAGCTGCGCGTCAAGGGAATCGCGCTCGAGGACTCGAAGGAGGGCGTGCGATGGCGACGCGTCCGGTAAAACGCCGAGCGCCCTTTGGCGCCCGTCCCGGGAGCGAGGCGACCAAGGGCGGAACCGCTCCGCTCATTCACGGACGCAACGCCGTGCTCGAGGCGGCGCGCGCCGGGCGCGTGGTCAGGGTGTATCAGGCTTCCGGATTGGGCCACGATCCGCGCCTGGACGAGCTGGGCCGGCTCGTCCGGGTCGAGGTCGTCCCTCCCGAGCGGCTCGACGTGATCGCGCCCGGCGTGCACCAGGGCGTGGCCGCGGAGCTCAAGCCTCGCAAGGTGTGGACTTTGAAGGAGCTGCTCGCCACCGATCCTTCTCTTCTGGTGGGCCTGGATTCGATCATGGACCCGCAGAATCTCGGGGCGATCCTGCGCAGCGCCGAGGTCCTGGGCTCCGACGGCGCGATCATCCCCGAGCATCGCAGCGCACCTCTTTCTCCCGCCGCCGCCAAGGCGAGCTCGGGCGCCAGCGAGCTGCTTCGCATCTGCCACGTCTCCGGCATGCCGTCCGCGATCGCGGAGGTCAAGCGCGCCGGCCTGTGGTGTGTCGCGCTCGACCCGCGAGGAGAGATGTACGCGTGGGAGTTCGATTTCACTCAGCGCGTCTGCATCGTGGTCGGCAGCGAGGGCGAGGGTGTGCACCGGCTGGTCAAGGAAAGGTGCGACGCGCGCGTGCGATTGCCGGTGGTTGGCCACATCGCGAGCCTCAACGCGTCGGCCGCCGCGGCGGCGCTGCTTTATGAAGTCACCAGACAGCGGACCGGCGCGAAGGTCCGGAGGGGTTCCTAGACTGGTTCGCTGTGCCTGACGCCACCGTAGAGCTCGATCGCGCCGCCGCGGACATACCTCTGACGCGCTCGGCGCGCGAGATCCTCGACCGAGCCGCGTCGGCGGCGAAGTCGCGCGATGCGAGCGCGAGCCCGAATGACGTGCTGGTGGCGATCCTGTCGAGCCGGGGCAGCCTTGCCTACGAAGCGATCAGCGCGCTTGGAATCGATCCGTCGACGATCATCGCGCAGCTGCCCACTCCGGACGGCGCGCAGCCCATCACCATCCGCCAGCTGCTGGTGAACGCCAACCGCGAGGCCCAGGTGCTGGGCCACTATCAGGTCGACTCGATCCACCTCCTGCTCGCAATGCTGTACAGCGACACGCCCGAAACGTCCGCCCCGCTGCAGAAGGCCGGTCTCACGCTCTATGACCTGCGCCGCCATCTTCAGACGGGCACCAAGGTGGACTTCCAGCCCGGGGAATCGGATCGCGTATCGGGCAACCGGTCGCAGCAGCAGCAGCAGGGAACTCGGACGAACCAGCCGGCGCCGGCGTCGAGGTCAAGGCCCGATGCGGCGCTGCGCCGGAAGCCGCTTCCGTCCCTGCGGGGAGTGCTCCAGATCAGCCCGGTGTTCTACGGTCTCGTCGGCATCACCGCGGCGGCGGGCGCGCTGCTGTGGTTTGGGACGCTGCCCACCTTGACCGGGGCCCTTACCATCGTCTTCGTCACCGCGGGATGGATCACCTCGGTTTGTGTGCACGAGTTCGGGCACGCATTCGTGGCCTATATAGGGGGCGACCGCAGCGTGCGGGCGTCCGGCTATCTGGATCTGAACCCCTTCCGCTACGCCAACGTCTTGCTCAGCCTGGTCATGCCTGTGGCCTTCCTGCTGCTCGGCGGCATCGGCCTCCCCGGAGGCGCGGTTTACATCGACCGGGCTGCGCTGCGCAGCCGGGCGTGGGATTCGGCGGTGTCGGTCGCCGGCCCCGCCGGCACCCTGTTGTGCGGATTGATCGTCGCGAGCCCGTTCCTCATCCCGGGCAACGCGGGGTGGCTGAATCAAACCAACGCAGGGTTCTTCGGTGCGCTTGCGTTCCTGGGCTTCATCGAGGTCATCGCGCTGGTCTTGAACCTGCTTCCGGTGCCGGGGCTTGACGGCTACGGGATCATCCGGCCCTGGCTGCCTTACACGCTGCAAGGCTTCGCGAACCAGTACGGACAGCTCGGAATCCTCGCTGTGTTCGCCGTGCTGTGGTTCGTCGCGCCTGTGAGCCATGTGTTCTTCCAGGCGGTCCTGCAGATCACGACCTCAATCGGCATTCCCCCGATCCTCATCGGCTTCGGACAGTCCAACTTCCGTTTTCACTGATGGAGCGGGTGATCGTCGACGGGTACAACGTGATCCATGCGTGGCCGCAGCTCAAGCGGTTGATGGGTGAGGCGTCGCTCGAAGCGGCTCGCGACAAGCTGATCGACCGCCTGGCGGTGTTCGGCATGGTGGAAGGAGCGGACGTGACAGTCGTGTTCGATGCGCACCATTCCACCGCCCAGACCAACAGCGAGGTGGAGGTTGAGGGCGTGCATGTGCTGTTCACGCGCAAGGGTCATTCGGCCGACCACGCGATCGAGCGGATCGCTTATGCCGCCTCGCAGGTGGGGGACGTGATCACCGTGGCGACCTCGGACCGCTTTCAACGCGACCTGGTGCGCGGAATGGGTGGCGCGGTGATCAGCGCGCTGGAGCTGGAGCGTCGCGTGGTCGACGCAGAGAGCGAGATGGGCAGGCGGGTGCAGAAGTACCAGTGACGACTCAGGTTCGCCGGACGCGCATCGTCTGCACGCTCGGGCCCGCCAGCGCGTCGCCCGCCGTGCTGCGCACGATGATCCTGGCGGGCATGGACGTCGCCCGCCTGAACTTCTCGCACGGCGACCACGCGACGCACCGGCAGGTGGCGGCCGACGTGCGCGAGGCCGCCGAGGCGGCGGGCCGTCCGATCGCGCTGCTGGGTGACCTCCAGGGACCGAAGATCCGTACAGGTCCGCTCGAGTCGGCGTTCATCAGGCTCGTACGCGGGCGCACTGTGATCCTGACGGGCGAATCGCGAACCAGGCGCGCGCAGGACTCACATTCCGAGGGGTCGCCCCAGGCGGACAACCACATCGAGATCAGCCATCCCGAGCTCGTGGAAGCGCTTGAGCGTGGCGATCACGTCTTGCTCGATGACGGGCGCATCGAGCTGGTGGTGCGCAGCGTCGAGGGACGCCAGGCAGAAGCATCAGTGGTGCGGGGAGGACTCCTGGGCGAGCGGAAGGGGGTCAGCGTCCCGGGCCGCCCGCTGCCGATGCCCGCATTGACCGAGAAGGATCTCGAGGACCTGAAGCTGGCGGTCGAGCTCAAGGTGGACTGGCTCGCGCTGTCGTTCGTGCGGCAGCCTGAAGACATCCTGCTGTGCCAGAAACACCTGGGGGCTCTCGCCTGCAAGACGCCGGTGATCGCCAAGCTCGAGAAGCTGGAGGCGATCCGCAACCTGAGCAAGATCCTCGAGGTGGCGGACGCGGTGATGGTCGCGCGCGGCGACCTGGGCGTGGAGCTGAAGCTGGGCGACCTCCCGGCGGTCCAGAAGGACGTGATCGACCGCGCAAACCGCGCGGGTGTCCCGGTCATAACAGCCACCGAGATGCTCGAATCGATGGTCACTTCCAATCGCCCGACACGAGCTGAGACGTCGGACGTCGCCAACGCCATCTGGGACGGGACCGACGCCGTGATGCTGTCGCAGGAGACCTCGGTCGGGGCGCACCCGGTGGAGGCGGTGCGGGCGATGGCGCGGATCTGCCTGTCGGCCGAGCGCCACCCGGATTACCAGCGCGCTCGCCAGCTGTGGCGGGAGCCGGGTCAGGTCGGCAGCGCGATTGCCCACGCCGCGGCCACCGCCGCGGACGAGCTGGGCGCGCGGGTGATCATCGCCTTCACGGAGTCGGGGACGACCGCGCTGAGGTGTAGCAAGGCGCGGCCGCGCGTGCCGGTGGTGGCCGCCAGCCCGCACCCGGAGGTGCTGCGCAAGACCGCGCTCTACTCTGGCGTGATCCCGCTCCTGGTGAGCCCGGGCAAGGACACCGACCAGATGGTGGCGAACGCGACCGAGGCGGCTCGGGAGAGCGGCCTGGTGCGGGTGGGCGACACGGTCGTGGTCGTGGCCGGAGTCCCCGTCGGCCTGGCCGGCCAGACGAACCTGCTCAAGGTCGAGACTGTCTAAACCGGCCTTAAAGCGCCCTCGGACAGCCAAAATTGACGGTGTGGCGCCCGCCTCACATGGACTGCTCGGCCGCATTCAGCGCGCCAACGATGACGCGTCGCGTCGCTTCGGTCCGAACACCGCCGAGGTGGAGGCGTTCATCAACTCCGTGGGGCTGCTCACGCCCTGGCAGTGGCGGCAGGTCCTGGCCACGCGGCGGCTGGTCGCTTCGGTCACGAAGGAGGGCGCCGGCGAGTCTGCCCGTTCGATCCAGGCGGCGGTTCGCAACAGCGACGGCCGCATGTCGGAGCCGATGTCGAAGGCGGGCGAGATCCTCTTCGACGTTCTGACGCGGAAGAGCGAGGAGAAGCAGGTCGCGGCCTGGCAGGCGATGTCGGCCCTGCTGTCCCGGAACCAGATGCCGGCCTTGAAATTCGCGGCCCACTACGCGCCGTTCGCGGCGCTGATCCCGCTCTCGGGCTCAGACGTGCTCGATCCACTCACGCGGCGGTTCATGGTGGAGCTCGAAGGCCTTACCTCCACGCAGTGCGAGATGCTGGGCCGTCGGTGGCGCCTGGAGCCGGCGGCGTCCCGCGCCCTGTTGAAGGCGGTGGCCAATCATCGTGAGGCCAGGAGCGAGGAGTCGGTCGCAATGGCCGCTCTCACAGTGATCCCGGCCCAGATCACCGGAGATTCGGGTTGGTCGGCCGTCCGTACGGCGGTGCACGGAGGTCGCGTGCTGGGATG
>Ga0073928_10002674_pt1 | contig 29963 bp, 30 predicted proteins | sample PaiPotPPA55metaG_FD_76969 | JGI IMG/M metagenome (GOLD analysis project Ga0073928, IMG submission 76969) | Iron sulfur acid spring bacterial and archeal communities from Banff, Canada, to study Microbial Dark Matter (Phase II) - Paint Pots PPA... ...
CTAGTCTAGGCGCGCCGGGAGCGGCCGGGCCGGCACCGACATAGCCAACCGGCCGAAGCGCCCTGTACGATTTAAGCAAAGCGTTAAGCCGCCCCGGATAAAGTGTATATCCGACCGGCCAGCGGTACTGGCCGAGAGGGGATCGGCCGCCGTCAGCCCAGGCGCGCTGACCCGGGTAAACGTGGCTCAACCGTGCAGGGGCTCGATGAAGGTTCTGATCGCCGATGATCACGCGCTGGTGCGCCAGGGATTGCGGCAGCTGCTGGCCGACGAGGAATTAGGCCTTCCCAACGCGTCCGGCGATTTGAGCTTCATCGAGGCCGACGGTTTCGACGCGGCGCTTGAGGCGCTCGCCACCAAGGGCGCTGATCTGCTCCTGATCGACCTCACGATGCCGGGGATGGCCGGCGCCAGCAGCCTGCGCGCGCTGCGCGAAGCCCATCCGACGACCAAGATCGTGGTCATCACCGGGTGGGAGGACCGCGCCACCATGCTGGATTGCCTCGGCGCGGGGGTCCATGGCTATGTGCCGAAGTCTTTTGCCACCGACCAGATCGTCAAGGCGATCGAGGTGATCCTGGCCGGCGGAATCTACGTACCCTCGGAGATCGCCAATCTCAATGCCAGCGAAAGCACCTTGCACAATGGCGCCGGCGGCAAGGACAAGCCGAATTCGTCGCTGCCCCCGCTAGTGCCCGGGCTGGCTCGCTTCACCAAACGCCAACTCGATGTGCTGCTGCTGCTGGGGCAAGGACGCTCGACGAAGGAGATCGCCCGCGCGCTCGAACTCAGCGAAGGCACGGTCAAAGTTCATCTCGCCGCGATCTACCGCGGGCTCAATGCCCGCAACCGCACCGAGGCCGTCGCCCTCGCCAGCAAGCTGCAGTTGTAAAACCTTTGCCGCGCCCAAGCCGGTGCCCCGCCGCGCCAGGATCCTCCTAGCCCGGCCAGGCCTAAACCGATCAGCCAGAGCGCGGGCTACCCCTTCCGGGCCAGCGCAACCGTTAGACATCACGCCGACTAGCGCAACCGGCGCAAAACCGGCACTATCCCTCCACACGCCGCCCAATAATTCACGGGTGTGGACGATGCCAGCGCTCACCTTCAGCCGTCTTATCCCCCTGGCCCTCGCCACCCTCATGGCGGCCCATGTCGCGCCCGCCGCCGCGCTCGCCGCCACCGCAATTGGCCACGCCTCTGTCATCATCCTCCCCGCCGCCGCCGTCATCGAGACGACCCCCATCGAACTCGACAGCGTGGGGAACCGCATCTCGACCCACCCCGGCATCGTCACCCTCACCGGCGCGCCCAATCTTGCCGTCGCCATCTCCGTCACCGCCAACGATGCCGCCGTTAGCAGCCTCGGCCCAGCACTGCAGCTGGCCGCCTTCACCCACAATGGGGGACGCGCGCCGATGCTCGGCAGCGACGGCAGTCTTACCCTGGCGATCGAGACGACCGTGAAGACCGGCGCCTTGAGGCCGCGCGGCGCCTATTCCGGCAGCTACAGCGTGATCGTCGATTACTGAACACCTTCCCCGCCGCGCTCAGCCGCAGGGCGTCTCGCGCGCCGCCATAGTCTTGACGATCTGCTCGAGGCGGTGAAGCGGGCCGTCGACCAGGCCGAGCTTTCGCAGCTCGCACACGGTGTTCTCGAGGTACTCGCGGCATGAGCCGCGGCCGCCGATGCCCTGGAGGATGAGCCGGGCGGTCGCCTCGGGCGACAGCCTGCCGGCATAGCCGACCTGCTTGCGGTCGACGGCGAAGGCGCGCGCCTTGACCCTGCCGGCGGGGATGTCGACCTGAACCTCCTTCAGTCGGTACGTCCCCCGCGCCATCTCGCGATCCCAGAGATAGTGGAGCGCCGCCGCAACATCGGCCGCCGGCACGCGATAGGCGATACCCTTGCAGGCGCCGCCGCGGTCCAGGCCGAGCACGATGCCAGGCCGCTCCGGCGTGCCGCGGTGGCGCTGCGAATAGACGCAGAAGCTGCGGTGATAGCCCCTGAGCAGCGCCGGCTGCGCCTCGGCATAGGCGAAGCCCGGATCCCACATCAGCGAGCCATAAGCGAAGATCCAGAGGTCGCGCCGCCGCGCAACGCAATCGGCAATCTCCGGCGGCAACGTCCGTGCGCGCAGCGGCATTTCCGCGTCCAACGATCCTTCCATACGCTAGTCACTCCGCTGCATCCGGTCGTCCGGGCGCGACGCCCTCAGCCCGTCGGCAATCGGACCGGAGGCGCTGCCTAAGTTGTCGCCGAAGCGCAAAAAAGCGATTAACGCCGACGCTTGAGGAGGACGGACTGGACGCAACGCGCAGGAAACGCCCTCCTAATCTCGCGTTGCCCGGTGCCGGCGCAAGCTTTTGGAGCGCATTGCCGACCCCCGGGTTTCGCATGACCGCCGTTCGGCGCTACCCTATAAAGCCGGATGCGCCGCATCATCGTCGCGGCGGTCGCGCTGCTGGTTGTCGCAGCGGCCGCGAGCTACACCGGTTACTGGTTCCACCTCGCGGGCCGCCTGCCCGAGGCGATCGCGGCCTGGGCGGACGCGCGCCGCGCCGAGGGCTCGAATGTGCGCTGGGATAGCCTCGCCATCGGCGGCTTCCCCGCCTCGTTGCGCGTGACGCTCACAGGCGTCGCGATCGCGGGCGCCCGGCCCCTGCCCTTTCAGGCCGCGGCCGCCATCGTCATCGGCGAGGCACGGCCGTGGAATTTGCGGCGCTGGTGCGTGAACGCCCCGCAAGGTGCACGCGTCGAAGCGCCGAGCGAGGGTGACACGGTCGCGGCTGCAGCGCTCGACGCCACCATGGTCATCGGCACCGACAACGGCGCCACGGTTGCGCTGACGGCGCATCAGATCGCCGGCAGCGGCGCCGCTGCCGCGCTGCGGATCGCGGACGCCGATGCGCGGCTTGCCCTCCCCGGTCGGCCGCCGGCGGACCACCGACAAGACGGGCCCAGGGTGACGCTGCGGCTCTCGGGTATCGTGCTGCCGCGAGCAGTGCCGTCTCTAGGCGCGACAATCGATGCGCTGACGCTCTCCGGCGCGGTCAAGGGCGCGGTGCCGCCTGGGCGGCTGCGCCAGGCGCTGGCGGCGTGGCGCGATGACGGCGGCACGATCGAGTTCGAGGAAGGCGCATTGCGCTGGGGTTCGCTCGCGGCGAGCGCCAACGGCACCCTCGCGCTCGACGCCGCGCTGCAGCCGATCGGTGCGCTGACGGCGACGATCGACAACCACAACGCCGTCATCGATGCGGCCGTCGCCGGGGGCACGCTGCGCGCCGACGACGCCAATCTCGCCAAGCTCCTGCTCGGCCTGATGGCAAAGCCGGGCGCCGATGGCAAGAAGCAGCTCACCCTGCCGGTGACCCTGCAGGACCGCCGCCTCTTTCTCGGCCCTGTGCAAATCGCCGTGCTTCCACTTTTTACCTGGGAGTGAGTCCGCCGTCGCGCTTGGCCTCACGAAGATGCTGGCCGAAAAAGCCGAGCACCTCGGCGCGATCAGCCTCTGAAGCGTAGGCAGCCAGATCGACATGAGCGGCTTCCTCGACCGGCCAGAACCGCTTCGGTTCCGCCGCTCGCGCGAAGAGCGCGCGACTCCTCAATGGTCGTGTACTGATCCGCGGTTCCGGCCATGAGGAGCAGGGTGATGTCAAATCCGCGATGTGATCGATCGGGCGAAGCTGATCTTTCGTGCAGGTGCAGGATCGGCGGCATGAGCCCGAGATAGAGCGACGCGATCACGCGACCGGCTGCCGTGCCGAGCCGGACAGCGACGCTGTTGACGATCGCTGATCGTATATAAGGATAACCCGACTCGGGGACGAGCGCACCGATGCGCAGCGGCTTGGTTCCGAGCAGCGCGGCCGTGCCGCCAAGCGACGTGCCGATGATACCGATCCGCTCACCCGGCAGCGTGTCGCGGACGAATGCGGCAGCAGCTTCGGCGTCGGCGCCCGCACCCGCTTCGCCCCGCGCCGTCCAGCCATGCACCAAGCTTCCCGAGCGCGACGGGATCGTCACGTCGCTCGCCACGATCGGGCGGCGGCAGACCGGGCGTCCGACGAGAGGGCATGGCGAGGAGGACACCGGATAAAATTAAGAGCTCGGCACCGATGATCAACGCGGTGCCAAGTATCGCGCCGCTTGGCCCACCCTGGCAACGCTCACGGCAGCCTGCCGTGGGCCTTATCGCGGCCCGGGCACTTCCCGTGGCGCTTGAGCGCGGTCGAACATGCCGTATTGCCGCACCACCTCGACGACGCTGATGCGGTAATCGGCGAATACCTCGTTGCGGCCCTTGAATTGCGCGCGCTGGTGGCGATCGTGCTCGCGCCAGCGCTTCACCGCCTCGGCGTCGCGCCAGAAAGAGAGCGAGAGGACCTTGCCCTCGGTGCTGAGGCTTTGGAACCGCTCGACCGAGATAAAACCGTCGATCTTCTCGAGTTCGGGCTTCAGCGCGGCGGCGATGTCGAGATAATCCTGCTGCCGCCCGGGCTTCGGCTGCACCTCGAAAATCACGGCATACATGTTCCATCCTCCTGGTCGCGAGAGAGTGGCACAGCCCGCCTAGGCGCGCCAGAACGGCTTGGCGCATTCGCGTGACGCATCGAGACGAGTGATGCCGATATCAGCGAGCCGCCGCTCGTCGAACGCGGCGAGGAGACGCCGTTCCTGCACCCGCGCGCGCCAGCACGCGAGCAGCGCGATGAAGCGTCGCCAAGATGATGCGCGCCTCCCGGACTCTTTTTGCACGACGCGTGCTCCGTCCATGGCACAGAAGATGGCGTCGCGGGCAGCGCCTGTCGCGCACGAACGCTTCGGCGCTGACCGAACCATCGCGCTGCACAGCGGCTGCCCGCGACGGTGTCTATGCCGCCGCGCGCACACACCCTATGCTCCCATTCTGCTCGCGCGAAAGTCATGGCAAGAAAGGCACCTTCATGTCGGCGATAGCGACCGTGCTCGCGGCGCTCGTCGCCATCGAGCATCTCGGGTTCCTCGTGCTCGAGATGTTTCTGTGGCAGAAGCCGATCGGCCTCGGGATTTTCAAGCTGCGGGCGGACGTCGCGGCGGCCTCGGCCGCGCTTGCCGCCAATCAGGGGACTCTATAACGGCTTCCTCGCCGCCGGGATCGTCGCCGGCTTGGCCGCCTCCGACCCCGCGCGGGCTTCGCGCTCATCGCGTTTTCGCTGAGTTGCGTCATCGTCGCCGGCATCTTCGGCGCGTTCACCGTGTCGTGGCGAAGGCCGCTGCTGCAGACCGTGCCTGGTGCGGTGGTGTTGGGCGCACTCGTCTTCCTGCGCTAGCGCCGGGCTCAGGCCTGTTTCGCTTCGATGATCGAGCGGCGGATGGCGCGGGTGCGGGTGAAGAGGTCCTCGAGCTTGTCGCCTTCGCCCCAGCGGATGGCGCGCTGCAGCGCGGTCAGGTCCTCGGTGAAGCGCTGCAGCATCTCCAGCACCGCCTCGCGGTTGTTGAGGAACACGTCGCGCCACATCACCGGGTCGGAGGCGGCGATGCGCGTGAAGTCACGGAAGCCGCCGGCTGAGAACTTGATGACCTCGGATTTGAGCGCGTCCTCGATGTCGGTCGCGGTGCCGACGATGGTGTAGGCGATGAGATGCGGCAGATGCGAGGTGATGGCGAGCACCTTGTCGTGATGCGCCGCATCCATGGTGACGACTTTCATCCCCGCCGCCTCCCACAGCGCGGTCACGCGCGCCAACGCCGCGGCGTCGCCGTCCGGCAGCGGCGTCAGGATGCACCAGCGGTCGTGGAACAGCTCGGCGAAGCCCGCCTCCGGTCCGGAATGCTCGGTGCCGGCGACGGGATGTCCGGGCACGAGATGCACGCTTTGCGGCAGCGACGGCTTGAGGTCGCGGATGACCGCCTCTTTCACCGAGCCCACGTCGGTGACGATGGCGCCAGGCTCGAGCGCGGGCGAGATGCGCCGGCCAATCTCGGCATAGGCCGAGAGCGGCGTGCTGATGACGATGAGATCGGCACCCTTCACCGCCTCGGCCGGATCGGCGGTGACGCGATCGGCCAGCGCGAGCGCGCGCACCTTGTCGAGCGTCTCCTCGCGGCGCGCGCAGGCGACGATCTCGCGCGCGAGCTTGTTGCGGCGCAGGACGCGGGCGAGCGACGAGCCTATGAGGCCGATGCCGATCAGCGCGACGCGCTCGAATTGCGGACCGCTCATGCCGATTTGAGGAAATCCGCGATCGCCGCGACCACGGCGCGCATCTCCTCCTCCGTTCCGATGGTGATGCGAAGATGCTCGGGCAAGCCGTAGGCGCCCAGCTGGCGCGTCAGGATGCCCCGCGATTTGAGGAAGGCGAAGGCGGCGTCCGAATTCTTGGGCACGGCGGGCAAGCGCACCAGCACGAAATTCGCCACGCCCGGATTGGCCGCGAGGCCCAGCGCAGCGAGCTCACGCTCGAGCCACGGGCGCCAGATGTCATTGTGCTCGCGCGCGCGGTCGAGCGCGGTCACGTCCTCGAGCGCCGCCACGGCCGCGGCTTGCGCCGGCAGGTTGATGTTGAAGACGCCGCGCACACGGTTGAGCACGCCGGCCACCGGCGCGCCGAAATAGCCCCAGCCGATGCGCAGGCCGGCAAGCGCGTAGATCTTCGAGAAGGTGCGCAGCATCGCCACATTCTGCGCCGCCTCCACCAGTTCGATGCCGGGCTCGTAATCGTTGCGCGTAACGAACTCGGCATAAGCCGAGTCGATCACCAGCAATGTCGAGGACGGCAGTCCCCGGTGCAGCCGCACCAATTCCTGGCGCGACAGGAAGGTGCCGGTGGGGTTGTTGGGATTGGCGAGAAAGACCAGCCGCGTCCTGGGCGTGACGCGCTCAAGGAAGCCATCGACGTCGGCGGTGAGGTTCCTCTCGGGCACGGCGATCGGCGTGGCGCCCGCTGCCTTGGCCGCGATCGGATACATGAGGAAGCCGTGGCGGCTGTAGAGCACCTCATCACCGGGCCCGGCATAGCAGCGCGCCAGGAGGCCGATGAGCTCGTCCGAGCCGGTACCGCAGACGATCCGCTGCGCGTCGAGGCCATAGCGCCGCGCCAACGCCTGGCGCAGCGCTATGGAGGCGCCGTCGGGATAGCGGTAGATGTCGCCAGCCGCGGCGCGATAGGCCTCGACGGCGCGCGGGCTCGGGCCCAGCGCGCTCTCGTTCGAGGCGAGGCGGATGACGCGCGCGACGCCGGACACCGTCGCCTCGCCGCCAATATAGGGCGCGATGTCGAGAATGCCGGGCCGCGGTGCGGGCAGGTCGGGCATGGCGCTCACGCCTTTCCGGCAAGCTCGGCGGGCGTCAAGGGCCGAGCATAAGCCCCGAGATGCGTGACGCGCGCCACCCGCTCGCCCAGCGGCGCCAGCGCCTTTTGCAGGCGCGCATCATCCGCCGTCACGAGGTCATCGATCTCGACGAGGTTCCACGCCGCCGTGCCGTCGGAAGTGTGCGCGGCGAACAGGGTGACGGCAAGACCGGCCTCGTTGAGCGCGCCGATCAGGCGGGCGCGGCTGAGCTCGCCCAGGATCTCGAACGCGAGGAAGCTGCGATCGGCGCCAGTCGGATCGAACTCGGCATGGCCAATCACCAGCGCGTTGGTACTCTCGCCGCGAGCGTTGCCCCGTCCGGCGAAAGGCAGGCGCGCGATGACGCGCGGCGCGCTCGCGCCGCTCGCCGTGAGCAGCGGCCACCATGGCGCGCTCTCGCCTTCGGCGGGCATCGGCAGGACGCCGACGGCAGCGCGCCCCTGGCTCAGTGCGCGCAGCACCTCGCCCGCCGCGTGGAACGCCAGCATCGGCATGTGGCTGCCGTAGTGATCGCGCGCTAGGTCCCAGTAGTCCGGGATGGCGCCCGGCGCGTGGACGGCGACGGCAAACTCCCCTTGCATCGAAATGGCGCCGCTGACGAGCTCGCGCCAAAGTCGCACCAAAACGGGGCGCGGGAAGCGGCCGCGATGGCGCTCGACAAGGCGGCGCAGCAGCGCGGCCTCGCGTCCGGGCCGGACCGTGGCGATCCCGCCGCGCTTCTTGGCGCGGGCGACCGATTCGACGATCTCGGCGCGCTGCATGATCAGGTCGTGCAGCTGGTCGTCGATCTGGTCGATGCGGCGGCGCAAATCGTCGAGTACGGGAGTGCTGGTGGCCATGGCAAATTATGTGCGAACCGGAGGGCGATAGAGATAGTTCGGCCGATCGCCGAAAGCAAAGAAAACATTGACATACCGGCGTCTTGATCCCTAGCTATGCCGGCCTTGGGAACCGGCTGTGTGGCCTTTTGGCACAGCCCAGCGATACCCTGATCTGGCGCTACAGAGACGAGCGTGCCCGCCCAGTCGCCGACCCGCGAGACCGCCCCTGCCTCCGACCGCCCCGGTTCCCGTCTGGTGGTGACGGAGCCGTTGCTGCTCGACTGTGGCGTCTCGCTCGGGCCCTACACCATCGCCTACCAGACTTACGGCACCCTCAATGCCGAGCGCTCGAACGCGATCCTCATCTGCCACGCGCTGACCGGCGACCAGTATGTCGCGGAGCCGCATCCCATGACCGGCAAGCCCGGCTGGTGGGAGACGCTGGTCGGCCCCGGCAAAGTGCTCGACACCGGGCACTATTTCCTCGTCTGCGCCAATGTGCTCGGCGGCTGTATGGGGAGCACCGGGCCGATGGAGATCAACCCGGCAACCGGCAAGCCGTGGGGTCTATCCTTCCCGGTCATCACCGTTGCTGACATGGTGCGCGCGCAGAAGGTGCTGATCGACCATCTCGGCATCGAGACGTTGTTCTGCGTCACCGGCGGCTCGATGGGCGGCATGCAGGTGCTGCAATGGGCGGCGTCTTTCCCCGAGCGCGTCTTCGCCGCGGTGCCGATCGCTACGGCGGCGCGGCACTCGGCACAGAACATCGCCTTTCACGAGGTCGGACGTCAGGCGATCATGGCTGATCCCGAATGGCGCGGCGGCAATTATCTCGAGAGCGGGCGCCGGCCGGCGCGGGGCCTCGCGGTGGCGCGCATGGCCGCCCATATTACCTACCTTTCGGAGCAGGCGTTGCACCGCAAATTCGGCCGCAGCCTGCAGAACCGGCAGGGGCTTACCTACGGCTTCGACGCCGATTTCCAGGTGGAGAACTATCTGCGCCACCAGGGAATCTCCTTCGTCGAGCGCTTCGACGCCAACTCCTATCTCTACATCACCCGCGCGTGCGATTATTTCGACCTGGCGGCGGAGCATGACGACGTGCTCGCCAATGCCTTCCGCGGCACCAAGACGCGGTTCTGCAGCATCTCCTTCACCAGCGATTGGCTCTACCCGACGGCGGAGAACCGCGCCATCGTCCACGCGCTCAACGCCGTCGCCGCCAATGTGAGCTTCGTCGAAATCGAGACCGACAAAGGCCACGACGCGTTCCTGCTCGAAGAGCCGGAGTTCTTCGCCACCTTGCGCGGCTTCCTCGATGGCTGCGCGCGCCACCGCGGCCTCAAGCGAGAATGAGCGCCGACGGCAGCATCCCCAACGCCGCCGCCGACAGCGCGCGCCTCCGCGGCGATCTCCGCCTCGTCGCGGAGATGATCGAGCCGGGCGCGCGCGTGCTCGATATCGGCTGCGGCGACGGCGAGTTGCTCGCCTACCTCGCGCAACACAAGCGGGTCGACGGGCGCGGCATGGAGCTGTCGCAGTCGGGCGTCAACGCCGGTGTGCGGCACGGCCTCTCGGTCATCCAGGGCGACGCGGACCACGATCTCCGAGATTATCCCTCGGACGCCTTCGACTACGCCGTGCTCAGCCAGACGCTGCAGGCAACGCATCAGCCGCGCCAGGTGCTCGAGCATCTCGTCCGCATCGGCCGGCGCGCGATCGTCTCCTTCCCCAATTTCGGCCATTGGCGCATCCGCCTGCGCCTCCTCGCGCACGGCCGCATGCCAGTGACCCCGGTGCTGGCGCATCGCTGGTACGACACACCCAACATTCACCTCTGCACCATTCTCGATTTCGTCGCGCTGTGCGAGGAGCTAGGCATCGTCATCGAGCGCAGCGTCACCCTCGACCGCGCCGGCCTGCCCTACCGCCTCAACCCACGCGGCACGCTCGCCAATCTGCTGGCGGAGCAGGCCCTGTTCCTGCTGCGCCGCACCAGGCACTGATCGCGACTACCCGCTGGCGCGCGGCGCGCCGTGCGCCACCGGTACGTAGGCGCGTCGGCGTGTCTCCTTGCGCTTCGCCACAGGCTTCGCCGCATAGATCTGCTTGGTCGCCTCGACGATGGACACGCCGGCAAAGGTGGTGAACCAGCGCTCGCCGATGCGCTCGATGGCGTTGGCGGAACGCAGCATCATGCGCGAGCCGTTGGGCGGGACGAACAGCGCGGAGGAAACCCGCTCGGGCGTGAAATCCGCCTCGCGGAGCAGCCGCGAGAGTTGCGTGCCGGTATAAGGGTGCCCCTGGCCGAACGGGGTGGCGTCGACGCGTGCCCAAATGCCGCGGCGGTTGGGCACCACGACCATGAGGCGGCCGCCGCCGGCCAGCACGCGCCACACTTCCTTCAGCAGTGCGCGGACCTGCTCGCTGTATTCGAGGCTATGGACAAGGAGCGCGCGGTCGATCGAGAAGTCCTGCAGCGGCAGCTCGCCCTCGTCGGCCAACGCCACCGCATTGGCCCCGTCCAAGGGCCAGGGCAGCACGCCCTGGGGCGGCGGCATCAGCGCGACCACCCGTTCCGCCTCTTCGCGGAAGAGCTTGAGGTAGGGCGTGGCGTAACCAACCCCCAACAGCCGCATGCCCGCGAGGTTCGGCCAGATCAGGCGGATGCGGCGCCGGATCATGCGGCGCGCCACCTGACCGAGGCGGCCGGTATAGAAATCGCGGAGGTCGACAACGTCGGCATACATGAGCAGAGTGTAGCATGGGACGGCCCGGCGCATTACGTTAGGCTCAGAGATGCGCGCACGACGAGAGGGACCATGACCGAATTCGTCATCCGCCAGATCCCTGTGCTCCGGGACAATTACGTCTACCTGCTGCACGACGCGGAGACCGGCGCCACGGGCGCGGTCGACCCTTCGGTCGCCGAGCCGGTGCTGCGCGCGCTTGGCGACACCGGTTGGCGCCTCACGCACATACTCAACACGCATCATCATCCCGACCACACCGGAGGCAATCTCGAGGTCAAGCAGGCGACAGGCGCCACGATCGTCGGCCCGCGCGCCGACCGCGACCGCATTCCCGGGATCGACGTCGAGGTGGGCGAAGGCGAGCGCTATGCCGTCGGCTCGCAGGTGGCGCAGGTCTTCGACGTGCCCGGCCACACGCGCGGCCACATCGCCTATTGGTTCGCCGGCTCGCGGGCGCTGTTCTGCGGCGACACGCTGTTCCTCATGGGCTGCGGCCGGCTGTTCGAGGGCACGCCCGAGCAGATGTGGCGATCGCTTGGCAAGCTGCGCGGGCTGCCGCCCGAGACGCGCGTCTATTGCGGCCATGAATATACGCAGTCGAATGCACGCTTCGCGCTGACGGTGGAACCGCACAATGCTGCGCTCGTCGCTCGCGCACGCCGCGTCGACGCGTTGCGCGTCGAGGGCAAGTCGACAGTGCCGGGCACGATGGCCGAGGAGATCGCCACCAACCCGTTTCTGCGCGCCGACCAGCCCGCGCTGCAAGCGGCGGCCGGCGCGCCCGGCGACCCGGTCGCCACCTTCGCCGCCATCCGGCGGCGCAAGGACAGTTTCTGAACCGACAACCGACCATGGAACAATCGGAGTTAGGCCATGAAGCTTCGCTACTCACCGACCTCCCCCTATGTGCGCAAGGTCATGGTCGTGGCGCTGGAGACGGGTCTTGCCGAGCGTATCGAGCGGATCCCGACCGTGGTGCTGCCGACCAAGCCCAACGAGGAGATGGCGCGCGAGAACCCGCTGGTGAAAGTGCCGGCGCTCACCACCGACGAAGGGCTCGTGCTCTACGACTCGCCGGTGATCTGCGAGTATCTGGATACGCTGCATGGCGGCACCAAGCTGTTCCCGTCCTCGGGCAAGGCGCGCTGGATCGCGCTGCGCCAGCAGGCGCTGGGCGACGGCATCCTCGACGCCGCCATCCTCGGCCGCTACGAGATCCAGCGGCCGAAGGAATACCAGTGGCAGGACTGGATCGACGCGCAACTGCGCAAGGTGCGCGGCGCCCTGGCGGCGTTGGAGATCGAGGCCGCGGGCGGCGAGCTTGGCGGCGCGCTCACCATCGGCCAGATCACCATCGGCTGCGCGCTGGGCTATCTCAACTTCCGCTACGCCAGCGAAGATTGGCCCTCGCGGCAGCGCCGTCTCGCCGCCTGGTACGAGGACCTCTCCACGCGCAAATCGATGCAGCTCACCGTGCCGCGCGACCCGAGCTGAGATCGAAAATCCGTCCCGATCGAGGCCGAGGCGCTCAAGCGGGCGCCTCTTCCCTTTTCGCGCATCCGATGCCATCAAGCCAGGCGATCAGGTCCCGCGTGACTTCGTCGCGATTGGTCTCGTTGAAGAGCTCGTGTCTCGCATCGACGTAGAAGCGGTGCGCGACGCGCTCGAGACCGGCCTCGCGATAGGCCGTGAGAAGCTGCGCCACGCTTTTGGTGTTGGCGCCGACGGGGTCGCGGCTGCCGGCGATGATATAGATCGGCAGGTGCTTCGGGATGCGCGCCTGGCGCTGCCCGCTCGTCACGTCGCCCAGCGCATCGAGCAGATCGATCCATAGCTGGACCGAGGCCGGAAATCCGCACAGCGGATCAGCGACGTACTTGTCCACCTCGGCCGCGTCGCGCGACAACCAGTCGAAAGGCGTACGCGACGGCTCGAACGGCTTGTTGAAGGCGCCGAAGGACAGGGCGTGCATCAGCGCGCTTCGACCGCGCCGCCCAAGACGCAGACGCTCGAGCCGTCCGACCAGTCGGCCGACCGCTGCGAGCGCGGACGGCTTGCCGCCGGACCCCGACAGCACGGCCCCGGTCAGGGCATCTCCATGCGTGCTGATGAAATGCTGCACCATGAACGAGCCCATGGAATGGCCGAGCAGGATGATCGGCGCGCCCGGGTAATCGGCGGCAAGGCGCCGGTTGAGCTGCCACAAATCGTCGAGGCATTTGCTCCACCCGTCGCCGGCGGCGAAGAAGCCCAGATCCTCCGGCGTGCGCGCGCTGCGGCCGTGGCCGCGATGATCGCTGGCATAGACGGCATAGTCCGCCTCGGTCAGCGCTGCCGCCAATCGCGCGTAGCGGCCGCCATGCTCGGCGAGCCCGTGGGCGATCTGCACGATGCCCCGGGGCGTCGCTTCCGGCCGCCGGCCCTGGACGAAAAGCGCCACGCCGTCCGCGGCGGTCAGCGTGAAGCTCGCGCGCTGCACCGCGGGCGCGGCGGAACGGCGTTCGCTCGCCGCCTCAATACATGTGCTGGCCGCCGTTGATCGACAACGTCGACCCGGTGACGAAGCCGCCCTCGTCCGAGACGAGGAAGAGGACGCCACGCGCGATCTCGTCGGCCTGTCCGAGCCGGCCCACCGGGATGCGCGCGACGATCTTCTCGAGCACGTTGGGCGGCACCGCCCGTACCATGTCGGTGTCGATGTAGCCGGGCGCGATCGCGTTGACGGTGACGCCGCGGCCGGCACCTTCCTGAGCGAGCGCCTTGGTGAAGCCGTGGATGCCCGACTTCGCCGCCGCATAGTTCACCTGGCCATACTGGCCGGCCTGCCCGTTGATCGAGCCGATGTTGACGATGCGGCCGAAGCGGCGCTCGCGCATGCCGTCGATCACCAGCCGGCACATGTTGAAGCAGGAGGTGAGATTGGTGGCGATGACCTCGTTCCACTGCTCGGGCGACATCTTATGCAGCACGGCGTCGCGGGTGATGCCGGCATTGTTGACGAGGATGTCGATCGGGCCGACCTCCTGCTCGATCTGCTTGACCCCGGCTTCGCACGATCTGAAGTCGGAGACGTCGAACTTGAAGGATGGGATATCGGTCTCGCGCGTGCACTTGCGCGCCGCCTCCTCGTTGCCGCCATAGGCCGCCGCCACCTTGTACCCGGCGTTCTTCAGCGCCACGGAGACCGCGCGCCCGATGCCGCGCGTCCCGCCAGTCACGATCGCTACCCGTGCCATCTTGACCTCCCTTGCCTTTTTGCCGGCACGCCGTCCGAGCCGCCCGGCCCGGACCGCCGGTTTTCGCACCTGCGCTCAGCCGCGCTCCACGCACATGGCGATGCCCATGCCGCCGCCGATGCACAGCGTCGCCAAGCCCTTCTTTGCGTTGCGCTTGGCCATCTCGTGCAGCAGCGTGACGAGAACGCGCGCGCCCGAGGCGCCGATGGGGTGGCCGAGCGCGATGGCGCCGCCATTGACGTTCACCTTCTCGGGATCGAAGCCCAGATCCTTGTTGACCGCGCAGGCCTGCGCCGCGAACGCCTCGTTGGCCTCGATGAGATCGAGATCGCCGACCTTCCAGCCGGCGCGCTCCAGCGCCTTGCGGCTCGCCGGGATCGGGCCGGTGCCCATGATCGCCGGATCGACGCCGGCGGTCGCCCAGGAGACGATGCGCGCCAGCGGCTTGACGCGGCGCCGCTGCGCCTCCTCGGCGGTCATCAGCACCACCGTCGCCGCGCCGTCATTGATGCCCGACGCGTTGCCGGCCGTGACGGTGCCGTTCTTGTCGAAGGCCGGCCGCAACTTGGCCAGCGTCTCCATGGTCGTGCCGTGCTTCGGGTACTCGTCGTTCTCGATGACGACATCGCCCTTGCGCCCGGCGATCTTAACTGGAACGATCTCGTCCTTGAAGCGTCCGGCCTTCTGCGCCGCCTCGGCGCGCGACTGCGAGCGCATGGCGACCTGATCCTGCTGCTCGCGCGTGATCTGCCAGCGCTGCGCGACATTCTCCGCGGTGTTGCCCATGTGATAGCCGTTGAAGGCATCCCACAACCCATCCTTGATCATGGTATCCACGAGATCGGCATCGCCCATCTTGACGCCGTTGCGCAGATGGATGCAGTGCGGCGCCTGGCTCATGCTCTCCTGCCCGCCGGCGATGACGATCGCAGAATCGCCATTGCGGATCGCCTGATACCCAAGCGCCACGGCGCGCAAGCCCGAGCCACAAAGCTGGTTAATGCCGTAAGCCGTCACCTCATAGGGAATGCCGGCGCCGATGGCGGCCTGCCGCGCGGGGTTCTGGCCTTCACCCGCGGAGAGGATCTGCCCCATGATGACCTCGGACACTTCCTTGGCATCGATGTTGGCCCGACGCATCGCCTCGGCGATGGCGACCTGTCCGAGAAAGTGCGCCGGCACCGAGCTAAGGCCGCCGTTGAACGAACCGACCGGAGTGCGCGCTGCGCCGGCAATGACGATCTCTGTCATCGAAGTGTCCTCGTGCTGGGGTGCTAATCTTGCTACCCCATCTAAATAGTCCTTCGCTGCGAGTTTGGGAACAGGCCCTGCTGACGGGCAATTCCCCAAATGTAACAGCGGCGCACTACTGTGGATTGATTTGGCTCAATCTCGCCGCTGTTTGCGGCGGCGCGGCGGGCATGACGTCCCATGCGCGAGAAGCCAGCGCGCGAGCGGCTGCCATACCAATTCGGGTGCCTCGCGTGCCACCATCATGCCGATATGGCCAAGCGGTGGGGTGAGCCGCTCTGAACCACGCAGCCCATCGGCCAGTGCCACTGCCGTGGCCGGCGGCACGATGCGGTCCTGGGCCGGCACGACCACCAGGCTCGGCACCGCGACCTGCGCGGGCGTGACCGGCCGAGCGGCGACCTGCCAGCGGCCCCGTCCCGGCGTGTTGTCGCCATACCAGCCACCGAGGCACTCCAGCGCCACCGGCAGGGCGAGCGGGACCCCATCATTGAGCCAATCCTCGACGGCAACGAAATCGCGCTCTTCAGCGCTGCCTTCCGCCAGGACGGCGAAGCGGGTGAACTTGCGCAGCGCCAGCAGCGGATCGAGCGCCGCGAACAGCATCTGCAGCACGTCGACCGGCACCTCGCCCAGCGCGGCAAAGCCGCGCGCCAGCGGCTCGACGAGCTCGCCCAGCAGCCGCGCCTGCCGGGGACGCTCGGCGTGGAAATCCCACGGCGTGGCGAGCAGCGCAAGGGACGAAACCAGCCGCGGCCGGCGCTGCGCCAGCGCGAGGGCGAGGAGCCCGCCCATGCAATAGCCGATCACCGCAACCGGTGTCCCGGCCGCCACCGCCGCGGCCTCCGCGGCGGCCTCCAGCCGTCCCGCAATGTAGTCGGTCAGGTTGAAGCGGCGCTCGGTCGCATCCGGCCGCCCCCAATCGACCAACAGCGGCCGCAGGCCCACGCCGGCGAGGTAGCGCAGCAGGCTCTTGCCCTCGACGAGATCGAGGATATAGGCGCGGTTCACCAGCGACGGCACGACCAATACCGGGGCGCCGCCGGTCGGGCCGTAATCGATGAGTCGCAAGGACCCGTCGCGCCACAGGACGAGCGGATCGACCAGCGCGCGGCGATAGGGATGGCGGCGGTAGCGTTCAAGCCCGCACAGGAAGATGTCGGCACGCGATCTCAGCTCGGCGTCGACCGCAGAGGCGAGATCGTCAGGAGGAACGTCGGCGACGCCTTGGCGGAGCGCGTTTGCGGCTTGGGCGAGCTCGGGCTTCCAGGGCAGCGAGCCGCTCCTCAACAGCGCCAATGCGGCGCGCGAGCTCGCCCAGACCGTCGCTGCGCTCGCGAGGTGTAGGGGAAGCGGCCGCGGTCCCAGCCGCCTGGGGCCGGTCCGGCCCATCAGCTGTTCCCGGCGGCCAAGCCGGCGGCGTCAGTTCGCCGACCACGCGGGCAAAGACGCCGGCGAGATCGGGATCTGCTGCCATGGCGATCAGCTGATCCTGCCACAGGTCGACATACCTCTTGGCAAGGCTCGCAAGGTCCGGTGGTGCCGCCATGAGGCTCGAGTATATCGACGACGCGGTGCAAAGACCAGCGCGAGCCCGGCGCATTCTGCATTGCAGCATCCCCTTGTAAAAGCTGTTATACTCAACAATCCGGCAGCGCGTAGCGCGTGGAGGCTGGGAAGGAAATCGATATGAACGACAAGGTTGGCGCCCAGACGCCGCCGGTGGTCATCAAGAAATACGCCAACCGGCGTCTCTACAATACGTCCACCAGCAGCTACGTAACCCTCGACGATCTGAGCCGTATGGTTAAGGAAGGGAGCGAGTTCGTCGTCTACGATGCCAAGACCGGCGACGACATCACGCGCGCGGTGCTGACGCAGATTATCGTTGAGGAGGAGCAGAAAGGGCAGAACCTGCTGCCGATCAGCTTTCTGCGGCAGCTCATCAGCCTCTATGGCGACAGCATGCAATGGCTGGTCCCGCGCTATCTCGAGCACGCCATGACGACCTTCGCGCACAACCAGGAGCAGATGCGCAAGAACCTGCAGGAGGCGTTCGGTGGTCTCTTCCCCTTCGGCCCGCTCGAGGAGATGGGCAAGCAGAACTTGGCGCTGTTCGAAAAGACGATGAAGATGTTCTCGCCCTTCCCGGCCATGAGCCCGACCGATAGGCCACGCACCGAGAAGCCGCCGGAGGAGCGTCCCGGCGATGCCAACCTCAAGGAGCTCACCGACCGGCTCAACATACTGCAACAGCAGATCGAGGCGTTGGGCAAGACGCGGAAGGAGTAGCACGTGCTGCGGCTCATGCCGACGCGGGGCTCGGGACCGAGTTCCCGCAATTGCGCGACTTCTTGGCGACACAGAACTTGCTATTCGACAAAACGGCGATCGATTACGCTTCGGCGAGAAGCGCACGACATTCCTGCCTTCTCGAAGGCAAGTGGACCAAGCCGCTGGGCGAGCGCATCAAGGCGATCCTCGACGCGCACGGCATCGCTAGGCTCGGCGCCGCTTCCTCAGGAGGCCGCGACCTCGCGGAGGGCACGGCCCTCATCCGCCCTAACCCAGGGCCGCTCCATCACCGGCTTGCCAATGAAGTAGCCCTGCAGGTAGCCGACGCCTTCGCGGCGCAAGATGGCCGCCTCGCGCGCCGTCTCCACGCATTCGGCGACAGTGGCGAGGCCGAGGCCGTTGGCGAGTCCAACGACGTGACGCAGGAACACCTGATTATCGTAGTTCTGGCCGAGATTGCGGATGAAGGAGCCGTCGATCTTGACGGTGTCGACGGCGAGCGTCTGGAGATGACGCAGCGACGTGAAGCCCGCGCCGAAATCGTCGAGCGCGATACGGCAGCCGAGCTCGCGCAAGGCACCGACGAAACGCGCGGATTCCTCGATGTCATGCAGCGCCGCGGTCTCGGTGATCTCGACCACGAGCCGGCAGGCGATCTCGGGCTTGCCCCGGAGCAGCGTGGTGATCGCGCGCAGCCAGGCATAGTCCGTCGCGGTCAGCCCCGAGATGTTGAAGCCGAGGCAGATGCCAGGATTGGCCGCGACCTCGGCGACGGCACGCTCGAGCACGTAGCGGTCGATGGTACGGATGAACCCCAGCTGCTCGATGATCGGCATGAAGTCACCGGCGGCGATATTATTGCCGTCCTCGTCGATCATGCGGAGCAGGCATTCGTAGTAATCGACGGCGCCGGTATCGGCGGCGACCACGGGCTGGAAAGCGAAGACGAGCCGCTCGTCGTGCAGCGCGCGCTGCACGCGTTCGCCCAGCGCCATGCCAAGCCGGTGCTGGCGGTGCTGCTCCTCGGAAAGACGATAGGGAACGAAACAGTTGCGGCCGGCGCGCTGGGCCTCGGCGAGTGCGGTCTCGGCGCGCGTCATCACCTCGTAGCTCGTCTTGGCTTGCTCGGGAAAGGTGGCGCTGCCGATCGAGACCGTAGCATAGACCGGGCCTGAGGCGGTCATTATGGGCACATGGCTCACCGCGGCGAGGATCTTCTCCGCGGCAATCGCGACGTGCTCTTCCGGGCAATTCGCGAGCACGATGCCGAAGCGGTCGCCGCCGACGCGGCCGATCACATCGCTGACGCGCAGGCTGCGATCGAGCCGCTGGCCGATGGCGACGATCACCGCATCGGCCGCCTCATGGCCAAGCGCATCGTTGATAGCTGCGAGCTTGTCGATGCCGACAGCGAGGTAGGCGCCGGCGCTACCCGAGCGCACGCTCGAGGAAACGATGTGATCGAGCGCCTCGCGCAGACGCCGCTTGTTGAAGTGACCCGTGAGCTCGTCGTAATTGGCGGCCTGCTCCAGCTTGAGCTCGTGCGCCTTGCGGCTGTTGATCAGCCGCCACACGCCATGCATCTTGACCGGGCGCCCGACCTCGTCGAACAAGGCCGTCCCGCGGTCATGCACCCAGGCAAAGCCGCCGCTCTCGGCGCGGATGCGGTATTCGCAGTCGAAGGCAGCGTGACCGGTCCAATGCGCGTTGAGCCGCTGTTGGCGCAGCAGCAGGTCATCGGGGTTGAGCCGCCCGGCAAGCGCGCGTCCCGACGCGATCACGCTCGCATCGGTGACGCCGAGCATGGCGGCGACCGAGCCGTGCCAAGTGATGGTGTCGGTGACGAGGTCCCAATCGTAGGCCACATCGCCCGCGGCGGTCAAAGCAGCGTGCGGGCGTTGCGGCTCGCGGTCGACCGAGGTCATGTTCAGGTCGCTCATCTGCTGCTGTGGTCGAACGGCCAACCCATGGCGCGGACCGGCGAATTCCAAGGCCGATCGTAGAAGCCAACCACTTTACGAAAGCTTAAATGGGAGACGAACGAATTCTGTACTTAAGAGGGCGTGTGCGCGTCGAGAAAGGGCAGGACGGCTTGGTTAAATTCTCTTGACATTACTTGTGTGAAGCAGTGCCCGCCCTGAGGGAAGAACTTGACCTCCGCCCCGGGAATGAGGCGCGCCAACTCCTCGGAGAAATAAGCGGGGGTGACGACGTCGTCCTGCGCGGCGACGATGAGCGTTGGCGTGCGGATGCGGGACAGCTCGCTGCTGCGGTCGAACGCGAGGATCGCGTCGATGCGGCTCAGAACGATTTCCGGCGGGGAAAAGGTGGCGAGCAGCTGCGCTTCGAGCTGTCGCAACCGCTCATTGTTGCGCGAGATCCAGAAGCTCGGATAGAGCAGCAGGGTCGCCGCCTGCAGGTATGTCGCCGGGCCGAGGCGCGCCAGGATTTCGCGGCGCAGCGCGAAAAGGCGGCGGAAATACGCGTCGGCCTTGGTCCAGCTCGCGGCGATCACCGCGCTGGCAAGCCGTTGTGGGTGCTCGAGCGCCAATACCTGCGCCACCGCCCCGCCGGTCGAGTGGCCGACGATATGCGCCTTGGCGATGTCGAGCGCGTCCATTAGGTGCACTACATCGTCGGCCATGCGCTCGACCGTATAGGGGGTCCGGGTGTGATCGCTCTGGCCGATGCCGCGGTGATCGTGTAGCACCACATCGAAGCTCTTGGCGAAGGCGGGAGCCTGGTCACGCCAATAGGCGCCATGGCCGTTGAGCCCGCTGATGAAGAGGACGGGGAAACCAGCGCCGTGCCGCTCGTAGTGGATGTGGCAATCGCCGATCGAAATGCGCGGCATAGGCCAGGAGGTCCGGCTGCGTGGCTGTCCTGTTGGTTAAAACATCCCGGCGATGGCGATGTCAAACGGCCCTGCCACCGGACAGCCATGCGAAAGCCGTCGGTGCGGCTCCCGGTGCAATGGCGGGTGCTCGCGCGCCCGATCGCGCTAAGATTGATGCTCCGCGGCCCGTCGTCTGCCCGCGCGACGCGCGTCCGCCGGCCGAATGCGAAGCCTGTGGTCTCGCGGAACCTGATCACGCAGTGAGTGTTAATGGTCGAGCGGTCGAACCAATAAATTTTGTTGGCGGCGCGCTGTCGAGGGCGTCTGCGCGGCAGCGAGAGAAGACTCGAGCCGGTTGGAGGGATGCGGAAGCGCAATGGCCGAAAACTGCACCAGCTCGGCATTTCTCGACGATTCCCGGTGGACTCCAATATCGGCGGGGCGGCGGGATTGCTCCACTCAAGGTTACACGCCAACATCCAATAGTAGACTGCAGGATCTAGCATCGATTACGGGAGTTAATGCACGTCTGAGAAATCAAAAATTTGCGTTGTATTGCGGTGACGAATGCCAAAACTGGTTTAAACCAGCGGGATTTGCGCCTCCTTTTACTTCCCCGTGGAAATGCCTGGCTTCTTTGGTGTCAGACACCCAGCACCTTCACACGATCGCACGTTGCCCTAATGGCTTGTCGGCCGCCCTCCGGCGATCCGACCCTCCCCCATCTGCCCCGCTGCCAACCCCATGAGTGCGACCGAAATGAAGAGAACAACGAGCCGGACACAGGACATCGACCGCCATGTCGGTGCTCGGATTCGCGAACGCCGGATCATGCTCGGCCTGACCCAGCAACAGCTCGCCGATCTCATCGGCGTGACCTACCAGCAGGCGCACAAATACGAGCGCGGCATCAACCGGGTCTCCGCCGGTAGACTGTTCGAGATCGCTCGGGTCCTCAGCGTCCCCGTGAGCTATTTTTTCGAGGGCCTCGACAATCAGAGCGGCCGTCCCGTCAGCCCGCGCGAGCGCATGTGCCTGGAGCTCGCGCGCAACTTCGCGCAGATCCCCAACGAGCGGCATCAGGAAGCGCTGAGCCAACTGGCGCGCGCCTTGGCGACTCAGCACTGATGACGCGGCGCGATGCCGCAACAGGCCGAAGAAGGATCTGCGGGACTGATGCTTGGCGCCCTACGGCAAAGCCATGAGCGGGACGATGCGAGAGCTTTTCGACAGCGTCAGACCGGGTGATTTCGAAACTGCCTGGGCTGGACGCCGCCCGAACGCAGCACGGACCGCCCGGCAGCGCCGAACGACCCGCCCCGTCCGTGCAAATCGAGCCTAGACCGACGGCGGGCGCCGACGCACCAGGCCCATGATCAAGGCGATGACGAAAATGACGATGAAGATGAAGAACAGTACTTGGGCAATGCCTGCCGCCGTCGAGGCAATGCCGCCAAAACCCAGGATCCCCGCGATGATCGCGATGACCAGGAAGACCACCGCCCAGTAGAGCATCCGTGACCTCCGTTTGTCGACCCGCCGCCCGCGGCGAGCGTGTAGAGGGGGAACGCGGCTTTTCGCCCACCGGTTCCTTAGCGGTGTTCCGGTCGCATCACTGCGCTTGATCTACTGGGCGCAGCCGGATGCATGGCTCCAGCCAGGAAAATGCACGTGACATCAAGCGGCTGTCAACGCACGTTCGCCCCACCAATAGCACAGTCGATAGCGCTTGCCTGCAACCCTGCGGCAATCCCATTATGCAGAAACATGCTTTGCGTTTTTCCGTGAGGAAAAGCTGCCCAGGGGGTGTTTACCGGTATAGTCGTGCTCGGCCGCTCATGCGCGGCCCGTCCTGGCGCCAATTCATCGCGCCCTTCCGAAAGCGAGTCTCAATGTCCACGCCTGACCTTACGGTCGCCGCCCGCCTCATTGCCAAGCTTCTCGCCCATCGCCAGACACCCCAGGAGGAGGTGTCTGGCGTCATCCGCAGCGTCCACACGGCGTTGTCGCGCCTGAGCGAGTACGACGTCGGCGCGACCACGCTCGCAGCGAAGTCCGACCAGCCGCGGGCAACGCCGGCACCGCGGCGCAAGCGGCGGCAGCAGGGGGAAACGGCGCCACCGGACAACCCAGCCCCGACCGCACCACCACCAACTCCGAAGCTGGTGCGCCGCGCCGAGGTAATGGCCGCGCCGCCGGCCTCGGCCGCAACACCGCCGATTGCGCCAGCGCCCCATGGTGCGGTGCGCGGGGTAGTGAAGTGGTTCGATCCCCGCGCCGGCAAGGGCGCGCTGCGCTTGCCGGGCTTCTCCGGCGACGTCCTTTTCGAGGCCCGCATCCTCGCCGACTCGGGCATTGCCCGCCTGTTCAAGGGGCAGGAAGTGGAGGCCACGATCCTCAGCGGCAACGGCCGTCCGCCGCAGGTTCAGCGGATCACGCTTCCGGGCAGCGCGGCCGCCACGGCGGTGGGTGCTGGCGTGGTGCATAGCCGGCGCGCCAAGCCGGTGCTGGTCGAACTCAAGCGCGAGGCGCTGCGCCGCGCCGCGGCGCGGGTCGAGGCCGAGCTTCTGCTCGGGCCCAGCCGCTCCCGCTGAGCTCCAGCAAGGCGGCGCCCTCAGCGCCCGCCGAGGCGGCACGCGGATCGCGCGCGGGCCAGCGCCGTCGCAGAGCCGGTTGAGCCGCGCCGCCACTTCGATGTGAGGGTGTGCCCGGTATCAGGCACCATCGCCAGCGCCGCGGTCGTATGGTGCGCTTCGCCAGCCGCGCCGGCTCGGGGCAGGGCCAATCTCCGTCACCGCTAGCTAGCGATCAGCACGGGCAGCGCCCGCCACGCCATCGCCGACTAGAGGTCGTAGAGCGACGGGCGGCGTGCAGGCGCGCCGCGCAAGGATGGCCGCTCCAGTGCTTACATCACGGCGCCGCGATGGGCCGCGCCGCCGTCGATGGTGATGATCGTCCCCGTGGTGTAGCCGGAGAGGTCGGAAGCCAGGAAAGCCACCGTCGCCGCGATCTCCTCGGGCTTGGCGGCGCGGCCGAAGGGCATGGGCTTGACCAGCTCCTGCCAGCGCCCGGCATCGCCGAGGCGGTCCTGCGCGCGCTTTTTCAGGAGCGTGACGAGACGATCGGTGGCGACGGGCCCGGGGTTGATGCCGACCACGCGCAAGCCCGCGTCGGGCGCGGCCGCGCCGAGCGCGCGGGTGAAGGCCATGAGCGAGGCGTTGCCGGTGCTGCCGGCGATGTAGGCGGCGTCCAGCTTCTCGCCGGCGCTGCCGATGATGTTGACGATGACGCCGCGCCGCCGGCTCTTCATCTGCGCGAAATAGGCGCGCGCCAGGTTGACGTAGCCGAATACCTTGAGGTCCCAGGCTTGGCGCCAGCGCGCCTCGTCGATCTCCTCGATCGTGCCGCCGGGAATGGCGCCGGCGTTGTTGACGAGGATGTCTATGTCGGAAAAATCGCGCGCCAGGCCGCGCGCCGCGTCGCCCTGGCTCAAATCGAGCGGCACGGCGGCGATGGCGACGTTGTGCTGCGCGCGGATCTCGTCGCGGACGGCCGCGAGGTCGGCGGCGGTGCGCGCCACCAGCACGAGATCGCAGCCTTCCGCCGCGAGTGCGCGCGCCGTGGCGCGCCCGATGCCCTTGGAAGCGCCGGTGATGAGCGCCTTGCGGCCGCCGAGATCGAGGTCCATCGCATCCCTCCCATGCGCTTATGCGCGGCGGCCACTATGCGGCAGAACCGCCGGGCATGCCATATTGCGGGGATAGCGAAGGAGAAGCCGCCATGACCGAGACCGCTCTCATCGTCGGCGCCGGCAGCGGCCTCAGCGCCGCGCTCGCCCGCCTCTTCGCCAAGGAGGGCATGCGTGTCGCGCTGGCGGCGCGCCAGACGGCGAAACTCGAGCCGCTGCTGCGCGAGACCGGCGCGCACGCCTATCGCTGCGACGCCAGCCGGCGCGAGGAGGTCGACGCGCTGTTTGCCGCGCTCGCGACCGAACTCGGCGCGCCCGACCTCGTCGTATACAACGCCAGCCAGCGCGCCCGCGGCGGCATCACCGAAGTCGATCCCGATGAGGCGTTGGAGGCGCTGATGGTGAGCTGCTATGGCGGCTTCCTGGTGGCGCAGGCCGCCGCACGCATCATGCTGCCCCGCGGGCATGGCTCGATCCTCCTCACCGGCGCATCGGCGAGCGTCAAGGGCTATGCGCGCTCGATCCCCTTCGCCATGGGCAAGTTCGGCCTGCGCGGCCTGGCGCAGAGCCTCGCCCGCGAGCTGGCGCCGCAGAACATCCATGTCGGCCACTTCGTCATCGACGGCGCCATCGGCCGGCCGGGCGACCCGCGCGGCGCCGGGCGCGGCCCGGACAGCCTGCTCGACCCCAACGCCATTGCCGCGGCGTATCTTCACCTCCACCGCCAGCACCGCAGCGCCTGGACCTGGGAGGTCGAGTTGCGGCCCTGGGTCGAGACGTTCTGACAGGGCTGACCGAGCCCGGTGCCGCATCGCCACCGCGGCACGGGGCCGGGCAAAAAAAATGGGCCGCGGTGAAGCGGCCCAAGTTTAGGGAGGAAACGCCCTAAGGCGTCCGGCCGTGCATCTGGTGACGGCCAGCGCACCCGGCAACCTGTCATGGCGCATACCAGCGTTGCGCTTGGCGCGCGTAAAGATGGAATTTAATGATTCATAAACACTGATAAAGGGCACCGTCTTGCGGCGATACGAGAGACCGTACCGCGGGCCGCCCTCCGCCATCGTAAGCACCCCTTAACCGTGTCGGTCTAATACTTTTCAGCCACAGCCCGCGTGTGGCATGACCTGAGGCGCTGCGTCCATGGCCGAACGGCGGGAAATCCGTTCCGAAGAGGTCTTCGAAAAGATCAGCGTCGTCTTCAAGACGCCGCTGCCCCTCCTCGCGTCCATCGTCAATGGCTGGCTGTGCGTCGCCGTTTTGTGGCAGGCGCTCGCTATGCCGTTGCTGCTGGGCTGGGTGCTCGCCCTCACCGTCTGCTCGCTGGCCCGCTTCTGGCTGTGGCGCGCCTATCGCCGGCGCCAGCCGGGGGCGAGCGAAGCGCGCAAATGGTGGGGCCGCTGGTTCACCATCGGCGCCCTCGCGACCGGTTGCCTGTGGGGCGCGGCCGCGTCGGTCGTCCTGCTGACCGACAACGTGGTCTATCACGGCTTCGTGGTGATGGTGCTCGCCGGCATGGCCGCGGGCTCGGTGGCGGCCGATGCGCCCTATCTCCCTGCGTTCTACGCCTTCCTGCTGCCGGCGGGCGCGCCGCTCTTCCTCGCCCTCCTCGCCCGCGGCGACGGCCCGCACGCGGCGATGAGCGCCATGGTGTTGATGTTCCTGATCACCGTGGCGACCATCGGGCGGAGCCTCAACCGCTCGCTTGCGACCAACATCCGCCTCTTGTTCGAGAAGACGCGTCTTGCCGAAGAACTGGCCACGGCGCGCGACGCGGCCGAGGCCGCCGGACGCACCAAATCCGCCTTCCTCGCCAACATGAGCCACGAGATCCGCACGCCGATGCACGGCATCATCGGCATGATCAATCTTCTGCTGCAAAGCCCGCTGGACGACCGCCAGCGCGAGCACGCCGAACTCGTTCTCGAGCTCACCGACGGCCTGCTGACCATCATCAACGACGTCCTCGACGTCTCGAAGCTCGACGCCGGGCGCCTCGAGCTCGAGGTCATCGATCTCGAGATCGCCGAGGTCGTGCGCCAAGTGGTGGAGCTCATGGGGCCCAAGGCGGCGGAGAAGAACCTGGCGTTGCGGACCGAGATCGACGAGCAGGCGCGCCAGACATTGCGCGGCGACCCGACCCGGATTCGACAAATCCTGCTGAACTTGGTCGCCAACGCGATCAAGTTCACCGAGCGGGGCAGCATCATCACCAAGGTCGACTGCCCGGAGACCCACCCACACGGGGTGGTGCTGCGCGTCGAGGTCGCGGACACTGGCATCGGCATCCCCGACGCGGTGGTCGGCAACCTCTTCACCAAATTCACGCAGGCGGACCAGAGCATCGCCCGCCGCTTCGGCGGCACCGGCCTCGGCCTGGCGATCTCCAAGCAGCTCGTCGAGGCGATGGGCGGCAAGATCGGTGTCGAGAGCCGTGTCGGCTCCGGCAGCCGGTTCTGGTTTACGCTGCCGTTGCCGATCGCCGCGGCGACGGCGACGGGAGCCGCGGCGGCCGCGCCTCAGGTGATCGCCGCCAGGCCGGGCCGCGGCAAGCGCATCCTGCTCGCCGAGGACGTGCTCATCAACCAGATCATTGCCATCGAGATGCTGAAAACCGCGGGTTACCTGGTCGATGTCGCGGACAACGGCATCGAAGCCGTCGACGCGGTGGAGCATCAGCCTTACGACCTCATCTTGATGGATGTGCACATGCCGTCGATGGACGGGCTCGGTGCGACGCGTAAGATCCGCGCGCTCGGACCGCCGCGCGGCCGGACTCCCATCGTCGCGCTCACGGCCGACGCGGTTGCCGGCGTGCGCGAGCAGTATCTCGCCGCCGGCATGGACGACTTCCTGTCCAAGCCGTTCAACCGGTCCGAGCTCCTCGGTGTGGTCGAGCGCTGGGTCGGCGACGTCGCCGACGCCACGGCCGCACCTGCGCCTGCGGCCGGCCCGGCGGCGCCGAGCGCGGTGCTCGATGCCGACAAGATCCGCGAGCTTGAGGAGATCATGTCACGGGAGGAGTTCGCGAAATTGATGAACACATGGCTCGACAGCACGCGCGAGAGGGTCGACCAGATCGTCAGCCTCGCCGAAACCGGCAACCTCGCCGCGGTCCGGCCGCACGCGCATAACCTAGTCAGCACCGCGGGCGGCTTCGGCGCCATGCAGCTGTCCGACCTGGCGCGGCGCCTCGAAGATGCCTGCCACGGCGGAGACGTCGCGGCGGTGCGCGAGCTTGCGCGGGCGATCGGCGCGGCGGCCGGGCCCGCGCGCGCGGCGGTGCGCGCTTGCGTTGCGCCGGCCGGCGCATGACGATAGAAAACAGTGCCGCGAACAAGAGCAAGGTGATCATCGGCGTCGATGACACGCCCGTGAACCTGACGCTGCTCGGGCATGTCGTTGGCGCTGCCGGCTACACCTTCTTCAGCGCGGTCAGCGGCGCCGAATGCCTGGGGCTGCTGGCGCGCATCGTGCCGCGGCTTATCCTGCTCGACATTCAGATGCCGGGATGGACGGTTTCGAGACCTGCTGCCAGATCCGCAGCGATGTGCGGCTGCGGCACGTGCCGGTCGCCTTCCTCACCTCGCGCAAGACCACCGAGGACGTCCGCGCCGGCATGGCCGCCGGCGGCAACGACTTCATCCTCAAGCCGTTCGATAACGCGCAGATGATCAGCCGCGTCGACCATTGGACGCGGCAGCGGATCAACAAAGCCTGACTGCCTCCACCCCTCAGAGCAACGCTGGCTGGGCTTATTGATCGGGTGCCGTCCCACGGCGTTCGATTGCAGCCCGAACCACTTGTTCCGCTTGTTGCAAACAAGAGGGCACCTCCGCGCCGGAGGCGGCTGGGATCAGCTTATGGCACCAGTCGCAAACGCGCGCTTCGGAGCCAAGTCCCGGTTCCGACCCTGAACCAACGGGCCGCCGCACCCGCGGCTAGGGTTCAGCGTTGGCTGATGGCCTTCTCGATGCGCCGGTCAGGGATGAACCACATCAGAGCGACGAGAGTGTAGAGCGTCATCGCGATCCAAGGACTGACGAATACAAGCACGATCGCCGCGATGTAGAGCACCGGCGATATCTTGCCCTTGATATCGCTGCCGAGCGCCCTGGCCAGGGTCGAGTCCGCACCGTGCGCTCGCGTAATGGCCGTCTGCAGGAGATAGTAGGCGATGGCGGGCATCAGCAGCGACACGCCATAAAGTGCGGTGGGCAACGGGGCCAAGTAATGCTCGCCCATCCAGCCCGTCGCAAAGGGGATGAGCGAGAGCCAGAACAGCAGGTGAGCGTTGGTCCAGAGGATCAGCCCGTCGACGTGCGTGCTGGTGTGGAGCAGGTGGTGGTGATTATTCCAGTAGATGGCCACGTAGATGAAGCTCAGGACGTAGCTCAGAAAGTTAGGAACGAGATTGCCGAGTGCCGCCCAGTCGGCTCCCTGTGGCACCTTCAACTCCAGGACCATGATGGTGATGATGATGGCGATGACGCCATCACTGAATGCAGCCAGCCGATCCTTTCCCATCGTTCCCGGTCGGTGCGCCTGGCGTTTGATTGCTATGTCCTCGGACATCCTGCGGCCTCATCCATCCATAGCTCGCGCTCGATTGTGCGCGCGTCAATGACCAGTGGTTCCATACTCGCAACTTTGCGCGGTCTGCACAAACCGCAAAGCCTCCGACGCGCATCGAGCCGCGGCTCGTCCTGCTCGATGTTCAGATGCCGGATGGACGGGTTCGAGATGTGCCGCCAGATGCGCAGCGATGTGCGGCTGCGCCACGTGCCGGTCGCCCTTCCTCGCCTCGCGCGACCTCCGAGGACGTCCGCGCCGGCATGGCCGCCGGCGGGTAACGACTTCATCCTCAAGCCGTTCGGCTACGCACGGGCGATCAGCCGCGTCAAACCATTGGACGCGGCAGCGGATCAACAAAGCCTGACACGCAGCAGCCAGCAGTAAGCTCCTTACCGCTGCGTCGGCCGAGTCTCGGGCATCGCGCTCCAGACGAGAAGCGTTGCGGCGGCGCCGACCAAAGCGAGGCCCAGGAATGCGGCGGGATCGCCGAGCCAATCAGCGAACCACCCCGCCAGCGTCGTGCTCAAGGTTCCACCGATTCCGATAGCGAAGCCGATAAAGCCCAAGGCCGCATTGAAGCGGCCCGAGGACCCGGCGATGTCGCTGGCCACCAGCGGCACCATCACGCCGAAGCACGCAGCCGCTATGCCGTCGAGGACCTGCACCAACACCAGGAGCACCGGGTCCGTGACCATCGCGAACAGCAGCCCGCGTAGCGGCAATGCGCAAAACCCCAACAGCAGCACCGGCCGCCGTCCGCGCGCCTCGGCGAGCCGGCCGAGCGAGGGCGAGAGCAGCGCGACCATGAGCTGCGGCAGCACGATGCATGCTGCGATCAACAGGCTCGACTCGCTGCCCGCTCGCTTGGTGAGCGCGCTGCCCGCGAGCGGCAGCATGGCGGCGTTGGCCAAGGTGAAAAGCATGGCGCAGATCGCGAAAATGACGAGGCGCCGGTCCGCCAGAACGCGACCGAGGGGCTCCCGGCGGGCCGGCGTCTTGCGTCCGCGCCGGCGTTCGCGATCGAGGTGCGACAGCGGCACGAGGGCGGCGAGCGCCGGAAGCGTCAGCCCCGCCGTCAGGAAGAACACGGCCCGCTCGGAAACATAGTAGCCGCAAGCGCCCATCAGCGCGGCGCCAATGCCGTTGCCGATCGAGGCGAAACGGGCATTGCGGCC
>Ga0073928_10002678_pt1 | contig 29924 bp, 24 predicted proteins | sample PaiPotPPA55metaG_FD_76969 | JGI IMG/M metagenome (GOLD analysis project Ga0073928, IMG submission 76969) | Iron sulfur acid spring bacterial and archeal communities from Banff, Canada, to study Microbial Dark Matter (Phase II) - Paint Pots PPA... ...
AGCGGATGCAAGGGCAGCGTCGTCAGCGTCTGGCCGCCGGCGAACACGCGCAAGCTGCCGGCAGTCGCATCCACGGCAAGAGGTGCGATCAAGCGCGGCTGAACATCGGCGGCCGTCTTGATATCGGCGGTGCCGCGCGGCAGGGTCATGTAGAGATCGTCCTTGATGCCGAGATCGACGGACGGGCTCTGCGCTTTCCAGACGTGCGCGGTCGCAAGAACGGCGCCCCCTTTCACGACCAACTTGGTGTCGTAGAACGTGAATCCGTAGTTGAGCAGCGCGGAGCTCGCAGTTTCGCGCGCCTTCATGCTCTTCGACCCCATGACCACCGACACAAGCCGCATGCCGTCGCGCAGCGAGGAGGTCACCAGGCAAAAGCCGGCCGAATCCGTGTGGCCGGTCTTCAGACCATCGACCGTGGGATCCTTTTCGAGCAGACCGTTGCGGTTTTGCTGCTTGATGCCGTTGTGCTGGAACTCACGCACCGAAAACCATTTGTAGTACTGCGGATACTCGCGGATCATGGCGTTGGCCAGCAGCGACAGGTCGCGCGCGGTCGTGTAGTGCTGGGGTGAAGGCAGTCCCGAGCTGTTCTCGAAATGACTGCCCACCATCCCCAGGCGCTTGGCGTTGGCGTTCATCATTTGCGCAAATGTTTCTTCGGTTCCGGCGATGCGTTCCGCCAGAGCAATCGTGGCATCGTTGCCCGACTGCACGATCATTCCCAGGATCAGGTCCTGGATCGATACCGGTTTGCCCAATTCGATGAAGGTGCGGGAGCCTTCCGAGCGCCAGGCATGCTCGCTCACCATCACCTGTTCATCCAGCTTGAGTTTGCCGGCCGCCAGCTCCTGAAACACGATGTAGGCCGTCATGAGCTTGGTGAGGCTCGCCGGTTCCACTCGCGCCACCGCATCCTTCGCCGCCAGAATCTTGTCGGTGCGATAGTCCACGACGATGTACGCGCGCGCATCTACCTGCGGCGCGGTCGGTATGTTTATCGGTGCGGCGGCCGGCGCGGGCGCCTCGGCAAAGCAGGGAAAGGCCGCGAGTGCAGTGATAAGAACGCAGGCCAGACGGGAACGGGAACGGAGCATAGTGGATGAATACCTTGGTAGAAATTTAATGGGTGTTGGAGATTATCGCACGGCGCCGTGGCATGGACGCTAATCGAGCGCGAGATGCGCGTCGTTGATGCCGGCCCGCTCCAGGGCGGCGACCACGCGGTCGAACTCCGCGACGCTGGGCACGGGCCCGATGCGTACTCGGTACATTCTCCGGCCCGCGATCTGATCGTCGCGCACGATGACCTTGCCGTAGCCGCCGCCGCGCAATTTCTCCGCCAGGCGCTCCGCGTTCGCGGGGTCGGAGAACGCGCCGGCTTGCACGAACAGCGCGGTAGCGGCGGCCGCGGGGCTCGTGACCCCTGAGCCCGCGGTCGATGTGGCGGTGCCGGGCGCCGTTGCGGCAGGCGCCGCTGCCGGTGCCGAGCCCGCCGGTGCCGAGCTTGCAGGTGCCGAGCTTGCAGGTGCCGAGCTTGCAGGTGCTGAGCCTGCAGGTGCCGCTGCCGCAGGTGCCACAATAGTAAGCGCCGTGGCTGCCGGCGCCGCGGCGGCGGGAGCGAGTGTGGCCGATGCGGTGATCACGGGCGGCGGCGCCGATGGATCGATGGTGCGGACCTCGACCATGGCGGTGCCATTGCGCAGCATGTCGAGCTTCGCGGCGGCCGAGTAAGAGAGATCGATGATTCGATTGCCGACGAAGGGACCGCGATCGTTGACCCGGACCACGACACTGCGGCCGTTCTGCAAGTTGGTGACGCGCACGTACGCGGGCAACGGGAGCGTCTTGTGAGCAGCCGTCATGCCGTACATGTCGTAGGGCTCGCCGATCGAGGTCCGCACCTTGTGGAAACCGGGTCCGTACCAGGACGCGACGCCGCGCTCCCGGTAGCCGACGCTCGAGGACAGGACGTAGTAGCGTTTGCCGAACACATTGTAGAACGGCGGATTGCCGCTGCGCGCGCGAGGTTCGATCCGCGGGATGACCTCCGGCGCGGAGTCCGGTTTCGGCGGCGGAATCACCGGTACCGTCGGCACGGTGGGAGCGGGCCGCGGGGGCGCACTGAAGCATGCGGTGAGCCCGACCGCGACAGCTAGTCCGATCGGAAGGGCGAGTACGCGGCCGACATTCACCGCTGCAAGGCCGGTTGCACGGTGGAGGCGCCTTGCGCGGCAGCACTCGGTTCAGCAGCACTGGGCGTAGCGGGACTCGGGGTAGCGGGACTGGGCGTAGCGGCTCCCGGCGCAGCGACGTCTTGAGCGGCAACGGCCGGCGTGATGCCGCCGGCTGCATCATTCAACAATACCCGCTGTTTGACCGCGGCCGCCAGTTCGAACACTGCCATTGCGTACAGGGCGCTGTGGTTGTAGCGGGTAATCACATAGAAATTGTTGTAGCCGACGCGCCAATGCACGCCGTCCGTGTCGTCGGCGGCGATCAATAGAACGGGTGCATCCTCCGGCAGGGAACTGTCGAAATTTACGCCCTTGGTGCGCAGCGACGCCACGGTCTCGGACAGTGCAAGCTTGCGGCCGTCCAAATCCGACGCCTTGTCGGGGGGCACGGTGGCTTCGCTGAGCACGGGCTCGCCGGCATTCCAACCGTGTTCCTTGAGGTAATTGCCCACGCTGGCGCATACGTCCGGCCAATTGGTCCATAAGTCGATATGTCCGTCCGCATCCGCATCGACGGCATAGCGCCGGTAGTTGGACGGCATGAACTGCGGCGCACCCATCGCGCCGGCGTACGATCCCTTTACGCTCAAGGGATCGAGTCTCATGTCGCGAGTCAGCAGGAGATATTGTTCGAGCTCATCGCGAAAAAATTTCGCCCGGGCAGGGTAATCGAAAGCCAACGTGGCCAGTGCGTCGAGCACGCGGTAGGAGCCCGTCAGACGGCCGTAGTAGGTTTCGACGCCGAGGATGGCCGCCAGGTATTCCGGCGCCACTCCGCTGCGAACGCTGGCACGATCCAGCGCTTGGCGATGCGCGATCCAGAAATCCGTGCCCTCGCGGATGCGTCTTTCGCTGACGAAGATCGGGCGATATTCGAACCACGGCTTGGCCTTTTCGGCGGGCCGGTCCATGGCTTCGATGATCGCCGGTTGACTCTGGGCCGCTTTCAGCAGCTTGCGCAACTGCCGCTTCTTGAATGACGAGGTGTCCGCCATGTGCGCGATGAAATCCTTGACGTCGGCGCGCTTGACGTCGATCGCGGCCGCGGGCTCGCGGCTCGAGCACACGACGAGGGCGACCAGGAACAGATGCTTCAAGCCGAACCGGGTGCGCACGCTGCTAAGACCCAATGAGCTTGCGATGCGAGTGCAGCGACATCAATATGCCGAATCCCGCCAACAGCGTCACCATCGACGTGCCGCCATAGCTGATCATCGGCAGCGGCACGCCGACCACCGGCAGAATGCCGCTCACCATCCCCGAGTTGACGAACACATAGACGAAGAAGCTGAGCGCGATGGCGCCGCCCGTCAGTCGCGCAAAGGTATCCTGCCCCTGCATCGCGAGGTACAAGGCGCGGCCGATGACGATGCCGTACAGGATCAGGAGCACCAGGCACGGCAACAAACCGAGTTCCTCGCCAATGACCGCAAATATGAAATCGGTGGAACGTTCGGGCAGGAATTCCAGCTGAGCCTGACTGCCCATCATATAGCCCTTGCCGAACATCCCGCCCGAGCCGATGGCGATTTGCGACTGGATGATGTGGTATCCCGTGCCGAGCGGATCGTTTTCGGGATTCAAAAACGTCAGGATGCGTTGGCGCTGGTAGTCGTGGATGAAATGCCAGGCCGCGACGGCGGCGGCGCCGAGCAGCGGTATCGATATCAATATGATCCGCAGCTGCATTCCGGCAAGCAGCATCACGATGAGGCCGGAGGCCGCGATCAGCAAGGCGGTGCCCAAGTCCGGTTGCTTGGCGATCATGGCCGTAGGAATGGCAATCAGCAGCCCCATCACCATTAGATCCTTGAAAGTCGGCGGCAGGGGGCGCTCGTGCATGTACCAGGCGCATATCATGGGGACGGCAAGTTTCATGATCTCGGAAGGCTGGAAGCGCATGAATCCGACATCGAGCCAACGCTGCGCACCCTTGCCGATATGACCCGTCAGCTCGACGACGATCAGCAGCAGGACGCCGAGGACATAGGCGATGGGTGCGAACAGGCGCAGGTATTGCGGTGTCGCGAGCTTGGCGAGGGCAATCATGGCAGTGACCGCAATGGCGATATTCCCCAGATGATGCTCGACCATTTTCAGGTTTTGTCCGGAGGCGCTATACACCACCAGAATCCCGAAGCACACGATGATGGCCAGCACACCGGTCAGGGGGCCGTCCAATCCCAAGGCACGCAAGGTGCGGCCGCCGGCGGTCAGGGTGCGGCGGGTTCGGGACGGCGAGAATTCGTCGAAGATCATAGGGCCCTTCCCAGCGCGGGTATCTTATCCGCGGCCGGTGCCTTATCCGGCAACAGGTAGGCGTCGAACATCTTGCGGGCAATCGGCGCCGCGGTGCTGCCGCCGTGCTTGCCGTTTTCGACAAATACGGCCACCGCAAGTTTCGGGTCTTCGGCGGGAGCGAAGGATATGAACAGCGCGTGATCGAGCAAGCGCTCGTTCAAGTCCTTTTCGTGATATTTCTCATTCTGAGCGATGGTAAAGACCTGCGCAGAACCGGTTTTGCCGGCGATCTTGTACGGCGTTCCTGCGGTTGCAACCGCCGCCGTGCCGCCGGGCCCGGTTGCCAGCTCCATGCCGTCCACCACAACTTGCCATTGATCGCGGCTGACCGCGGTCAGCGTGGGCTCGGGCTGAACCGGACGCGGTGTGAGCGTCGTCGATCCGGCGGCCCGCACTGCCGATACCAGTCTTGGTTTGTAGATCTCACCGCGCGATGCGATGGCCGATACGGCATGAGCGAGTTGCATAGGTGTTGCCAGCATATAGCCTTGACCGATGCCTACGCTGATGGTTTCGCCCGGGAACCACACCTGCTCGGCGGCTCGCTTGTAGGCATGGCGCTTCCAGTCGGTGGAAGGCATCAAGCCCGGCTTCTCGCCCGGAATGTCGATTCCGGTGACCTCGCCGAAGCCGAATATGCTCATGAAGTCGTGCATGCGGTCGATGCCGAGCTTGCTCGCGACCGTGTAGAAGTACACGTCGCACGATTGCATGATGGCGTGGCGCATCGCGAGGACGCCGTGACCCTTGGGCTTCCAGTCGCGGAATATATTCCTGCTGCCGGGAAGGCTGAAGTGGCCCGGGCAGAACAGCGTCTGTTCAGGGGTCATGACGCCATATTTCAACGCGGCCATCGCAAAAAACGGCTTGACGGTCGAGCCGGGCGGATACGCGCCGCGCAGCGCGCGGTTGATGAGCGGCTTGTCGATATCGTTTTGCAGGGCGTCGAACTGCTTGGTCGTGAGGCCGCGTGCGAACGCGTTGGGATCGAATCCCGGCGTGCTGGCGAGGGCGACGACGTCGCCGGTGTGTGGATCGATGGCGATGGCCGCGCCGCGTTTGCCCGTCAAAGCGTCCTCCGCGGCCCGTTGCACGCGCATGTCGATGCTGAGGATCAGATCCGCGCCGGCGACGGGCTGGCGTACATTCAGTTTGGGCGTGAAGGCCCCCTGGCGTTCGACCGGCCGGCCGGCCGCATTGACCAACACTTCGCGGTATCCCGGGGTTCCGTGCAGCAAGCTCTCGTAGGCGCCTTCGACCCCCAATTTGCCGATCAGCGTGGTGCCCGCGTACGCGGCGGAATCGATGTGCTTGAGGTCTTGCTCGCTGATCGCAGCGACGTAGCCGAGCGCGTGCACGGCCATTGGACCGAAGGGGTAGTGCCGGGACAAGCGAGTGCGGATGTCCACCCCCGTGAATTCGTAGCGATGCACCGCGAAGCGGGCCATTTCCTCATCGTCCAGCTGCAGCCTGATCGGCACGCTTTCGTAGACATGATGCGACAGGATGGTACGTTTGATGCTGTTGGTGTCTTCAGCATCGAGCAAACCGATGGCCACCAGGCGAGCCAGAGTGGCGTCGATCTCCGGAATGCCGCCGACTTGTTCTCGGACCAATTCCAGCTGAAAGGCCGGAAGATTCTCGGCCATGACCACTCCGTGCCGGTCGAGGATCAGGCCGCGGCTGGGCGGGATCGGATCGGTGCGCACCCGATTGCCCTGCGAAAGTTCCGCGTAATAGTTGTGCCTCAGCACCTGCAGATAGAAGAGGCGCGAAGCGACGGTCAGGAGCAGCACGCTCACGCATACGGCGGCGACGATGCTGCGAATCGTGAAGATCCGCTGCTCACCCCAGTGGTCTTTGATGCGAACGCGGCGAACCACGCTAGCGGCTCCGGTCAGCGTTCATGCAGACGGCTCAATATGCCGGCCAGCACCGGCCACAGCAATGCCCCGATGACGGGCGCGAGCCAGCGCCCGAACGCCGTCACGGGATTGCCGGTGGCGCCGTCGACCCAGAACAGGACGAATTGATACCCGGTCAACAAGGCGAATATGGTCAGGCATTGCGAAAGAATCGAGAACACTCGCAGGCGCAGCCGGAGGTGCGTCGCCCACGCGGCCATCAACGTGAGCGCGAGCGCGTGCTGACCGAGCACCACGCCGTGGATCACATCGAGCGCGAGACCCGCCATGAATGCCAGCGTGAGTCCCCCGGCCCGAGGCGACTCGATGGACCAGTAAAAGACCACCAGCACCAAAAAGTCCGGACGAAGCGCTTCCAGCATCGAGGGCAGGGGTAAAACCGCCAGCGCCAACGCGACGAGCGCCGACAGGGCCATGGGCAACCGACGGATGCGAGTATCGCGCATCATTCGTCGTTCGCTCCCGCAGGCGGCGCCGTCTTCGCGGGTGGCGGTGTCTTCGCAGGCGGCGGATTTTTAGCGGGCGGCGGAGTCTTGGCGGGCATTGCGGGCGCGCTTTGCGACTGCGACTGCGCCGGGGCGGCCGCCGGCGACGGTGCGGGGTGTCCGGCGGATGCGGCGGGTGCCGCCGGCGCGGCGGATGCAGCAGTCGCGGGCGACGATGCCTGCGTCTTTAGCCAGACGAACATGAGCTCGCGCGACCGATCGAGCGCGGCGGCAGGTTTTACATCGACGTCCGCAAGGGACTGGGCGGGATCTCGCTTGACTTCTGCCACGGTGCCCACCGGATAGCCGGCCGGGAATCCACCGCCGAGCCCGGAGGTCACCAAGAGATCCCCGGAGATCACATCGGCGCTGGTCGGAAGGTAGGGCAGCTTGAGCCGGCCCATATCGCCCGTGCCCACGGCAATGGTGCGCAATCCATTTCGATTGATCTGCACCGGTATCGCGTGCGTCGCGTCGCTGACCAGAATGACCTCTGCGGTCAGTTGACCGACGCGGGCGACCTGCCCGAACACCCCACCCGAGTCCAATACGGCTTGCCCGACGAATACCCCGTCCCGCGCGCCCTTGTCGACCAGCACTCGTTCGCGGAAGGCGTCCAAATCGAGGTCCATGACATCGCCGATGAGGAACCGGTCCGCGATCCCCGCGGTGTTGTTCCGTAGCGCACGCAGGCGCTGGCTCTCCGCCTCCAGCGCCTCATAGCGCTGCAGGCGGAATTGCGCCAGACGCAGCTCCGCCTCGAGCTTGGCCTTGTCGGCGCGGAGGGCTCCGCGGGACGACACGCTTTCGCGAAACCAGTCCCAACCCTCGAAGGGGCTGGCGACCGCGATTTGCACCGGGTAGGCGACGATCGAGAGCAGCCGGCGAATCTTGCCCAGGTGATCGTAGCGCTTGTCCACGATGATCAATCCCAAGGCCAGCAGGGAATACAGCACGCAGCGGAGCAGGAGTCCCGTCGTTCGACCGGATGTGTCGGTGCTACGAAACGCGACCATGTCAGGAGCCTGCCTGACTCATGGGCGCCTGCTGCGGCCGCCTCTCATCGGCATCTTTCTGCGATCGTTTCACTTACATAGTGTCCACTATGCGCGTGAAACGATCGCAGAAATCTGCTCGACGAGAGGCGCCCTCGCGACGGCGCCCATGAGTCAGGCAGGCTCCTGTCGCTTGCATTACTCCAGTCCGAATATGCCCGGACCATGTTCCTCGGTAAGCTCGAGGATCCGCCCGCCGCCGCGCGCCACGCAGGTCAGCGGATCATCCGCAACCACCACAGGCAGGCCGGTCTCTTCCATGAGCAGTTTATCGACGTCGCGCAACAAGGCGCCGCCGCCGGTAAGCACGATGCCGCGTTCGGCGACGTCGGCGCCGAGCTCGGGCGGCGTTTGTTCGAGCGCTTGTTTGACCGCGCCCACGATGCCTTGCAGCGGTTCTTGCAGCGCCTCCAATATTTCGTTCGAGTTCAAGGTGAAGCTGCGGGGCACGCCTTCGGACAAATTACGGCCCTTGACCGAAATTTCCCGCACCGTCTGGCCCGGATAGGCGGAGCCGATTTCCAACTTGATGCGTTCAGCCGTAGCCTCACCGATCAAGATACCGTAGTTGCGCCGCACGTAGTTGGTGATCGCTTCGTCGAACTTGTCGCCGCCGATGCGAACGCTCGCCGCATAGACGATGCCGTTCAGTGAGATGACCGCCACCTCGGAGGTGCCGCCGCCGATATCGAGCACCATCGAACCGCGCGCCTCCTGAACCGGGAGGCCGGCACCGACCGCCGCGGCCATGGGTTCAGGGACGATATCCACGCTGCGCGCGCCGGCGCCCTCGGCCGATTCTTTGATGGCACGCCGCTCCACTTGGGTGGAGCCAAAAGGCACGCACACGAGAACCCGGGGGCTCGGGCTCAGGAACCGGTTGCCGTGCACCTTCTTGATGAAGTACTGCAGCATTTTTTCGGTGTAGGTGAAATCCGCAATGACCCCATCCTTCATCGGCCGAACCGCGGTGATATGCCCCGGGGTTCGTCCCAGCATGTTTTTGGCTTCCACCCCGACCGCGACGATGATTTTGCCGCCTCGGGTGGGTTCGTCCTGCACCGCGACGACCGACGGCTCGTTGAGAACGATGCCGCGCTCGCGAACGTAAATCAGCGTGTTGGCGGTTCCAAGATCGATTGAGAGGTCATTGGAGAAATAACCTCTAAGGCGTTTGAACATGGGGTATTTTTTCTTGCGAAAGGGGGTAAAAAAAGTTGGGCTAATGTAACAACCGACACGACATTCAGCAAGGCAACGTGTATCATTCGTTACGCTTATTTTGCGTGAGATGGCCCGCACTTTTGGGCAATCCTATGAGCCTAACCCGCCAAGACGTCGAAAAGATCGCACACCTCGCACGGCTGTCGATCACCGAGCAAGAGATGCCGGTCTACGTGACCAGCCTGTCCAGCATCGTCGATTTCGTCGACGAATTATCGCGAGCGCAAATCGGCAATGTGGAACCCATGGCGCATCCTCTCGACGGCCAGCACCAGCGCCTTCGCTCCGACGTGGTGTCGGAGACCGACAATCATGAAAAGTACCAGGCCAATGCGCCGGCCGTGCAAGCCGGCCTGTATGTCGTGCCGCGCGTGATCGAGTAGGGGCAGGCGATTCCGGTCAGGCCTGCTATTCTTAGGTGACGATGTTGCACACTCTTTCCATCGGCGAGCTTGGCCGAAGCTTAAGTTCGGGGGAGATTTCGAGCGTCGAGCTCACGCGCCTGTTTCTGGCCCGGATCGAGCGCCTGAATCCTGCCCTCAATGCGCTGATCACCCTCACGGCCGAGCAGGCGCTCCTGGCGGCGGCCGCAGCCGATCGCCGCCGCGCCGCGGGCGAAAAGGGTCCGTTGCTCGGCATCCCCCTCATTCATAAAGATATTTTCTGCACGGACGGGGTACGCACCAGCTGCGGTTCGCGCATGCTGGACAATTTCGTAGCGCCCTACGACGCCACGGTCGTGGCGCGGCTGAAGGCGGCCGGTACCGTCATGCTGGGCAAGGCCAATATGGATGAGTTCGCCATGGGCTCCTCCAACGAGACGAGCTTCTACGGACCCGTCAAAAATCCCTGGGATACGAGCAAAGTCCCGGGCGGATCATCCGGGGGGTCGGCGGCGGCGGCGGCGGCGCGCCTGGCTGCGTTCACCACGGGCACCGATACCGGCGGGTCGATCCGTCAGCCTGCCGCGTTGACCGGCGTGACCGGCGTGAAACCGACCTATGGACGCGTGTCGCGCTACGGGATGATTGCCTTCGCATCGAGTCTCGACCAGGCCGGAGTCTTCGCCCGCAGTGCTGCGGACGCCGCGATTGTCCTACAGGCCATGGCCGGATTCGATCCTCGAGATTCAACCAGCATCGATGCTCCGGTTCCCGACTACCCCGCCGCCCTGCGAGAGCCGCTCAAGGGCCTGAAGATCGGCCTGCTGCGAGAGTTTTTCGACGGCTTGGAGGCTCGCAATGCGTCGCTGATCCACGACGCGTTGAAGATCTACCGAGGCCTCGGGGCGGAAACCGTCGAAGTCAGCTTGCCGCACCTTCCGTTGTCGGTGCCCACCTATTATGTGGTCGCGCCGGCCGAGTGCTCGTCCAATCTGTCGCGCTTCGACGGCGTGCGCTTCGGCTATCGTTGCGAGAACCCCACGGATTTGTTGGATTTGTACAAGCGTTCGCGAGGCGAGGGTTTCGGCGCCGAAGTCAAGCGGCGCATCATGACGGGCACGTACGTGCTGTCAGCCGGGTATTTCGATGCCTATTACTTGAAGGCTCAGAAGGTGCGCCGCCTGATCACCGACGATTTTCGAGCCGCCTTCGAGCAGGTTGACCTTCTGATCGGACCCACCACGCCGACTCCCGCCTTCGCCATCGGCGCGAAGATCGACGATCCGGTCACCATGTATCTGAATGACATCTACACCATCGGCGCCAATCTAGCCGGGCTGCCCGGGCTGTCGTTGCCCTGCGGGTTCGTCGAGGGATTGCCGATGGGCTTGCAGTTGATCGGTCCGCATTTTTCCGAAGCGAAACTCTTGAACGCAGCGCATCTCTTTCAGCAAGCAACCGATTGGCACAGTCGTTCGCCGCGAGGGTACGAGTGATGACCGACTGGGAAGTAGTCATCGGGCTCGAGATACACGCGCAGCTCGCCACGAAGTCGAAGATTTTCTCGGGGAGCGCGACGGCATATGGCGCACCGCCGAACACGCAAGCCAGCTTGGTTGATCTGGCCTATCCCGGCGTGCTGCCGGTGCTGAATGCGGAAGCGGTGCGCATGGCGGTCAAATTTGGGCTGAGCATCGGCGCCGAGGTGGCGCGCCATTCGGTATTTGCCCGCAAGAATTATTTCTATCCCGATTTGCCGAAAGGTTATCAGATCAGTCAGTACGAGCTGCCGGTGGTCAAGAAGGGCAAGCTAGCGGTCATGCTGGACGACGGCGCCGTCAAGATCATCGGCGTCACCCGCGCGCATCTCGAGGAGGATGCCGGAAAGTCGCTGCATGAGGGCCTTGCCAATGCCACGGGCATCGATTTGAATCGCGCCGGCACACCGCTGCTGGAGATCGTCTCCGAGCCCGACATGCGCGGAGCAAAGGAGGCGGTGGCGTACATGAAGAAAATCCATACCTTGGTGCGCTACCTCGAGATCTGCGACGGCAACATGCAAGAGGGGTCGTTTCGCTGCGACGCCAATGTCTCGGTGCGCCCCAGAGGCCGCGAAAAATTCGGCACCCGCGCGGAGATCAAGAATTTAAACTCCTTTCGATTCGTCGAGAAGGCGATCAACTACGAAGTTGCGCGGCAGATCGACTTGCTCGAGAGCGGCGGCACGGTGGTGCAGGAGACGCGGCTGTACGATTCGGACAAGGACGAGACTCGCTCGATGCGCTCCAAGGAAGAGGCCAACGACTATCGCTATTTCCCCGATCCCGATCTCTTGCCGGTGCAGATCGACGAGTCGTTCATCGACGCCGTGCGGGCGACGCTGCCGGAGCTGCCCGATGAGAAGGCCGCGCGCTTCGCGCGGGATCTGGGTCTCTCGACGTACGATGCCGGGGTCCTGAGCGCGAGCCGCGAGCTCGGCGCGTATTTCGAGCAGGTCGCGGCCTTGCTCGATGCCAAGACCGGCAATGGCGCTGCGCATGCCAAGCTGGCCGCGAATTGGGTCATGGGCGAATTGTCGAGCGCCCTGAATCGCGACAATATCGAGATTACGGCCTCACGCGTCACTCCCGCGCAACTGAGCGGCCTGCTGGCGCGAATCGTCGATCAGACCATCTCTGGCAAGATCGCCAAGGAGGTATTCGAGGCGATGTGGTCCGAAGGCAAGTCCGCGGACGCCATCATCGATGCGAAGGGTCTCAAGCAGATCACGGACTCCGGCGCCATTGAAGGGGTGATCGACGCCGTGATCGCCGCCAATCCCAAACAGCTCGCCGATTACCGTTCGGGCAAGGATAAATTGTTCGGCTTCTTCGTCGGGCAAGTGATGAAGGCGACGGAAGGCAAGGCGAACCCGGCGCAACTCAACGAATTGCTGAAGCTCAAGCTGGGTGGTGGCGCTCGAGATGCATGACCGAGACTGCCTGCGTCGCTTCATGTTCGAGCAATACCCGATTCGTGGACACCTGGTGCATCTGGATACGGCCTGGCACGCGTTGATCGAGCATCGCGAGTATCCGGCGCCGATCCGCAACACCTTGGGCGAAGCGGTGGCCGCTTCTCTGCTCCTGGCGGCGACGATCAAGTTCGAGGGCGTTCTATCGCTGCAATTGCAGGGCGACGGGCCCGTGCATCTTGTGTTGGCGCAATGTACCGGCGGGCTCGGCGTCCGGGGGCTCGCTCGATACCGGGAAGGGGCTGATCGGAGCGAGAGCACCGGCATCGACGCGGGCCCTGAGCGGATCGTCGATCTGATCGGCGCCGGCAATATCACCGTCACCTTGGAAACCGACGACGGCGCGCAACGCTATCAGGGAATCGTGCCCATTACAGGCGGGCGCCTGGCGGAGTCCCTGCAGGTCTATTTCGAGAACTCCGAGCAGTTGCCGACGCGGCTCTGGCTGCATGCCGATGCTCTCGGCGTGTCCGGGATGCTGCTGCAAAAGCTTCCCGTTGCAGACGCGACGCCCGGGGCTGAAGCCGTGGACGCCGCGGCTGTCGAGGACGCGTGGCGGCGCGTGCAGCTGATCGGGGAGACCCTCACGCCGGAAGAGTTGCGGACGCTGGCCGACGCCGACATTCTGCACCGGCTATTCAATGAAGATGACGTCCGCCTGTTCGAGGCGGCGCCGGTTTATTTTCGTTGCCGATGTTCGCGCGAGCGCGTCAGCCGCATGTTGCAGAGCCTGGGCGACGCTGAAACCCGTTCGGTGCTGGCTGAACGCGGGGAAGTTGAAGTGCGCTGCGATTTCTGCAACCGCGCCTATGTGTTCGACGCGGTGGATGTCGCGCAATTGTTCAATACGGGCGTGACAAGCGACAGCGGTAGCTCGGTGCACTGAGTCGTCGGCGGGCCTGCTTGACCGCGTGATGCACTGGCCCCAGCACATCCGCGAGTGGTACCCGGGAAAGCGCCGAAGATCCATCGGAATTAGCGCCGTAACCGCGGGGGCCGCATTGATGTGCGCCGTTGCGGCCGGAATCGGCGTTGCCGCCGCCGACGCGCCCTTCTACGCCAATACCTTCGAGAAAGTTCCCTCGGCGGCGGCGCTGACGGATATCGGGCGTGCGCTGTTCTTCGATGAATCACTGTCCGCGTCGGGCAAGATGGCATGCGCGAGCTGTCATGATCCGGCGCGGGCCTTCGGTCCGCCGAACGATTCGCCGGTGCAACGCGGCGGCAGCGACGGGCGGCGCCTCGGCGTGCGCGCCGTGCCCTCGTTGATGTACACGCAAAACATACCGCCGTTCACCGAACATTACTTCGACGATGAGGGGGATGACGGCATCGACCAAGGCCCGGCCGGCGGGCGCACCTGGGACGGTCGCGTGCAATCGGCTCATGATCAAGCGCGGCTGCCGCTGTTGTCGCCCTTCGAGATGGCCAACGCAAGCGCCGACGCGGTAGTAGCGAGAGTTCAGCGCGCGACGTACGTAGCGCAGTTTCGCGAGACCTTCGGCAACAAGGTGTTCGATGACAAGGCATCGGCGTTCAAGGCAGTGCTGATGGCCCTGGAGACGTTTCAGCAAAGCCCCGTGGAGTTCTATCCGTATAGCAGCAAGTACGACGCATGGTTACGCCATGAGACGTCATTGAGCGGCGAGGAGATGCGAGGTCTAGCCGCGTTCAACGATCCGGCAAAAGGCAACTGCGCGCGCTGTCATCCGAGCGCCATGCAAAACGGCGCGTTTCCGCAGTTTACGGATTTCGGTTACGCCGCCGTCGGCGTACCGCGCAACCCAGGCGTTCCTGCGAATTCGGACCGGCGCTACTACGACCTTGGACTGTGCGGACCGCTGCGTACCGATTTGGCGGATAGGAAGGAATACTGCGGCTTGTTCCGTACTCCATCATTGCGCAATGCCGCGACTCGCCGGGTGTACTTCCATAACGGGGTGTTTCATCGCCTGGCGGACGTCGTGCGCTTTTATGCCGAGCGCGACACGCAGCCGCAGAAATGGTATCCCCGCGCACCCGGCGGGATCACCATGAAATTCGACGACTTGCCGGCGCAGTACCGGGGCAATCTCGACACCCAGCCTCCCTTCGATCGAGAACCCGGCGCTCCGCCGGCGTTGAGCGAAGCCGACATCAAGGACATCGTGGCATTTTTGAATACGCTCACTGACGGCTACGAGCTGCAAGCGCGGGAGAGAGGCGCCGCGCCCCCGAATCCGGCCTCGAACTAGCCGCTTTGCGGCGGCCTTTGCGCCGTTGCATGGTGGAACGAGTCGGCCACGTTGTTCCAGATGGTTTGGACATTCTCGGGGAAATGCTGAAAGAAGTCGTGAACCTGCGGCACATGGGTGTACGCCAGCCATCCGGCCACCGCCCAGATACCCAGCGAAAAGATTCCGTCCCATACGGCGAACCACTCGCGGTAAGCGCCCCGTTGCATGTATATCGCTCGGCGCGCGTGACGCAGGGGCGATGCAATCATGAGGTAGGCCAAGCACAGGAGGAGAATCGCGACCCACAACGGCATCGAGGCGAGCGACCAACCGAACAAGGCGCCGGTGGTCGTGAGCATGACCAAACTCGCGACGAATGCACAGAACGCCATCATGCTGACGATGGCCAGCAGCGGAATCATGAGACCGGCGAGCAACTGCGTGAAGTAACCGGTGTGCGCGCCGAACTGCTGCACATTGCGTTGCAGATTCTGCCCCCACCAGTATGCGCCGTCATGCCACTTGCGCCGCCATTCGCGGCGCTGCTGCCGCCAGTGCCGGCGCCACTCCCGACCGTTCTTGAATTGGCTGTAGTGCCTCTTGGCACGATCGATGACCTCCTGCGCGTTGAAGGGTGTGCCTGCGGCCGCCGCGTGTTCCTCGCCGGTGTTGGCGAACGGAATCACCAACATCATGACCACATACGCGATGATCCACAGGCCTTGCGTCAGCAGCGCCAGCACCACAAAGATGATGCGCACAATCGAGACATCGACATTGAAATACGCAGCGAGGCCGGTGCACACACCGCTCAGCATGGCGCCCTCGCGTATTTGGTACAGGCGCCGGGCGGCGCCGGGGTCGCCCTTGGCGCCGGCGGCGTGCGATTGCGGTTCGGACGAGGCACCCGAGCCCGATGCCGAATTTCCATCGGTTTGCACCGGCCCCATTTCTTTCAGAACACTCTCGATCTCCGCCACGTTGAGCACATTCTTGTGAGGACGCAGGAAGTGGGCGCACTTGTCGGCAATCGCCTGCTCCAGGTCGGCCATGATCTCGCTTTTGTCGGGATTGTCCCTGAGCTGCGCCTGCGCGCCGTCAAGATAGGTGCGCAGCAAGTCAAAGCCCGGCTCTTCGATGTGGAAGGCGTTGCCGTTGAGATTGACGACGATGACGGTGTTCATGATCAGCGACCCAGCTGGTTGATTGTTGTGTTGAGGTAATCCCAGTAGTTCTTGAACTCGACCAGTTGCGATTTGCCCTTGGCGGTGAGCTTGTAGTACTTGCGCGGCGGCCCCGAGTCCGACTCGTGCCATTCGTAGTCCACCAATTGTTCGCGCCGCATTTTGCTGAGCAGGGGGTAGAGCGTGCCTTCCTGCGTGGCAAAGTCGGTCTCCGCCAGGCGCTTCATCATGTCGGCCACATACACCTTGTCCACGGAGATGATCCTAAGGATCAGAAACTCGAGCAGACCTTTGCGAATCGCGGTGAATTTTTGTTCCGGTTCCATGAGATACAAGCTACCTTGTTATCACAAGGTACCTGCACCGGGAACACTTGTCAAATAGCGGCTCTCAGCGTGTTTAGGCAGCGCCGCTCGTGCCGGGGCCCCGCGCGGGCTACCGAACCAGTTGTTTCATGAGTGGCTGAAGCGCCGTAACACTGTCCGGTCGGTTGCTAACCGGGGCGGGGCTTGAGTTCGCTTCCAACGCCAGCGTCTTGATGTCATTGAACATCACCTGCGGCTGTAAGAATGCCAGCGAATAGATCTCCCGTACCTCGCCGCGGGCGTCTATCAGAAACATTTTCAGCATGTGATGCAAGGTGCGAGTCGCGCGGCCGTCTTGGTCCAAGTCCACGCTCACGTCCTGCCCGAAGTCGGCGAGCACGGGCAGCAGCTCCGGCACGCGGCGCGCCGTCACGAAGCGCCACTCGAATTTCGGATCGCTCGTAAATTCCCGGCCATAGCTCGCGATGGCTGCGGGTGTGTCGTGGGTCGGATCCAAGCTGACGCTGACGAAACGCACGCGTCCCGCCAGCGCTCGGTCGCCGGCCACGCGATCGTGCAAATCGGCCAGTGTCGTGTGCGCGAACGGGCAGCCCAAGGGATCGACGCAATACGTGTAGAAAAAGGTCAGCAGGGTGATCTTGCCCTGAGTCAGCGCCGAGAGTCGAACGGTAAGACCCGTGCTATCGAGCAATACGGCGTCCGCTATCGGCTGGATCTTCTGGAGGCGATAGCTGCCCGGCGGCGGCGGCATGAACTCCATGCGCGGCGCCGTCGCCTTGCCGGGGTCTTCAGTGCCGCTCGCCACCCCCGCGCCGGCGAGACACAGCACCGTCGCTACGGCACCCGCCGCGACTCCGGTTCGGCGCATCAGCGCAGGGATGCGCCCGTCAGCGAGGCCACGCGCTGTGGATTCGCGGTGAACTTCATATGATGGGGACGCCCGAGCCGTTCCTGGGTGAAGTCGACCTCGAACGCGGGGGTTAGTTCATGGCCGTCCCAATGGAATGCGCGCAGGAACTGCTCGTTGTCCTTGCCCGCCTTATCCCACTTCGACAGCAGGCTCGAGGTGATGTAAACGCGGCGCCCGTCCCAGCTCTGCGACACCATGTTCACCTGTGCACCGGTGTGCTTGGCGTAGGTTTGCCGCGGATGCTCGGGATCGGTGAGATCGAAATAATGCGTGGTGCCGTCCATGAAGGTGTTCACCCACAGACCCTTCGCATCGGCCGTGATCGAAATATCCACCGGCAATGGAATCCTGGCCGGGTCGCCGATCGCCGCGACGTCCCTCGCAGCCCAAGACCCATGAGCGTCGCGCTTGATCAGCCACAGTCGCGAGGTCAGCGCCGCCGCCGTGATCGCCCAATTTTGGCCCTCGGGCAGCGCCCAGCGAATTTCCAATGGCGCGCCCGGCACGGCGAGAATCTGTTCCGGTTCCATGGTTTTCAAATTCCACATCACCATGGTGTTGCCGAAATGCTTCATCGCCTCGGGATCCTTCACAACCTCGCCGAGATCACGCATGTAGTTGTTCCAGCCGGTGAAACTCGAGGTCAGTAGCGCGTTCTTCGCGGGATTCACCGCAATGTCGTAGCCATAGCCATCGCCCTTGATCTGTTTGATGGTGGAGGCCGGCATGTCGTACTTGGCGACGAAGTCGCCCTTGTTGTTGTACACCGCCATGCCGGTGACGCCGCCCTTGTCCGCGACGTTCGATAAATTGCCGATCAGCATGCGGCCGGGCAGTGCGTAATACGTGTGCGGTCCCGCGTAGCCGGTCTTCGCCGGGAGATCGTCGATCGTCTTGACGAGCTTGGGATGAGACGGGCTGGTGCCCACATCGAAGACGTAGATCTTGCTGTCGTCGAGACCGCCGGCCCAGAGATACTTGCGATCGTCCGTGAACCCCATGTGATGCGCCTCACCGCGGCCGCCGACGGAAATCTTGTGAATCACTTTCCCATAAGTCTTGGACGCGGGAGTCACATCGATCGTGACCAGCTTGTCCCATCCGTCGCCCATGCCCGGCACCCCGAGCGTCCACACGTGCACGAAATCTTCCTGGCCTTTGATCAGCCCCGACATGTAGGGCGAATTGCAAGTCTCGTCCGCGTACGAACCGATCGCGGCGACGCTCATGATTACGCTGGTGCCGAGGCCCAGGATCAGTCGGCGATCGATTCGCATGATGATTCCCCTTATCGTTGTTCGAGCAGCGGTCGCTAAATTGCGGCCGTCCCCCATGAAAAGCAAGCCGGCGGACGGCGGGCCGGCACCAACGGATGCTGCGGCGCAACCAGCGCCTCTGCGCGGGCGAGCCAGAACGCGGGCGGCGATTGCCGGAATTAGATCTTGTCCAGCGGCGTATTGCCGCCCGTGAATTGCGTGCGCGCCTGCGCCAGACGGTACTTGTGCTCGGCACGCCAGCGCCGCCAATCACGCAGGCCGCTGATCGCATACACCAGCTTGAACAGCTTCAGGCGCCACAGCACCTTGGGTGTGTCGAACAAGTCGCCGGCAAGCATCGAGATCACGCCCTGTTCCAGCTGCCATGTGTTGCGCGGCTGGCGGAACATCTGTCGCATCACCGGGCCATTGAAGCGGTAGATGAAGAACGAGAAACGGGCCATGCCGGCGCGCTGACGCTTTTCCAGCCTACGCAACAGTGCCGCCTCGCGCGGCGGGTCGCGCAACGCAGAGTCCACCGCTTCCGCCGCCTGTTCTGCGCCGCTCATAGCCAGGTAGACGCCGGAGGAGAACACCGGATCGAGGAATGCGAAGGCATCGCCGATCAGCACCCAGCCCGGGCCCCCCATCCGCGTCGAGTCGTAGGAATAGTTGCCGGTGACGCGCACCTCGTTGTCGATCAGCGCGGCGTTCTGGACACGCCGCCACAGCGCCGGGCTCCGCCTCAGCGTGTCGAGCAGGAACTCCAGAGTGCGGCCCTTGCGCTGCTTGAGGTAGTCAGGCCGGCAGACGGCACCGACGCTCATCATGCCGTCCGGCAGCGGAATCATCCACATCCAGCCATGCTCGAAGCTATAGATGCTGATGTTGCCCGCGTCCTCGCCCGCGCGCCGTTCGGCACCGCGGAAGTGGCCGAATATGGCCGCGCTTTGATGTTGATCGTTCTTGCGCCGCAATCTCTTTTTTGTGGAGACGAATGCGTCGCGGCCGCTGGCATCGACCACATAGCGTGTTTGAATGCAGTAGCTGCGGCCGTCGTCGGCACGCACATCGAGCCGCGATTCACGCGGGCCCATCTGCTCGACCGCCACCACTTCATGGCCCTCGCGGGCATCCGCGCCGCAGTCGCGGGCATGCTCGTAGAGCATCTTGTCGAAGTCCTGCCGCCACACCTGGTATGCGTGCGGCGGACTATTGCCGATCGCGCGGGCGAACGCATAGGTGTTGTAGCCGCGCTCGTTGTCCGCTTCGAAATCCGCGCCCGGCTTGAACACGCCCAGGGCGCGCACCTTGTCCAGGACGCCGAGCCGCTCGAATATCGGCAGATTCATCGGCAACAGCGATTCGCCGATGTGGAAACGGGGGTGGCGTGCCTTCTCCAGGGCGATCACTCGATAGCCGCGCCGCGCCAACAACGCCGCGGCGGTACTGCCGGCGGGGCCGCCGCCGATCACCGCCACGTCGCATCGTTCGGTCGTCGTTTCCGCAGAATTCGTCATGCTCTCTCGCCGTAGACGAGTCCGTCATCGTCTTGGAACGCAGCAGTGTAGGATATGTCTGGTTCCCGAAACCAGCGTATTGTCGATGCCAAATTGCCGGCTACTGCACCAACATGCAAAACCGACTGCCAGATGCACCCGCAAGGCTGATCGTCGCCGGCGGACGTGGCAGAGACGGGATGGACGTGGTGCGCCAGGAGTTGGCGGAGGAACTCGGTCGAGTCATCCGGGCGCTGAGACACGGGAATCGTTCAGACCGATGCATTCACGACATACGCGCGCGCTTGAAGCATTGTCGCGCGCTACTGCGTCTGCTGCGCAAGTCCTTGGGCGAGGAGCCGTATCATCGGGAGAATGCACGACTGCGCGATGCCGCACGCCCACTGGTAACCGTGCGCGATGCCGCTGTGCTGGTGCAAGCGCTCGATGGCCTTTGCCGGCGCTCGGGCGGAGGCAAGACGATTTACGGATCGATCCGCTCGGCGCTGCGGCAGGAATTGCGCGAGCGGCGCGAGCAATTGCATCGCAGAGCGCTGTTGTCGAGCGCCCAGTTGGTGGGCGGAGTGGCGCGGCACCTGCGCATGCTACCCCCGTCGCAACCGGTCGGAGCGGATCTCGCGAAAGCCGTGAAGCGCGCTTATCGAACGTGCCGCCGTGCAATGACGGTGGCCGAGCAGCAGCGCAGCCGCGATCGATTGCACGAATGGCGCAAGCAAGTGAAATACTTCGCCAGCCAGCTAAAGTTCCTTGCGCCACTGATGCACAAGCACCTGGGCAAGACTTGTAAGCAATCGATTCGATTGGCCGACTGTCTTGGCGACGATCACGATCTGGCATTGTTGCATGACAAGATAATTCAACACGGCCGGCCAGGGGGCGCCGCGGTCGACGCGTTGGTTCATCGACTGGCGCAGCGACGCGCCAAGCTGCAGTGCAAGGCCTATCGCTGGGGCAGAGAGTTGTTCGACGCAACCGCACGGCGGTTGGAAGCGCGCGTTCGCCGCCGGCTTCCACGCAATTGATCAGGCAGCTTCAAGGCCCGTACCCCGACTGTCCTACATAATTTGTCGACAATGACCGACATAGGCGTCTTGGTCTTGAGAGTAGCCTGCTGCAGCCCCGTTTATGATGCGATGCACATGACTAAACGCGTATTGCCGAGAGGCAGACTATTTGTCTTCGTTAAGACTCATCCGCACTTACAGTACTGCCTAAAGCTGCCTGATACCCGTCGTGCCGCCAATCAAGACTGGTTGCGTACCGCGAAGGTCATCAAAATTCGCGCGGCAAGCAAATCGACCCAGCCAAACGTGTGAGCGATTTCCACCGAACGGCGCCGTTCGCGGGTACGCTCAATGAATGGCCAGCGATTGGATCTTGCCGTTTGCGAGCACGAAGGTGTAATGGAGTTCGGTGGGACTGCCCGGGAAGTTACCGGTTATGCGAGCGTGCAGTTTGACGTTCCTCTCGGTGACGGCCACATCAAGAGGTTCTACGGTATATTGATACTTGGCGGCGGTCTGTTCCTTCCACGACCGTATGGAGTCGTGGCCTTGGTACTGGCGGCTTTCATCGTCCACTTGTGCGTCGTTGGTGAAGCACTGGCAGAGCTTGTCCAAGTCTTGCGCTTTGTCCGCGGCCAGATAGGCGGTCACTGCCGCCGGTAGTTTGGTGGTCATGACGTTCCCGTAAACTAAGTTGGAGATGATGATTTCGCCTTATTCAAAGAATGATGATAAGGAGCGGTAGGCACCTTCGCACCATTAGCGATCACTATGATCTTCATGTATGTATTGTCTTACGTCGCGGGGCGGACGGCCCGTTGAACGCGATGCGTACGTCCGGGGACTAACACACCATATGCCGAGAGTTCTCTCAAATGAATAGCACCAATGAATAGCACCGGCCGGACGGAACGTAGCGTACCGAACAGACAGCGCATCCCGAACAGGACGCCAAGCGGGCCTGCCTTGCTGTTTGCGCGCAATTTTTTTCGCCACCCCCGAATGCTCGGCTCGATCGTTCCGAGCTCTCGGTTCTTGATCAAACAGCTGCTGCAGCCGATCGACTGGGCGCAGGCGCGCGTGATCGTGGAATACGGCCCCGGCGTCGGCGGCATTACAGCGGAAATCCTGCGGCGCATGCGCCCGGACGCGAGCCTCATCGCCATAGAAACCAACCCGGAGTTCGTGCGCTTCCTGCGCTCAACGGCCGAGGATGAGCGCCTTCACGTGGTCGAAGCTTCCGCAGAGTCGGTCGTCGAGATCCTACGGCAGCACGGCCATGAGAGGGCGAGCTACGTCATCTCGGGCATTCCCTTCAGCACCATTTCCGCGCCGGTGCGCGAGCGCATCCTGCGCAGCACGTGGAGCGTGCTCGAACCGCACGGTTCCTTTCTCGTCTATCAGTTTTCGACCCGTGTCCTCCAAGATCTGCGGCGGATCTTTCGCTATGTCCGCCACCAGTTCGAGCCCCTCAACGTCCTGCCCGCGCATCTGTTCTTTTGCCGATCCGACACAGTCTTGCCCGCCGGCCTATAGAGCCGAGACTCCCGCCAACTCGGTGAGGCTCTGGGTGCGGGTCAAGGCGATGAACTCTCTTATATACGACGCGTCAGCGCCGGCGTGGGTGGTCGCGGCATAGAGTTCGCAGCGTAGGCCGCTCTGGCCAATGGGGCGCGACACCACATAACCACGCTCGATGTAGTTGCCCACCGTCCAGGACGGCAGCGCGGCGATGCCGCGGCCGCTGGCGACCAGCTGCAGTATGGCCACGGTCAATTCGGCCGTGCGCCGTTTGGGGTTGATCGCGGCCGGCGTCAAACAGTGCTTCATCACATCCAGCATTTCGTCCGGCACGGGATAGGTGATCAGCGTTTCGTCGGCGAAATCAGCCGGCTCGAGCCATGGCTTGGCCGCCAACCGATGTCGTGGGCTCATCAGTGCGACGCTTTCATAGCGAAACAGGGGGCTGAAAACCACGTTCGGGTGCGGTGCCTGAGGATCATGGATGATGGCGAGTTCGGCCTCGCCGCGATCGAGAAGCGGCAGCGGATCGACGACGAAGCCGGAGATGATGTCGAGCTCGACTTCCGGCCACAGAGACCGATAGGCATCCATGGCCGGCATCAGCCAGTCGAAGCAGTTGTGGCATTGCACCGCCACGCGCAGGGGTCCGGCATGGCCCTGGGCCAGGCGGGCTACGTCCCTTCCCGCTTCGGCCACCTGCGGCAACACCGCGCGCGCCAGGGTGAGTAAGCGCTGACCAATGGCTGTAAACCTCAGGGGCCGCACGTTTTTTTCGACCACCGCCGCCCCATAGTGACTTTCGAGCGCTTTCAGCTGGTGCGACAGCGCGGATTGGGTTAGAAACAGGCGTGCCGCCGCCTTTGACAGGCTGCCGCACTCGGCCAGCGCCAGTAGGGTTTCCAGGTGCCGAAGCTCCAATGCCGTCGATGACATGAGCCGGATTCATCCTTTGTATGAGAATAATGAGCTTGGATCATAGCTTAGGCTCCTGCATCCTGTCAGTCGAGAACATCCGAGGGAGCGTGCGATGTCGAATCCAGTGGCCGTGTCATTTGAGTTTTTCCCTCCCGGCGATGAGCCCATGGGGCGGCAGCTGTGGGAATCCGTCCAGCGGCTCGCCCCCTTGCAGCCGAATTTCGTGTCGGTGACTTACGGCGCGGACGGCTCGACGCGCACCCGAACACATGACTGCGTGCTGCGAATCCTGCGCGAAACCAATCTCACGGTGGCGCCTCATTTGACTTGCGTAGGCGCATCGCGCGCCGAGGTGCTGCGCATCGCGCAGGACTATTGGCAGCAGGGAGTGCGGAACTTAGTCGCCTTGCGCGGCGACGCGCCTGCGGCCCAGCTCTCGCCGGACGGACGCTATCGTCCCTACGCCGGCGGTTTCGCCTACGCGTCCGATCTGGTCGCGGGACTGGCGGGAGTCGGGAAATTCGACCTGTCGGTGGCGGCGTACCCGGAAGGCCACCCGGAGTCCGGCGGCGTCGATGCGGACTTGGAGAACTTGAAACGCAAGGTGGATGCCGGTGCCAGCCGTGCAATCACCCAATTTTTCTTCGAAACGGACGTATTTTTGCGGTATCGCGATCGCTGTGCGGCCGCGGGGATTCGCGCGCGGCTCGTACCGGGCATTTTGCCGATTACGCGTTTTCCACAGCTGCTGCGCTTTGCCGAGCGTTGCGGTGCATCCGTGCCGGCATGGCTGCGCCAGCGCTTCGACGGATTGGATGACGATCCGGACACGCGGCGGATGATTGCCGCGAATGTGGCGATCGAACAAGTGCAGCGCCTGCGCGGGCATGGTGTCGAGGAATTCCATTTCTATACGCTGAACCGCGCGGAACTGACCTACGCCATTTGCCATGCCTTGGGTCTCCGGCCTCGATCGGTCGAAGCGCAGGTGGCCTGACATGGCGATGGGGCAGCAGGTTGCTCGGGCAAAGGTGTTCTTGGCGCTCCTGCAAGAGCGCCTGGTGATTCTCGACGGCGCCATGGGCACGATGATTCAGCGACACGCCTTGAGCGAGGCGCAATTCCGGGGCGAACGATTCGCGGCATGGCGCAGCGATTTGCGCGGCAACAATGACCTGTTGTCGATCACACAACCCGCCATCATCGGGGCCATTCACCGCGAGTATCTGCTCGCGGGTGCGGATGTGATCTCCACCAATACGTTCAATTCAAATGCCGTGTCGCAGTCGGACTACGGAATGCAGTCATTGGTCGGTGAGCTCAACCAGTCGGCGGCGCGGCTGGCGCGCCGAGTTGCCGACGAGGTGGCCGCCGAGACCGGCAAGCAGCGGTTCGTCGCCGGAGCGCTGGGTCCGACCAGCCGTACCGCGTCGCTGTCCCCCGATGTCAACGACCCGGGGTTTCGCAATATCAGTTTCGATGAGCTGGTTGCCGGCTACTCCGAGGCTGCGCGCGCCCTCATCGAGGGCGGCGTCGATGTCATTCTGATCGAAACGATATTCGATACCTTGAATGCCAAGGCGGCGCTATACGCGGTGCGTGCAGTCCTGGACGAGCTGCAAGCCGATCTGCCCATCATCGTGTCGGGCACGATCAGCGACGCGTCGGGCAGAACCTTGTCGGGCCAGACCACCGCAGCGTTCTGGAATTCCATACGTCACGCGCGGCCCGCCGTCGTCGGTCTCAATTGCGCGCTCGGCGGCAAGCAATTGCGGCCGTATATCGAGGAGCTGGCGCAAATCGCGGATACCTACGTGTGCGCCTACCCGAATGCGGGATTGCCGAATGCATTCGGCGAATACGACGAAACTCCGCAGCAGACAGCCGAGATCCTAGGCGAATTCGCGGCCAGCGGGTTCGTCAATATGGTGGGCGGCTGTTGCGGCACCACGCCCGAGCACATTCGCGCCGTGGTTGGCGCCGTCTCGCACCTGCCGCCGCGCGCGTTGCCGAACATCGTGCGAGCCTGCCGCTTGAGCGGGCTGGAACCGCTGCACATCCACGCGGACAGCTTGTTCGTCAACGTCGGTGAGCGCACCAACGTGACGGGATCTGCCAAGTTTCGCAAGCTCATCGAGGCGGGCGACTATGCGGCGGCGGTCGACATCGCGAGGCAGCAGGTGGCCAACGGCGCGCAGATCATCGACGTGAACATGGATGAGGGCATGCTCGATTCTCCGGCGGTCATGACGAAGTTCCTGAGCCTCATCGCCGGTGAACCGGATATTGCGCGCGTACCCGTCATGATCGATTCGTCCAAATGGTCGGTGATCGAAGCGGGCCTCAAATGCGTGCAGGGCAAAGCCATCGTCAATTCGATCAGCCTGAAGGAGGGCGAGGAAGCATTCCTGGCGCATGCACTCAAGGTGATGCGCTATGGCGCCGCCGTGGTCGTCATGGCCTTCGACGAGCTGGGTCAGGCCGACACGCTCGATCGGAAGGTGGCGATTTGCGAACGTGCCTACGGCCTCTTGACGGAACGCATCGGATTCGCGCCCGAGGACATCATCTTCGATCCCAACATATTCGCCGTGGCGACCGGAATCGAGGAACACAATCGCTACAGTCTCGATTTCATCGAAGCCACGGCCGCCATCAAGCAGCGCATGCCGGCGGTGCATGTCAGCGGCGGCGTCAGCAATGTGTCGTTCTCGTTCCGCGGCAACGACCCGGTGCGCGAGGCCATGCACTCGGTATTTCTCTACCACGCCATTCGCGCCGGTTTGACCATGGGTATCGTCAATGCGGGACAGCTCGCGATTTACGAGGACATACCCGCTGACCTCCGCGAACGCTGTGAGGACGTCATCCTCGCGCGGCGCGCCGATGCCACGGAACGGCTGCTGGAGATTGCCGAGCAATTCAAGGGCGGCGCGGGCGCCGCCAGACGCGGCGATGATCTCGAGTGGCGCAAGCTCCCCGTGGAACAGCGCCTGCAACACGCGCTGGTGAAGGGTCTCGACGAGTTCGTTCTCGAAGACACCGAAGAGGCGCGGCTCGGGGCCAAGCGGCCTCTCGACGTCATCGAAGGGCCGTTGATGGACGGCATGAACGTGGTCGGCGACCTGTTCGGCGCCGGCAAGATGTTCCTGCCGCAGGTCGTCAAATCGGCGCGGGTCATGAAAAAAGCGGTCTCCGCGCTGATTCCTTATATCGAGAAGGAGAAGGACGGGACGAGCCGCTCCAACGGCAAGGTGGTGATCGCCACCGTCAAGGGCGACGTCCACGACATCGGCAAGAACATCGTCGGCGTGGTATTGCAGTGTAATAACTTTGAAGTTGTGAACTTGGGGGTGATGGCCTCCTGCGAGAAAATTCTGGAGGCGGCGACCCGCGAGGGCGCCAATCTGATCGGATTGTCCGGATTGATTACGCCGTCGCTCGACGAAATGGTGCATGTGGCCAAAGAAATGCAGCGCTTGGGCTACACGCAACCACTGTTGATCGGCGGCGCCACGACGTCTCCCGTCCACACGGCGGTGAAGATCGATCCGCACTACCAAGGCGCCGTGGTCTACGTGAAAGACGCGTCGCGCGCGGTCGGCGTGTGCCAGCAGCTGGTGACCAAGAGCACCCGCGACGCATATATTGCGGGGATCAAGGCGGAGCATGAGCGGCGCCGCGAGCAGCACCGCAACAAGAGCGCCAAAACGCCGCAGTTATCGTTGCCGCAGGCACGAGCGAAGAAGCTGAAAATCGAGTGGTCCGCTTACACGCCGCCCGCGCCCAGCTTCTTGGGAGTGCGCTCCTTCGACGATTATCCGCTCGACGAGCTGCTGCCGTACATCGATTGGATGCCGTTCTTCAATGCATGGGAATTTGCCGGCAAGTTTCCCGACATCCTGCGGGACCCCGTGGTCGGCGAAGCGGCGTCGAACCTGTATGCCGATGCGACACGCATGCTGAAACAACTGGTGGAGGAGAAATGGCTGCGGGCTCGAGCCGTCGTGGGATTCTTCCCGGCCAACAGCACCGGCGATGATGACATCGCGGTATTCACCGACGACACCCGCCACACCGTCAAGCTTCGGCTGCATCATCTACGGCAGCAAAAGTCCAAGCCGCAGAACCAAGCTCAATCCTGCCTTGCGGATTTCGTCGCGCCCATGAGCTGCGGCCGCGCCGATTATTTGGGAGCGTTCGCGGTGACCGCGGGCATCGGCATCGACGAACACGTGGCGCGTTTCGAAGCCGCGCACGATGACTACAGCAGCATCATGCTCAAGGCGCTGGCCGATCGCCTGGCGGAGGCGTTGGCCGAGCGCATGCATGAGCGGGTGCGGCGCGACCTCTGGGGCTATGCCCCCCACGAGCAACTCGATGGCGCCGCCCTGATCAGTGAGGAGTACCAGGGGATTCGTCCAGCCCCGGGATATCCGGCCTGTCCCGAGCACACCGAGAAGGCGACCCTCTGGCAGCTGCTCGACCCGGAACGGAATGCGGGCATCCGGTTGACCGAATCCTTTGCGATGTTTCCGACGGCCGCCGTCAGCGGATTCTATTTCTCGCATCCTCAGGCTCATTATTTCGGGGTGGGTCAAATCGACCGCGATCAGGTGGCGAGCTACGCGCAGCGCAAGGGGTGGACTCTTGCCGAAGCAGAGCGCTGGCTCGCGCCGAATCTGGGATATGACCCGGAGGCGGTCGACGCCGCGGATGCGGCCTAACCACGCGGGTGCGGCCTCGATGATACAATGTGCAGGCATGATCCGCCTTCTCACCCTTGCATCCGTCCTCGCCATGGGCCTTGCGGCCTGCGCACCGTCATCGCACATCTTAGTCGGTACGGCACGCCCGCCCATCTCACCGTCGGACGTCAAGATCTACCTGCAGCCGCCGCCTAGTTTCGAGCAAATCGCGATTTTGAACGCGTCCGCCAACAGCATGTTCGGCACCGGTGGACAAGGCACCGTCGACAAGGTCATCCAACGCCTGAAAGAGCAGGCCGCGAAACTTGGTGCGAACGGAATCATCTTGGAGGGCATGTCCGATCGCCAAACGGGATCGCTCGGGGGCGGCAGCGGCTCTACCTCTTATTCGAGCAACTCGGCCGTGGGCGTCGGGGCGGGCGCATCGCTGGGTATCTTCAAGAAAACCGCCGAAGCGCGCGCGATCTATGTCGCCCCCGGGCCGGCGACGGCACCCGAAGGCGCCGCGAAATAGCCAAGGAGTCCAAACGCGAGTTAGCACTGCCTCGCCGCGAGTGTCATTTCACGCCCAAGGCGTCCAGCAGGATGCGAGCAAACTCGGGCCCCTTCCCTGCCTCCTCGTGCTTGAAATACACAAACACGTCCCTGCACCCGGATGTCTTGTCGCGAATCGTATCCGCCCATCGCGCGATGTCCTGCGGCGTATATCCCTCGTCCCGCAATCTGAAGTAGGCATAGTCCGCCGTGATCATGGCGGGCACTTTGAGCTTCTCGCTGTCGGCTACGCAGAGCGCCAGGTTGCGGGCCTTCAGACGCTCATATACCGCATCATCCAGCCACGAGGCGTGGCGGAACTCGAAAGCCGCGCAGGTGTTTTGCGGAAACGTTTCCAGAAATGCATCGAGCAGAGCGAGATCTTTTCTGAGGTATGGCGGTAGCTGGAACAGAAGAGCGCCGCACTTCTGGCCAAGCGTCGCCGCCGTCTCGCAGAAGTAGCGCACGCGATCTGCACAGTCTCGAAGGCGCGCATCATGAGTAATCCGTTTCGGCGCCTTCAGGGTCAGCTTGAACCGCTCCGGCGTCGCGCGGCTCCAGCCTTCGAGAATTTTCGCGTTGGGTGTGCGATAGTACGTGTAGTTGATCTCGACGGTCGGGAAGCGCTCCGCGTAGTACGGGAGCATCTTCGTTGCAGGCAGTTTCTCCGGATAGAAGCTCCCCTTCCATTCCGGATAGTTGTAGCCCGACGTTCCCACCCAGATGGCCATGCGGGCTCAGGCGGTCTTCGCCGAGCGAGTCATCGTCTTAGTATACCCTGGTCTCGCAGGTCGAAGGCCTCATGCGCGAAGCCCCAGCGCCAGCGAACAGGCTTCGACTTCGTCTAAATGATCTCGGGCGTCGGTCGCGGAGATGCGCCAAGCCGCGCCCAGGTTTTGATCCAGGATCTTGGTGACCATGGTCCGCATCTGTTCCTCCGTGGGTCGACGGCGCGCCTGACCGTGGGTCTCGTGGGCGACGTCGGCGACAGTGATGATTCGCGCTGCGACTTCGCATCGACCGTCCGCACAGGCGAGGTACGCCATGGCGTCGAGCACCGTGTAGAGCTGGCTGGTGTCGAACCGATGGGCGAGATCGAAGAGCTCCGCGCCGGTGGCGCGCGCCTCGGCGATTTCGCCGGCGATCAACAGCGCGTCGAATATCGCACCCAAGAGTTCAAACCGCGTTTCACGGCGCCCGGAA
>Ga0073928_10002679_pt1 | contig 29908 bp, 38 predicted proteins | sample PaiPotPPA55metaG_FD_76969 | JGI IMG/M metagenome (GOLD analysis project Ga0073928, IMG submission 76969) | Iron sulfur acid spring bacterial and archeal communities from Banff, Canada, to study Microbial Dark Matter (Phase II) - Paint Pots PPA... ...
CGGCTGCACGTGACCGCCGCCAACCCGCTCCCGCAGGGGTTCGACGTACGCGGCGCGGTGTGGGTCCGGGTCGAGGGGAACGAGGCCCTGGTCAGCGTCCGCGAGGCCTCGCCCCAATTGCTGGATGAGATTCGCACGTTGCACGGCGCGTCCGTTGAGGTCGAGGACTTGAACCTCGAGGACATTTTCGTGGAGGTGCAGCATGCCGGCCATCGCTAATCGCCAGCCTCTGACGCTTGCGCACGTGAACCGTCGGGCGAGCGGTCCTTTGTGGCAGGTCATGCTGACCTATACGAGACGGCCCGCGTTCCGCCTGATCGCGGCGGCGGCACTGGGGTGGTGGTTGCTCATGCTCGCCTGCTGGCGTGCGCGGTATGGCAATTTTTGGGGCGTCCAGCACTGGGTCCTCGACTTTTTCCTGGGTTTCCTGCTTGCGACCTCACCTCTGGTGCTGCTGGTCGCGCTGGTGGCGATGTTGTTGGGGCAGGTCAGAGAGCAGATGCAACACTGGCGGGCCTGTCTGGTGCCGGGATTTCGGGGGGCTCACCTGGCCGTGGCGGCCGCAGTGTTCCTTGCGACGGCGGTGGCCGGCGCGCTCGGACTTTACGCCGTCGGACGCGTCACGGGTGATCGGACCACGTCCCTGTCCGGCCTCCTGGCGGTCCTGCTCACGGTGATGACGATCGCGGCCTGGTGGGCATCGTTTCGGTCCCCTTGGACTTCGCTGCTGCTGGCGCCGCTGCTTCTGCTGGCAGTAAAGCATCGGCACTTCGGCGAGGCCATGGTCTGGTTCGTCAGCGACTGGAGGAAAGGCTCGGTCGACCCCGCGACATGGTGGGTTTATCGCGAAATCTGGCTGCGCAAGGAAGTGGTCAGGACGTGCGTCCTAGCCCTTGACATGGTAGCGCTGTGGGCATTGATGCGGCGGCTCGCTCGCATGGGAGCGGAAATATCGGGGCCGCGCCTCGCGCAACGGCGGGAGCGAGCCGCCGTGCATTCGCCAGCTTTAGAGGGGGACCCGCCGCGGGCGCGCCGCACCGTCTCCGGGTTGTGGGCCCGCGCATGGCATCGCCGCGTCGCGGTACTCCGGCCGGGGGCGCCGTGGGTGGTCGCAGCGGCGCTTTGTGCCTTTCTGCTGCTGGTGACGCTGGTGATCGGCCCCGACAGTTCCGACGTGCTCCGGTCGTGCGTACTTGCCACCACCCTTCCCGGCATTGTCGTCGGCGTGGCGTGGTTGGAGCGGTGGCCTGCACTTGGATACGAGTCTCTCTACCCCGCCGGACGAAGCCAGTTTGCCGCCGAGATCGCATTGGCGATGGCTGCCAACCTGGGGGAGCTCTGGCTGGCCACGACGGTCGCGGTCTTCGTTCCGATCGCGATCCGGCAACCGGCGTCGCTGGCGTCGCCGCTCCTTCCCGCGACGATCCTCTCTTCCGCAGTGATGCAGTTCCTCATGCTCGGCGGCATATACTGGGCGACGCTTTGGCGGAAGTGGACGCCGTACCTCGCGGTGTTGGGCCTCATGGCCATGGCGACGATAATTCCCCTGCAATTGGCGTGGTCACCTCGCCCCGGCCTCAGCCCGCATGGGTTACTGGCGACCGGCATCGTCGAGATGGCATGCGGGCTGGCGCTGATGCTGGGTGGCTTTGCTTCGTGGTGTCGAGGGGAACTGGCGTGACCCGGCCGCGTCTCACCTCCGCCGCCGGATGAATACGACGGCGTTGAGCATCAACAGCGCCGCCGAGGCTGGCTCGGGCACCGAGCCTGAGATCGTCCCCTCCAGCCGCACCCCTTCGTAAAAGTTATCGTTACGAGTCTCGGTAATCGTGAGCGTGTTCACCCCTTGCCGGAGGTACGGGCTGCCCGTTGGGACTGAGAAAGTCTCGAGTCCGTGGTCCCACTCGTCCCACTCGTGAAAGCCGAGCTGATACCCGTTGAGGCTCAAGGTCCCTTCGTCATCGATTGCCCAGGATCCCGCGATCGTCACGGTCGACAAGTCGTATCCGGACAGGTCGAAGGTGCGGTAGAAGCTGTAAGGTGCCGGGCCGTTACCAATGGTGGCAGCGCTTCTGGCGATCCAGTCCGAGCCGGGGCCATTCGCCGGCCATAAGCTGTACCAGTCCGAGCTGGCAGGCGTAACCACTTGCGTCGCCTGCACTCCACCTGCCTGAGCGTCCACGCTCCAGTGACTGTCGGCCGTGCCCCCGGTGATGATCAAGTTATTTGATCCATCCAGTCCGGTGGCGAGGTTGACGGACTGAGCACCATCAACGAGCGAAGTCGCTGTTAGCCAAAGCCCAAGCGCCGCCAAGTACGGCACCAATCTAGATTGCATGCTGACCTCCCCTCCAACCAAAAGGAACAACGCGACCCTGTTTGGAACAATCCCCCTTCCGGGGATTTCGCTTGGCACTCAATATACTAAGGAGGCGACCGCAACGCAACGCGTTCTAAGCGGACACATGTTCCTCGTCGTCGGCGTAAAAGACCGGCTTGCCGGTGACGAGGCTATGGAGCACATCCGGGCAGAAATCGACGCCGTTGGGCCAGACAATCGTCCCGACCCCCGGGTCGACCCGCACCTGGGCAAAGAACCCCGGATCTTGAAGCGGGGCCAATACCCCGCCGCGGCCGACGATTCGATCTCTTAAGTCGACCACCCCACGCGCCCCATCGCGAAATACCAGTTCCAATCGATAGTCGGCCAAAGCCTTGACCTGCGTGATCCAGCGAGACATCGGGTTTACTCCTATTCCATCTGTCCAGTTTGTTTCGGCGACGGGTTTCACGGGTCCTCTCGAATCTCCGAAAGCAGCGTCCCGTGCGCCCCCGGCCCGGCGGCGAGGAACGGGACCTTGGCCCCATCATAGCGCCGCAGATCGAACGGGAAAATGGGATTGCCTTGCAGGTCGGTGATCAGCCCGCCGGCTTCCAGCACCAATGCCGCCGGGGGGGCGGCGTCCCACAGTTTGCCGTTCACCGTCACCGCCCCGTGGGCCACGCCCGCGGCCACCTGCGCCGCCTCCAGCGCCGCCGATCCGAGGATTCGTACCTTCCAGCCCTTCTGCCCGATCCAGCGGCAGGCCCACGCCGGGCAGCGGCCGTGGTGGTCCAGCACGTTGCTGGTCATCATTACCATCGAGCTCTCGCCCATCGGCGTTTCCAACACCTTCAGCCGGTGGTTCCCGAGCCACGCCCCTTCTCCTTTGGCGGATGCATAAACCAGGTCGCGCGTCACGTCGAACACCACGCCGAGCACCGGCGTCCCGCGCTCCATCAGCGCGATGCAAACCGCGAACGTCCCCAGCCCGGCAATGAAGTTGTTGGTGCCGTCGATCGGATCGATGACCCAGACCCGCCGATCGGGGTCGGGAACTTCGAAGGTGATCGCCTGGCCGGTCTCGTTCTCTTCGCCGATCACCCCGTCGTCAGGAAATCGGCGGCGCAGACCCGCGACGATGAACCGCTGGCTGGCCCGATCCGTCTCGGTCACCGCTTCTTCGAATCGCTTGGTCAGCCGGCGGACCTTCCCATAATGTTCCATCACGATCTTTCCCGCCCCGCGGGCCAGGTCGATCGCGTATTGCAGGTCGTGGGTCAGGGACATGCCCGCAGGCTACGAGGCCCGCCGCATGGGAGCAAGCGACGACGGCACGGTGCAGGGACGGATCCGGTCAACCATGCGATGCCTGGGCGGCCGGCTTGTGCCGCGCCCGCCGGCGCCGCGCCCGCGCCTTCCTTCCCTTTGAGCCCGCCCGCTCTCGCGTCGCGGCGTGCAATGCCTTGACGACCTTCGTCACCTCGGCGTCCAACGTCTTGTGCAGCGCATCCACCGCCTTCTGGGAGCGCGTCCGCAACTGGCGGGCGATCTTCTTCCCGTCCTGCTCGGACACGTTCGCCTGCCTGGCCAGCTTGCGGCCCAACTGCTCGATCGTTTCTTTCCCGCTCCCCAGCAACCCCAGACCGGTGTAAATGGATTTCATGACGAGTGATTTCATGGGCTTTACCCTACCAATTCCTCGCAGGATAAGTACATGGGAATTGTAGTGGCTTATCCGACAACCCAACAGGACGAACGATGGCGATTACGTATCGAAATGACATGGCTGAAATCGATTGGCGTTCACTGAAGGCCGCACTCGCTGCCGATGAATTCGACAATGGTCGGACACCAGAGCAGCTCCGGCGGTCATTTCAGAACAGCAGCGCGGTGTGCATTGCCTGGTCGGAACGAGACACCGTGGGGACCGCCCGCGTGCTTTCGGACGGCGTCTGCAATGCGTATCTGGTCGACCTGTGGACGTTGTCGACCTTCCGTCGGCGAGGCATCGCACGGGGGATGGTCGAACGCCTGTGCGCCGGACTGACCGGGCAACATATCTATCTCCAGGCCGACGGCGAGCTTGTCCCATTCTATCGGCGCCTCGGGTTCATGGAGCAGCCGGTCGGAATGAGCCGCATCATCGGAAGATGGCTCGTCCATGGGCCTCGCTCGTCGGAGCAATTCGCATAACCCTTGCCGCCTGTTTCAAGGCACCACGTACGTATCGCGGGCTGTTTCAATCACATTTCCGTTCGGTCCGCCAACGCGCCCGATCAATCAAAGCCTATATTCCGTTTACTAACTTCCACCTCGTCGCCGACGCGAAGGAGTTTGCCGGCTTGGGCGGAGGAGATTCGGGTGTTCATCACGAGGCGGTAGAAGTGGTTGAATCGGGAGCGGTCGGCCCAGGGGGGCAGGATCATGCTCCAGAGCGCCCGACCGCAGCACCCCCGCCTGCTCGACTTGCACCGGCTCCATCGCCTTGACGGGGAACAGGAAGATTCGCGCCAGATGAGGCACGCCGCACCTTCGATAGTGACTTGAATGCTCGCTTCTGCAAAGATCAGTTGACGCCGACGACGTCGCCGCGCCGGATGATACCGCCGCGGACCACCGAAGCATAGATGCCGATATGGGCGTTATGGTGTGGGCAGGCGAGCTGGACTTCACAGCAGCGCCAGTTTTTTCAGGGAGTGTCGGTTTCGCCAGCGGCCGGCTGGCGCGACGCCGATTCTGCAACGACAACGGCGGCGGCCACCCCGAGCAGCACCAACGCCACGGCGAAGGAGGCCCGCACCCATGACGGCCCGCGGCGCAGCGGCGGGAGCCAACCGATCCAGGCGAGCATCGGCGCGACCAGTACAATCGCCATGGCGGTGATCAGCCGCGGGGTGGGGTCGGGATAGATGTAATAGTAGCCATACAACATGGTGCCAAAGAGGACGAGCGTGGTCGCGAGGGTCCCGCCGCCGGCGAGACTGAAGCGCGACGTTACCGCCGCCACTGCGGCGCTCGCCGCCAGGATCACCGCCAGCGCGCCCAGAGTGACGCCTCCGCGCTGGGCCAGTCCGTTGTCGCCCAGCACGACCGCGCCACCCGCGGCCGCGAGAAACAGGATGACCGGCGTCATCACCCGCGGCCCGGACCGGGCGAGCTGGTTGACCGCCACCCACCAGAGCGTCATCGCGACGGAGCCGGCGCCGATCCGCCCCGCCGCGGCCATCCCGGAGAACTCGTTTCCGATCAGAGGCCTGACCAGCAGCCAGATCAGGGCCAAGGCGATTGCCTCGACCGTAGCCAGGCGGACCCACGGCGCCCGCGGGAGCCGGCAGAAGAGCACGCCCACGACCATCGCAACGGGCATGACGTAAGCGATCCAGTCGTCGGAGTCGGTTGGCGGGAAGTGGAAGTCCCCGACCAGCCGCGCGTAGGCGATCGCATATGCCGCCCCGATCGCGATCGCCCCTGCCCAGCGCCCATCGCGCGCCGACGCCCGCCTCCACGGCTGCCACGCCGCCAAAAGGACCCCGGCACACACCATCGCCGGGAGGGCAAGACCGAGCAGGATGTCCTGGTGGGTCAACACGGAACGCGGCTTTATGAGCCTTCGTGGTTCTCCGAATAATCGGGACCGACTCTGCTACTGTTTGATTCCTTCCATCGCGACGATGAGCCTTACCTCATCCCCAACGGCGCCGGGCATGGCTTTCATGCCGAAGTCGCTTCGCTTGATGGTGGTAGTCCCCTGGATGCCGCTGCGGATGTTGCCGAACGGGTCGGCGGCGGTGCCGGTCAGCTCGACGGCGACGACGGCCGATTTGGTCACGCCGTGGATCGTCAAGGCGCCGGTCACGTCCAGCATGTTTCCCTCACCCTTCTTCACGCTCGTGCTCTTGAAGGTGATGGCGGGATGCTGCCTGGCGTTAAACCAGTCCGGCCCCTTCAAGTCGGCGTCGCGCTTGGCGTTGCCGGTGTCGAGGTTCGCGAGTTTCAGCTCGACGTGGAAGGCGTCCTTGCCCGGGTCCGCCGGGTCGAGCGTGAAATCCCCGGCGGGTCCGTTGAACCGGCCCCATACGTTCCCGGCGTTGAAGTGGTGAATGCTGAAGAGCGCGAACGAATGGACCGGATCGACCTTGTACGTATCGGCCTTCGCGGCCCGCGATTGCCCGGCCAGCAAAACGACGCCGACCGCGATGATCGGGGCGGCAACGCGCATGTGACTTTTCATCGGTTTACCTTTCCTTGTCCGAGTTGACTCGACACCCTCAGGGTCACCTTGACCCGCCGAGATTGTAGGCCCGACGCGATCCTGCCGGGCGATTTATTTCGACGTCCTTGCCGGCCTGCCAGTGCGGAGCGAAACGGGGGCGCAGCTAGTATTTGCCGCCGGGCGGAGAAACCGGGGCGCGGCTAGTATTGACGTCGCGGCGGGATTCCCTTATGTTCCCCCGCGATGCCCCGACGCCCTCGAGTCGCGCCCGGCGGGCTGGTTTACCACGTTCTCAACCGGTCCGTCGGGAAGATGAAGATGTTCAAGCGGGACGGCGACTTCGCCGCCTTCCAGCGCCTGCTGGCCGAGGCCCACCAGCGGCTGCCGCTCCGCATCCTGTCCTATTGCCTCATGCCCACGCACTGGCATTTCGTGGCCTGGCCGCGGGCCGACGGCGAGCTGACCGCGTATTTCCGCTGGCTCGCCCACACGCACGCCATGCGGTGGCGGGTCTCGCGCCAGACCGTCGGGTACGGGCACCTCTACCAGGGCCGGTTCAAGAGCTTCCCAATGCAGAGCGACGAGCACCTGCTGGTGGTCTGCCGATACGTGGAGCGCAACCCGCTGACCGCCGGCCTCGTCACGCGGGCGCAGGATTGGCATTGGTCGAGCCTGTGGGTCAGGAAAAACGGGACCGATGAGCAGAAGGCGGTCCTGTCCCCCTGGCCCGTGGAGCGGCCGGCCGATTGGGTGAATCGCGTCAACGCCGCCATCACCGACAAGGAGCTGGCGCGTCTCCGGGTGAGCGTCGGGCGCGGCCGCCCGTTCGGGTCCGACGCCTGGACCGGACGCACAGTCGCCCGCCTGCACTTGGAGCACACCGTCCGCCGCGAGGGGCGGCCGAGTAAGGCAATGGACCAGGGGGCCAAAAACTAGCTACGTCCCCGTATCGCTTCCTCAGCCCGTCACCGATTTGGTTCCGTAAGCCAAGGGTCACGTTTGACGATATCGCCTTGCCGCAACACCAAAAATCCCGTCTCTGTAATCTTCCCATCGCTCCATTTGTATTGACAGAGAGCGCCATCGCTCCCAGCCGCCTGCTTGAGACTCCGAAGGTCTCCATCGAACTTCCGAAACACGTCCCCGTCGTGGTCCAGAACCCGATCCGCATATTGCGTCGCCTCGGCGGGATTGCAAGACGTTGATTCATGTTCGGTGGTTCGATGACCGCGGCCAGTACAGTCCGCATCAATCTCATAAACGGTCGCCGCCCGCTTCAGAAGGCGAGTCATTGACAGGCTTTCCACCCGCGCCGCAGGCGGATTCCACCCAAACCTGCCACAAGCCCCGCGGCAGGGAAGGTTATTGTCGCGACTGGGCCGGCGGGTTAGCATAGGGGCCATGGGCAAGGGTCCGCCGCGTCCGTGCCTGTCTTTGGGGTGGCTCGTTTCCCTGATGTGGCCCCTGGCGGTCCTTGGCATTCTAGCCCTCGTCCCGCGCGACTTGGGGGCAGCGGCCGAGCTACTGCAACTGATTCTGATGGCGGTGTTCTTCGTGGCGTTGGGCAGTGGGTTGCCGCACGTGGCCGTGTGGCTGTCCCGTTGGATCTCGGGTTTCCTGCCGCGTCCCACCCCCTACGGCTGCCCGGTGTGCGGGTATGACATCCGAATGACTCCGCACCGCTGTCCCGAATGCGGGACCCACCTGATTTGGGGGCATCTTCCGCGGGTCAGGCATCGGTGAGGGCCCGCTCGCAAGCACGTCGCGCCCCCCCGTTTGCCTCATAGTCGGAATGCCGGGTACACTAACTCCTCGCCCCAGCCCCCGCGGATTGCGGAGTGACTATAAGGGTCGTGCAATGGCCAGAGTAACAATAGACGTTCGGGACCTGCCGAGCCGATTCGCCGAAGTTGTCGCCGCTGCGGCAGGCGAGGAAATCATCATCACGGACGGCCAGATCCCCCGCGCTAAGCTCGTCCCGCTTGCGCGCGGCGAGCCGCGCGTTCCCGGACTTCACCCCGGGGCCATTCAGACCACCGATGACTTTGACGCGCCGCTGACTGACACATTCTGGACCGGGAACGAATGAAGGCGTTGCTAGACACCCATACGTTCATTTGGTGGGACAGCGATCCGGCCAGATTGTCGCCCGCCGCACAGGCAGTCATCCAGGATCCCGCCAACAGCATCACTCCGAGCGTCGTCAGTGTCTGGGAGATTCTCATCAAATCAGATCTGGGGAAGCTGACGCTCGCCAGACCATTACGCGAGATACTGGGCCGACAGCAAGCCAACGGCATCCTGATTCTTGCCGTATCGCTCGAGCACGTGCTCCAATTGGAAAGCTTGCCGCGGCCCCACAAGGACCCATTCGATCGATTGATGGCCGCGCAGGCCGCCGTCGAAGAGATGACGTTGATCAGCGCAGACAAGGTTTTCGCGCAATACCCTGTGCGGGTGCTCTGGTAGTTGGCGGCCGTTATACCCTCGTCGAAAACACCCGCGGCGTCTGCGCTGAATGTGGCACGCCCATGCCTGCGGGTATAATGCGGGAACGATGAGCCTGCGCATCATTTCACGCTGGCTCTTCCTGGTGCTGTCCGTGTAGGTGCGGGTCTAGTTGGAGGTCGCACATGTCAGATTCCACTCTACGGCTCGTGCCGCTATCGCTGCTCGTCTTGGCGTGTCTGTCGGCAGACGCGGGCCGAGCGGAAGCGGACGACGGGCTGCTCCATTTGAAAGCCCGCCATCGCATCCAGGATGGAAATGGCGGCGGACGATTCCGTCTTGTCATCGACGCCGTCGACTGGGACCCGCACCAGACGGCGCTGGTGATCTGCGACATGTGGGACCGCCACACGTGCAAGTCGGCTGAGAGGCGGGTGGCCGAGATGGCGCCGCGCGTCAATGAGCTGGCGAGCGCCCTGCGGGACCGCGGCGTACTCATCTTCCACTGCCCGAGTGACACGATGGAGTTCTACAAGGACGCGCCCGGCCGCAAGCTCGCCCAAAGCGCACCCAAGGTCGAAACGAAAGTGCCGCTGGAGCGATGGTGCAGCTTGAAAAGCGACCGCGAGCCGCCGCTCCCGATCGACGACTCGGACGGCGGGTGCGCCGAGGGACCGCCCCCGGCCAAGGCGCCATATCCCTGGACGCGCGAAATCGAGACAATCCGGATCAAGGACGGCGACGCGATCACCGACTCCGCCGACGCGTTTTACCTGATGAAGCAGCGCGGGATCACCAATGTGATCGTGACCGGCGTTCACGAAAACATGTGCGTGCTGGGCCGCCCGTTTTCCATCCGCCAAATGGTCCTTCAGGGCCAGAACGTGCTGCTGGTGCGCGACCTGACCGATACGATGTACAATCCAAAGATGCCGCCGCACGTCGATCATTTCACCGGGACCGACCTCGTGAGCGAGCACATCGAGAAGTATTGGTGCCCTACGATTACCAGCGACCAGGTGCTGGGCGGCAAGCCGTTCCGGTTCGCCGACGATCGGCGAAAGTAGCGATGGCAGAGTCACTCCATCGGCGGTAGCTTGGCGAGCTTGCGTTGGAGGCTGCGGCGGTGCAGGCCCAGCTTGCGGGCGGCCTGGGAGATGTTGCCATCGCAGTCGTGCAGGGTGCGCTGGATGTGCTCCCATTCGACGCGGGCGAGGGACGGGGTCTCGAGCGGCAGAGGCGCCGCCGCGGCGCCGCGCCGCTCGAAGGCGGCGAGGATCTGGTCGGCGTCCAGCGGCTTGGTGAGGTAGTTGAAGGCACCGCGCCGGACCGCCTCGACGGCCGTCGCGATGCTCCCGTAGCCGGTCAGCACCACGATCTGAATTCCCGGGCACCGGGCGGCCAGCTCCGGAACCAGGTCCAGGCCCGACGTGCCGGGCATCCGCAGGTCGACGACGGCCGCGTGAGGCAGCATGCTCGCGGCCAGCTTCAGCGCCTCGTCGGCCGAACCGGCGCCGTGTGCTTCGAGCCGGCGGCCTTGCAGCGCCTTCACCAGACGACTGCGGAACGCTTCGTCGTCGTCAACGACCAGAAACCGGGTTGGAGATCCCGATAATTGTACCATAGCCCCGTCAACACTCTTCCCTGACATTGTTGGCGCTGGAGTCAGGCAGCTCAAGGACGCAGGTGGTGCCGGCGCCCACCGTCGAGTCGATCGAAAACGTCGCCCCGCACTGCTGCGCCACCAGCCGGACGAGGAACAACCCCAGCCCCATCCCGCGTCCGGGCTCCTTGGTGGTAAAGAACGGCTCGCCGGCCCGGCGAAGCAGTTGGGCGGACATGCCCGAGCCGCTGTCGCTCACCACGAATCGAACGTGACCGTCACGGCGGCCGACCTCGAGCGTCACCGCACGGTCGGGCGGCGAGGCGTCAAAGGCATTACGCAGCAGCACCAGCAGCGCCTGCTCCAGCGCCCGTAGAGGGGCCCGCACCGCCGTGACGTGTGCCGGGCGGACCACCTTCAGTCGCGGCAGATCCCCGTCGCCGATGCTCTCGCGCAGCCGATTCTCCAGCTCATCGATCGGGACCACGCCGCGGTGCGACACGTCCTCGCCGATGTCGATGCGCATCCGGCTCAGGATGGTCCGGCAGCGGTCGACCTCACGGCGGATGAGCCGCGCGTCGTCCAGCACCTGGTCCACCCCCATCGACGGATCACAGTTCACCTCCAGTTCCTTGGCCACGACTGCGATGGTACCGAGCGGTGTGTTCAGCTCATGTGCGGCGCCCGCGGCAAGCGTGGTCAGGGCGGCCAACTGCTCGCTCTTGCCCGCCCGCTCCCGCACTGACGCCAACTCGCTCTCGCGCTGGCGGAGGGACCGGATGACGCGGCCGATGAACGCCGCCGTCAGCACCGATACCAGCACGAGCGCGCCCCAATTTCCCATCTCGGCCAGGTGCCGCGGGTGTTGCGGGTATTGGAGGGCCAGGTGCCAGCGCAGCAGCACGCCATAGCACGCAGCCACGGACGCGACCAACACCCAGGTCCACGCCGCCCGCAGGGCGATGACGGCCATTGCGACGTGGATCAGATAGAGCGCGGCGAACGGATTGCTCGGGCCGCCCGTGAGATACAGCAGGACAGTCAGCAGGAACACGTCCAGCAGCAGCACCGCCTGCACCAACCAGGCCGGCGGCTTGCCGATGGCCGGAAGCCAGGCGAGCACCGCGTTGGAGACGGCAGTCACCAGGATCACCGCCGCGATGGGCCGCAGAGGCAGATCGATGCGGAAAACGGCAACCGCCAGGATCGTGGCCGCGAGCTGCCCGATGACCGCCAGCCAGCGCAGGCGCGTCAGCGCCGCCAGCACGATCTGCGGCTCGTTGACCGCCGAGATGAACGCCGAAAAACCTGGCCGGCGGGAAAGCTCGATCATCTCAACACGTCCCTTGGCAGCACAGCTTACGATCCGGCCCTCATGCCGCTCTCATCTGCCTGTCGTAGTGTATGCACGTCATAAGGCCAACTTCACCGCCGCCCCGTTGCGATGAAGACGGCGGCGGCGTGTGAAACGGACTTCAACATCCGCCGCGAGGGGAGGGGTTTCCCCTGCCCTTCCCCTCGCCCCCTTGCACTCCCGCTGATCCTTCGCGCGTGCCGACAATGGCGCACAATCGCGCACCGTCATTTAGAATGCCGCCGTGATCGTGGCGGATGAAACGCTGGCGCAGGTCCGTAAATCCGACCGGCAGGCGGTGGAGGCGATCCTGAATGACTGCTACCCGACGGTTCATCGCATGGCCTGCGCGCTGACCGGACAGGCTGCCGTCGCCCAGCGAGTAACGCGGGCGGTACTGCGACAGTGCATCCGGGTGATGCCGAGCTGGCGCAAGGGGACCATCGCGGAGAACTGGTTCTATCACCACACGCTGCTGGCGTCGCGGGAGGCGGCGACCCACCCGCCGCCGGCCAAACAAGACTTGCTCGTCGCCGCCGGTCCGACTGACGCGCCGGCTTACGTCGCCTTCATCCGCGCGCTCCGCGAGCTGCCGCGCCAGCAGACCGAGGCGTTCTTACTGAACCAGTGTGAAAAGCTCAATCCGCGGTTGCTGGGCGTGGCGATGGACTGCTCGACACAAGCCGCAACGGCGCACCTGCTGGCCGCCACGCAGGCGATGCGCACAATAGCCGGCGAACAATTTTCCGACCTGACCGCCGCTCTGGACAAGGCCTACGCGGCGCTGACGCCCGCGGAGACGGTTGTCCACGGAACCGTCCGCCAGCAGGTCAGCTCCGTGCTCTGGCGGCGGCGGCTCCGGCGGCTCGTCCGCCGCGTCGTGCTGCTGGCAGTCTTGACAGGACTGGCCTACCTGGCGTGGCGCCACCAGGATTTGCTGCGGCACTGGTACGATTTGATCAAATCGAAGGCGACCACGAAACCGGCGTGACCAACATGGGGCGTGACCAGTTGGCCGGACCGCCGTGCATGGCCCGTAAAACGTGAAGACGTAAAACGTATCTGATCGCGGGGCCATGAGTCACGTTTTACGTTTTCGCGTTTCTCGCGCACCGGCCGCATTTTGCACCGCGGCGTCGTCTCCGCTAATCTCTCGGTTGAAGATAGGCGTGATGGAGTTCCGATGCCCTTGAACGACCGCAAGAAGGCCCTGATCACCGGAATCACCGGACAGGACGGGTCGTACCTGGCCGAGTTCCTGCTGAGCAAGGGGTACTAGGTGCACGGCATCGTCCGCCGGAGCAGCTCGTTCAATACCGGCCGGATTGGGCACCTGTACGTCGACCCCCACAGCCCCGACGCCCGGCTGTTTCTGCACTACGGCGACCTGGTCGACGCCATGGGCCTGCGGGAGATCCTCACCCGCGTCCAGCCCGACGAGGTTTACAACCTCGGCGCCCAGAGCCACGTGCGGGTCAGCTTCGATCAGCCGGTTTACACCGTCCATTGCGACGCGCTGGGAACGATCAACCTGTTGGAAGCGATCCGCGACACGCGGCTGCCGACCCGTTTCTACCAGGCGTCCAGCAGCGAGATGTACGGAAAGGTGGTGGAAGCGCCGCAGACCGAGAAGACGCCCTTCTATCCCCGCAGCCCCTACGCCTGCGCCAAGGTCTACAGCTTCTGGCAGACGGTGAACTACCGCGAGGCGTATGGCATGTTCTGTTGCAACGGCATCCTGTTCAACCACGAATCGCCCCGGCGGGGAGAGACGTTCGTGACGCGGAAGATCACGCGGGCGGCCACGCGGATCAAGGAGGGACTGCAAAAGAAGCTCTACCTCGGCAATCTCGAGGCCAAGCGCGATTGGGGCTTTGCCGGCGACTACGTCGAATCGATGTGGCTGATGCTTCAGCAGGAGAAGCCGGACGACTACGTCGTCGCTACCGGCCAGACCCACAGCGTTCGCGAGTTTCTGGACGAGGTCTTCGCCATCCTCGACCTCGACTGGCAAAAGCACGTCGAGATCGACCCGCGTTACTTTCGCCCCAGCGAGGTGGACCTCTTGCTGGGCGACGCCGGCAAGGCCCGGCGTGTGCTGGGCTGGAAGCCGAAAGTCACATTCAAGCAGCTCGCCAAGCTGATGGCCGAAGCCGACTGGGCGCTGGCCCGCCGCGAACGCCTGCTGGCGGATCAGGATCGCTAGTCCGTCGCGTAGAACCCTCGATTCTGGCATGGCCGGCTTCGACCGGTTTTGATTGTGGCACAGCCGCCCTCGGCTGTGTTCCGCCAAAGGCGGAAATCCGGCGATTGATTTCGACCTTCGGTCGAACACAGCCGAGGGCGGCTGTGCCACAAAATACTATGACCATCAGTCCTTCTGACCGAATCCTCGTCACCGGCGGCGCCGGGTTCCTCGGCAGCTTCGTGGTCGAGAAGCTCAAGGCTCGCGGCTACCGCGACCTCGTCGTCCCCCGCCGCCGGGACTACGACCTCACCCACGAGAGGGACGTCGAGCGCCTTTACGCCGACCACAAGCCCGCGGTCGTGATGCACCTGGCGGCCGAGGTTGGCGGGATCGGCGCCAACCAGGACAACCCCGGCCGGTTCTTCTTCTCCAACGCGGCCATGGGTATTCACCTCATCGAGGGCGCCCGCAAGAACGACGTCAAGAAGTTCGTCCAGGTCGGCACCATCTGCGCCTATCCCAAGTTCACCCCCGTGCCCTTCAAAGAAGAGGACCTGTGGAACGGCTACCCCGAGGAGACCAACGCCCCCTACGGCGTCGCCAAAAAGGCGCTGCTGGTGATGTGCCAGGCGTACCGCCAGCAGTACGGCCTCAACGCGATCTACCTCTTGCCGGTGAACCTCTACGGCCCTCGCGATAACTTTGACCTGCATACATCCCACGTCATTCCCGCCCTCATCCGCAAGTGCGTCGAGGCCAAAGAGCACCGCCACAAGCAGGTCGCAGCCTGGGGCACGGGCCGGGCCAGTCGTGAGTTCCTCTACGTCGAAGACTGCGCCGAAGGCCTCGTCCTGGCGATGGAAAAATACGACTCCCCCGACCCCATGAACCTCGGCAGCGGCCACGAGATCACCATCCGCGACCTGACCCATCTGATCGCCAAGCTGACCGGGTTCGAGGGCGAAACCATCTGGGAATCGAGCAAACCGGACGGCCAACCCCGCCGCTGCCTCGACGTCACCCGCGCGAAGGACGCCATCGGCTTCACCGCCGATACGCCATTGGAAGAGGGGCTGCGCAAGACGATCGAGTGGTACACTCGCTCCGAAGTGCGCACGGGCCCCCCCGGACCGGTCCCGTAGAGCGAGCATCAGCCGCCAAATGCCCCGGATTCCCCACGCCGCAGCGCCGGCGAACACCCCCGAGCGAACATCTGGCGACGCCGCAAGGAATGTGCGATAACATTCGTACATGAGCACCCGCGAATTGATTGACCAGAAGCTGGCAGAGTTGCCAGATGCCCTCCAGAGAGAGGTGTACGACTTCGTTCGGTTTCTCCGAGTGAGGTGTCAGGATGATTCTTTTAATGGGCTGGCGCTCAGTGAGTCCGCCCTGTCCAAGGACTGGAATACGCCCGAAGAGGACGCGGCATGGGCAAGCCTGTAGCCGGTGAGGTCGTCTCGTACTCCGGTTTCCACAAACTGACCTCCAGCCGGGAAAGCGTCGGCCCGCACTGGTCGTCGTAGAACTGTCCGGCGACGACCTCATTCTTTGCCAGATCACCAGCCAATTTCGGCCGGACGCCTACTCGGTTCCCCTCACGGCCTCGGATTTCGAGCACGGGCGACTCGCCGTAGCGAGTTACGTTCGAACCAACCGTCTATTCACAGTCGATCAATCAGTCATTATCTACTCGGCGGCGAGGGTAGCCAAAGCCAAGTTCGATGAGGTGAAGGCAAAGATTCGGCTACTTTTTGGCTAACGGATTGCTAGTCCGTGTCTAACAGGTGGTTTATCGCTTCGGCTTCGCCTTGCGCGCGGGCGGGCGAAGGGACTGCCGATAGTTCCGTCCCAGCTTCATGGTCTGCTCAAAGATCGGGTCGCCGGCGAAGCGGCCGTAGAGGTCGTTAAGCCATGCCCGACCGGCGGGCCCGTTCGCCTCCTGTCGCTGGTGCAAGCGCGCGACCTGCCGCTCGAGGGCCGCAACGCGTTTCTCCAGGTTGACGGACATATCAAGATGCTCCCGTTTGCGCCGACGCATATTGTACCGTCTCCGTTGGCAACGTGAGTAGATGGCGCGGTTTTGTTGCGCTTCCCGTACTCCTCGGCAAGGCCTTCGGCACATCCTCCCGTGTGGTTAGCGGCGCCTTCCAGCACATAACGTCCGTGAATGAAATGGGTTGACCTTTCTTCCAACTCCCGCATTGCTTCGCTGATGGACTTGACGCGGGCCTTGAGGGAGTGCCGGACTCCTTACGAAGCAATGCTCAAATACACCTCTTACCTGGGGGGCGCATTTCCCGACCGGGCGCAACTGATCGTTTCGACCAAGCACCTGCCCGCCGGCCAGTTCCGCGTCTGGCGGCTCCGCACCGACGACGGCGCCGAGCACGTCGCGCCCTGCGACCCGTGGAGGGATTTCGACCGACCCGTCCACCAGGGCGGCGTCATCGGGCGCATCACCCAAAACTTGCAGCCCCAACTGATTCATGACATGGACCTGGACGACGACCCCTGTTTCGCGCGGGAACTGTCGCCGTACCACTCCCTGATCGCTGTGCCGCTGTTTAACGAACGGCTGACGTTGAACTGGTCCCTCATGCTCGCCCGAGATTCGAGGCGTTTCTCGGCGGTCGACCTGGAAGAGTCGATCACTCGGGCCACGCTGATCGGATCGCTGCTCGACAGCCGGTACGTCAGTAAGGAACTGAGTGAGGCGCATGCATACATCGACCGGGAGCTGGAGCGGATGGCGCGAATTCAGCGGACGCTGCTCCCCGAACCGATCCCGCGAATGCCCGGCCTGCAGCTCGCCGCCTCTTACGAAACATTCATCCAGGTCGGCGGCGATTTGTACGACTTCATTCCGCTCGACGGACAGAGCGGCCGCTGCCCCTGTTCATCGGCGACGCATCCGGCCACGGCCCGTCCGCCGCCGTCGCCGCGGCCATGGTGCAGGCGACGCTCCACGCCTGCGCCCCCGGGTCCCCCGGCCCCGCGCACTTGTTGCAGACGCTCAACTGGCACCTGTGCGACAAGCCGATCGAAGACTCCTTCGTCACGGCGTTTCTCGCCTTCTACGACCCGGCGACGCGCCGCCTGACCCACGCTTCCGCCGGACACCCCCCTGCCCCTGCTCTCCACCCCCGCCGATCGCGCGATCGCGGCGCTGGATGCCGTCGGTGGCATTCCGCTCGGCATCGACCCCGGCGCCTCCTTCGACGAAGCCTCGTTCCGCCTCGAGCCGGGTCAGATCCTGTTGCTTTACACCGACGGCATTTCCGAAGCCCGCGCCCCCGACGATGCCATGTTCGGCCCCGAAGGAATCGAACAATCCCTCCGCGAATGCAATGACAGCCCCCGGGCCGTCATCGACCGAGTGCGCGACTCCCTCCGCGCCCACCAACGCGGCCGCCGCCCCCTCGACGACCAGACGCTCGTGGCGGCCCGGGTTCTACCGCAATAATGGTGGATCGTCGAGAATCACCGTGCGGGGTTCGTTCCTCGGCTTTCCTTATCGGCCTTGCGGATCACTCGACGCGACGCGGGCCGGCCGATACCCTTGCCCGTGCGCCTACAGGCGCGTATACTCCTGACACCGTGACACCCGAGGCTCGCCGGGCGATTACCGTCATTCGGGAATGCGTCGAGACGGATCGCTACGCCGTCGCCGTTCACTTTTCCCGGCGGATGCAGCAGCGTGGGCTGTTCTGGGCGGACGTGCAATCGGTCATTGATGACCCGGGGGACGTCTGATCGCAAGGGATGGACGAGTACAACCGCGCCAAGTCGGCATATGGCGGCGAGATCGAGATCGTTTGTGCCATCGAGATCGATGAAACCGAAACCGAGTTCATTACCCTCTACTGGGAAGACTGACATGGCCACCTCAACATTGACGGCCTGGAAGCCGGGCAGAGATCTCCCATACGTCGTGCCGTTCGGCGAGAATGAGATGCTTGCCATCGCACTGCCCGCGGCATGGCTGAAGCCGGACAGGTCCGGCCGGCCCCTGTTGCTCCCGCCCGCCGTGCGTGCCCTCGATCGGCTGCGGGCGGTGTTCACGAGTCAAGAACGGATTACGCCGGGCTTCATCGTCAGCCTGCGGGAAGCGCTCGGTCTCACCCAGGAACAATTCGGTCGCAAGCTCGGCGTCTCGAAGATGACGATCAGTCGGTGGGAATGCGGCAGAATGCGGCCGAGTCCTTCCATGGCCGCCGCGATCCGCGATTTGCAACGACGGGCACAACGTGAAGGCGTGAGAATCGACGGGGAAAAACGAACGAGCGGGCATGCCGCCACTTGATCACCGCTGGGTTCCACGACGTATTCCGGTCGCGCCCTTCGCTGATCGGCAGCGGTGGGCGGACCGTCAACCACTCGCGAATATGTGATTGGCCACGGTCGTGGCTGCTCCGGCCGAGTCCGGAAAGAGCGAGCCACGCCAGACCCCATGCGACTCACGAAGCAACGCCTGAAGGTCGGGTTTTAGCGCGGATGGAATCACGTATAGGTGATAAGAACCCGGGTCGCCCAAAAAGATCGCAAGTTTCTCTTCATGGCGGCGCCCGAGCCGTGCCGTCATGCTGTAAAGACCGAGCTGAGCATCCTGACGGGGGAACCCACTATAAAAGCTACACACAAACCAATCCGGAGGCTCTCCAAGAGTGAACGCGGTGAAGTTCGGGTCAAACCTCCCATCCCTCAAGGCCTCAGGCATTGCCCTCCACTGCTCATTGCCCTTTTCCAGGTACTTATCGTAGCTGAAGCTCCGTTGGTACACCATAGTGACGCATTACCATCAACGCGACGACATCATCATGTAATGCACCCTTCTCACCGTTATCGGTAAAGAAGCGGGCCGTAGACCGAAACAGGTCGATGCTTTGACGCTCGAGCTTGAGCTTCTCAGGCCGCGAAAGGTGTTCCCGCGCATCCCGGTCAATCGACGGTCTGAGGCAGCCATACGGCCCGGGCTGACCTCGACACAGCCACCGATCCCCGCGCAGCTCGCTGAGTTTGTCGAGTGCATGGACGTCGTCGGAGAACGTGGTGGAATTCCAGGCGTGCGCCATAACCGGCTTCCTCCGAACCTGTCGCTGCGCCATGCCGGCATCGTACCTGAGGATGTGGTCCGCAGGCAAAGTGCGGGGCGTCTCCGATTGGATGTCGTCTTATTGAGGGTTGCGTGCTACGCTACGGACATAGCAGGAGAAAAGCGGTGACGCATGACCGTAACGATCTCAATTCCTGACGACGTGGGAGCGAAACTCCGGGAACGCGCAACCGCGGTCGGCGAAGCCGTTCCGCAGTACACGGCACGGCTGGTCGAGCAGGCCGTGAAGGCGCCGACACTCGAAGAGCTTTTGGCGCCGGTCCAAGCCGATTTTGCCCGCAGCGGAATGACCCAAGCCGAATTCCTCGAATTCGGCCGCGGCCTGTTGGAGAAGGCGCGGGGCGGAACGTCCCGGCGCGCTTCTCGCTGGCGGAACATCCGAAGGACGATCATCTTTTTAACCTCGCGATTGAATCGAAGGCCGTGTATCTGCTGACGTGGGAAACACGAATCCTGAAACTGCAAGATGCACAGACGACCGAAGCAAGGCTGCTGCGGGAGTCGGCGCCCGGCCTTCGCATCGTCAGTCCCAGCGCGCTTGCTGACGAGCTGAAGGCTCGGCGTCAGGCGCGGACGCGCGGGCAGCCCCCGACTTGAGGCGTCGGGCCGCGTGGCTCGGGCGACGGTCGCGTCGTCGCCATTTCTCCCGCACTACCGGCAACCCGATGACGCCGTGACGAGGCCCTGGCGGCCATCGCGTCGGTGCCCGGGAAAACCGGAACGGCCTTTGCCCGGTGGAACCATCCGTCATGGAGATGCCACCGGCGGAACATCTAGCGGTGCATGAAGACAACCGCCTCATACAGACCGCTTTTGCTCTGCCGTCTGCGCATTCGTTCGATGCCGTCCAACGCAAACCCGAAGTGAGCAAAGATGGCCGTATCCGAGGAGGAGCTTTCGCAGGCAGGTAAGCTGCATCAAGTTGCCGAGCGACCACCATCTTTCGGCGTTGTGGATCGGCGGCAGAAACGCTGCATTCTCCCACAAATACCGCCGCGACTCTTTCTCCGCCGGCAGCCTCTTTATCTCCTGCCGGAATTCACTTAGGAAGGCGCCGAAGGCGCGCTCGATTTCATCGACGTCACGGTACGTCCGGGTCTTCACTATGCCGACAAAGTGTAAGTACGGGTTGATTTCGATGCTGCATGCCGGGATGTCCCGGTACTTCATGCAGAGCGGGACGGTCCCGACGCCGCTAAACGGATCAAGTACGGTGTCTCCTGCCGTGAGCTTGAAATGGTCCGCGATATCATGGGCGAGTTTTGGGGAAAAGCTTGCGGTCAGCCGATACCAGCGGTGTATCGGCAACGCCATCTTCCCCTTGAAAGTGACGGCCGAAGTGCTCCGGTTAGTGAAGGTCGCAACGTCTTCGAAAAGCATCTCTTGAGTCATGCCGTCAGTCTCCGAAGCATGTCAATGATCGGCTTGCGAAAATCATCGCGCGGTGAATCGACGTGACGGTGCCGCCGCCGAGCGTGGCCGCCGCATACTCTGGGGAATCCAGTCCCCAAATGCTGAACAGGGGATCAGTATGATACCGGGCAATCAGGGCGGCTTTCGCGCCGCCCGCCTTCCTCACCGGACCGGGTACATATTCTTCAAGCTTCGCAAGATGAACCAGCGTCTCTTTGTAGAGCGCCTCATCCAGCGGCGATTTCAAATCTGGCAATCGATCCCTGCCTTCCGATACACGATCGCGCGATTATGCGCGTCATGTCGTGCTGCCGCCAGAAATCGCCCGCCCGCGGAGTGACGGGGGGTCGGTTCCGCGGGCGCCGAGGGGAGAAGCCGGCTGGACGCCTGCGTGCGTGACATCGCCGACGGCCTCGTTCTCGCTGGACCCGGTCCCGCTATCATCCGCTCACAAGACGGTCGTATTCGGCGTGATGACCGATCCAGAACCATAGAACGTCTTCGCCGACTTCAACTGCAAGCCCGCGATAGTGCAGACCGATACGGACCGACCAGAAGCGGCCGACTTTTTTGAAGTGCAGTGAAGGGTGGAGAGGATCTGACTTCAGCAATTGGTAATTCGCGTCGGCCAAATCCCGCACGTCCGCGGGCAACGCGTCATAGCATCGCCAGAATCGCCGGGTCGCTCGATGTCTCACAGTTCCCTAGAATGACCGTCCCGATGATCCGTCATGGCCTCCTCGGCCAGGCGGTCCAGCCGGCCGTCGGCGACGTCCCGTTCAATCTGACGATCCCATTGCAATGCATCGAACTCGGCAAACCACTCGCGAAACTTCGCCAGCTCTTCCGGCGGAAGTTGCTGCACGGCCCGTTCGATCTCGATGACGGCGGTCATAGGAGCCATACCATAGCACGCCTGGGCCTTGCTAGTCCACGCGGCGTGGCTTGGGCGATGGCCTCGTCCTCATTGCACCTCATACGTTGTCGTTCTCCTCCCCCCCCGCCACGTCTTGGCCCGGCGCGGCGGGCGGGTCGTCTCGGAGGAGGTGTTTGGAGTGACGGAGGCTGAAGTAATCCATATCGGCGTCGGTGGCGCTGCGGGCGAGCTCGACATCCCGGCACTGGCGTTCGGTCTCAATCTCCTTGCCCGCCCGCCTGGGGTCCGTCGCGCTGCTTGGCGAGGCGGTCAGTGCGCCCATTTTCGTCAGGATGAGGGCCGCGAGCCGTCCGTTGCGCTTTTCCTCCAGTTCCTCGCTCATCACCTCGACCGCCAGATCCTGCAGGGCGATCAGCCGGGTCTGGGCGGAGAGTTGGACGGCGGCTTTCCATCGGTTGTAGGCGGCGCGAAAGGCCGGGTGCTCGGTGATCCAGCGGTGCACGGTGGACCGGCCGACGCGCGCGGACAAGGCGGCGTCGGTGATGCTCACGCCGTTCGCCAGGCATTTGAGCGCCAGCACCTGGCGCGGGCTGAGCTTCAGAGGGTCCGACGACTCCCGGCGTGGATCGCCGACCTCTGCGCGAGCCTCCGCCCCGCTCGGCGGCAGCAGTTCGGAATTACCGGGATCTGCGGCGCGAGGACCGCTTTGGCTTCCCCCAGCCTCGGACCGGGAATGTTGCTGATCGATCGCCTGCGACGAGATGCTCTTGGACATGGGAACCTCCGGATTGGATTAGTTAGCATAATGTTAGCATCATGAACCGTACGTTGCAAGCGGAAAATTAATTTAGCAATAATATGATAAAATATGCTTGAAATGAGACAAAAAGTGTCTCATTTTGTTCTATTATGTCTCATATTGTCCTATGACTGATCGGGCGGCAGAAGCTTGTAACTGTCTTGGCGTCAGCATTGGCGGGCAATGCCCGCCAAAGAGGCATTCTTGGCCGAACGACCGGTGGGGACCGGCCGGTGGCGTTTTCCGAGTTTTCCTTGACGATTGCCGGGGCGCCATCATAATCCTTTTCGGGCTCTCCCTGACCGATGGAATCGAGCGTCGACGTTCAGACCGGCGATAGTCCTCTCTCTCGAGCCCTCCAGGAGCGGTGAGATGAACAACGAGAAAGTGGTGATTTGCGGCGGCGGCGGGTTCATCGGCGGGCACCTTGTCTCCGACCTGCTCCGTCAGGGCCACAGCGACATCCGCAGTGTCGATCTCAAGCCGCTCGACGAGTGGTACCGGCACTTCCCCGAGGTCGAGAACGTGCAGCTCGACCTGAAAGACAAGGCCGCGTGCGAGCAGGCCCTGAAAGGCGCGAAGGTCGTCTACAACCTCGCCGCCGACATGGGCGGGATGGGATTCATCGAGAACAACAAGTGCCTCTGCATGCTCAGCGTGTTGATCAACACGCACCTGTGTATGGCGGCCCATGAGAATGGCGTTCGGCGGTACTTCTATGCCTCCAGCGCCTGCGTCTACAACGCGGACAAGCAGCGCGACCCGAACGTCACCGCGCTAAAGGAAGAGGACGCGTATCCCGGCATGCCGGAAGACGGCTACGGATGGGAAAAGCTCTTCAGCGAGCGGATGTGCCGGCACTTCCGCGAGGACTTTGGCCTCCAGACCCGCGTCGCCCGCTATCACAACGTCTACGGCCCCCATGGCACGTTCGAAGGGGGCCGCGAGAAGGCCCCCGCCGCCATCTGCCGGAAGGTCATCCACGCCAAGCTGAGCGGCGACCCGACCATCGAAATCTGGGGCGACGGCCATCAGACCCGCTCGTTCATGTTCATCACCGACTGCCTCAAGGGCACGCAGACGCTTACCTGGAGCGATTTTGTGGAGCCGATCAACATCGGGTCCAGTGAGCTGGTCAGCATTAACCAGCTCGTCGACATCGTGGAGCAGATCGCCGGTATCAAACTCAAACGCAGCTACAACCTCCACGCGCCAAAGGGCGTCAACGGCCGCAACAGCGATAACACGCTGATTAAGAAGGTCTTCGGCTGGGAGCCAGACACCCGGCTCCGTGACGGGATGGAGAAGACGTATCGCTGGATCTACGACCAGATGGCCGGACGCTATTCCAGCGCGAAGGGCCGCTCGATGTCCATGCCGGCGGCGGCGCGGTAAGATCGGTCCGATGCGATGGATCTTGTTATTGGCGGTCTCCGTGATGCTCGCCGGCTGCGACCACCCAGTGCATGAGGCGCGGGTCCCCAGCAGCGTCGCCCCGGGCGCCCCGGGGTTGCCGTCGGCCACGTCGGCTTCCATCCGTATTTGAGACTCGGAGCACGAGGGATCATGAGCGTTTCACGATTGACCATCGCATGCGTGGTGTGCTCTGCCCTGCTGGCGGCCGTATCGTGCGTTGGAGCGGAAGGAACCGGGAGCGATTCCATGAGCATCCAGAAATCCGAGTTCGGCAAGACGCCAGATGGCACCGCGATCGAGCTGTACACGCTGAGAAACAAGAATGGCCTGGTCGCCAAAGCCATGACCTATGGCGCGATCCTGACCGAGCTGCACGTGCCGGACAAGACCGGGAAGATGGCGGGCATCGTCCTCGGCTTCGGAAACTTGCAAGACTACGTCGAGCGCAACCCCTTTTTCGGCGCCACTGCCGGGCGATATGCCAACCGGATTGCCAATGCCGAATTCACGCTCGACGGCAAGGCTTATCACCTGTTCGCCAACAACGGCCCCAACAGTCTCCACGGCGGCAAGAAGGGCTTTGACAAAGTCGTCTGGAAGGCGCAGCCCAAGCAGTCATCCGACGGGCCCAGCGTCACCTTCAGCTACCTCAGCCGCGACGGCGAGGAGGGCTACCCCGGCAACCTTAACGTCACCTGCATCTACACCCTCACCGATGGCGACGCGCTGAAGCTCGAGTTCACCGCCATGACCGACAAGCCGACGGTCGTGAATCTGGCAAACCACAGCTATTTCAACCTGGGCGGCGAAGGCTCGGGGACGATCCTCGATGAGATCTTGACGATAAACGCCGATCGATACACGGTCGTCGACGAGCAGCTCATCCCGACGGGCGAGATCGCCAGCGTAAAGGGCACGCCGCTGGATTTCAGCAGTCCCGCGCCGATCGGCGCGCGGATCCAGCGGTTAACAGGCGGGTACGATCACAACTACGTGCTGAATGGCCCGGCCGGCCGGCTCTCATTTGCCGCACGGGTGAAGGACTCGAAGAGCGGCCGCGTCATGGAAGTGCTGACCACGCAGCCCGGCGTGCAACTCTATACCGCCAACTTCCTCGATGGCAAAACCATCGGCGTCGGCGGCAAGCCGTACGGCAAGCATGCCGCCCTCTGCCTCGAAACGCAGCACTTCCCCGACTCCCCGCACCATCCGACCTTCCCCACCACCACCCTGCGGCCCGGGGAGAAATTCGACCAGACGACGATCTTCAGGTTCTCAGTCGAATGAGCGGTTTGCCAGAAAGGCGAGCTACTTGGCGGCGGGCGCGGCGGCCAGCTCTTGCCCCGGAGGCCGCACGGAGCGCGGCGACGCCGGCTTGGCGGCGGGAGGCCGGATCCGCAGCGCTTCGTCGCTGGTACGCATCTCACCCGCGTAGTGAGTGACGAGCTCGGCGGACAACCGGGTATTCGGCACCGCCGGTTTGCCCAGCATCTGGGCGATCTGATTTAGTTCGGCCCCCTTTTGTTGAAGGTAGCCTTCCAACTCCGCCAGCTTCGCCTGGATCCCCTGGAACTCTTTTAGCAGCGCCGAGTACAGCGACTCGCCTGCCGAGAACCACTGCTGAATCGACGGGGGTGAAGACGTTTCCGACTGGATCACAGCACGCATCAGTGGCTCTTTTGCTTCCATTCGTCGTCCGGGCAAGGGCTGAATCGAGGCAGTGTAATTCTGTCACAAGAATGTTTGTGGGCAAATATGAGTTCGGTTTTGAACGTGACTCCCGTCGCCACATTATCGGCCGTTGCTGACCGGGGCCCCGGTCCGCTCAATACATCTCTATCGTTCGCCGACTGGTTGCGGCAGGGGCATCGAGACATGGGAGGGTTCGTCGTCGACACGGACGTGTGCTGGGGCCACCGCCGATGCCACGCGCGAGGGGAACAGCCGGTCGCGCAACGCCAGCACGGGCATCTCGATCAGCTTGGCCATGATCGCTCCGGTCAGGATCGCCGCGGAAAAATAGAGGCACATCCCCATGGCCCAATACAACGACATCGGGCGGTGCGGCAGGTGGGGCAGGACAAAACGCTCTACCGGGTAGAGCGCCAGGTCGAACTGCCAAAGGTAGATGGAGTAGCTGAAGACCCCGACCCAGGCGAGTCCCGCCGCCGGCCAACTCGCCAGGACTTTTCCGAGGATGCCGTCGCTTGGCGCGGCATAGACGAAGGCGATCAGGATGCAGCCGTATCCCAGGTAGAGCATCGTGTACCCGAATGTCCAGACGAACCGGTGCGTTCCCAGTTCCGACAGCCCCATGGGCATTACCAGCGCGACGCCGGCCGTCAGCAGGGCCGCCCGATGCCGCGCGATCGGCGCCAGCACGTGCGGCTTGAGGTGATAGAGATAGGCCAGCAGCACGCCGAAGAATAGCCCGTCGATCCGTAGGTGCGTGGGGGTGAGGTCGCGCCACATGTCGAAGCCGCGATGCCAATGGAACGCGACCCGCAGGGTCGTACACCCGACGATGAGCACCACCGCCATGACAGGAATGGCCATAATTGAGCTGACCCGCCGCCACCCGGCGGTTACGATCAGAAGGAACAGCGGCAGCGCCAGATAAAAGTGCTCTTCCACCGCCAGCGACCACGTCAGGCCGCGGGGGGAGCCGAGGTAGTTTTGAAGGTGCAGCAGGTTCGGCGCGATCTTCCGCAGCGCCTCGCCCCACGCCGCATGGCCGCGCCACAGAAGATCGACGAAAGCGAAGGCGACGAGGGCGAAGTAGCCCGGCCAGATCTTCAGCCCGCGGCGGAGCAGGAATCGCCGAATGTCGAGCCGGCCGGTAGCGCGAATCTCTTTGAACAGCAGCCCGCCGATCAGGAAGCCGCTGAGCACGAAGAACAGGTCGACGCCGGTCCACCCCAGGTAGTACAGAAACCTGGAGAGCGGCATGGCCAGGCCTGCATAGCTCCAAGGCACAATGGAATGCCGAAACAGAACCAACAAAATCGCCAATCCGCGCAGCACGTCCAACTGGATCAGCCGCTTCGGCTGCGCGGGCGATGGCGTCAAAACGGTCCGCATCCCGACTCCGCTGCGATCGCCGACAGTATGGGGCATCAGCCCAGGGAATACTATCGGCATTCGCGGCGGGTCATGAGGCAGAGCCTAGTCCGGCCACTTAGCGCCTTGATCGAGCCACTGCTTGATCAGCTCGACCTGCTTGGGCGGCAGCGGCTTCCATTTCTGGCCGCGCATGGGCTTGGGCATGGCATCAATGTCGTCGCCGCCCTCACTCACCGGACCCTTGAGCAGCTTATAAAGGAGGCTGTCGTCCGCCTTGCCGGGAACGATGTCGTTGCCCGCTTTGCCGCCGACCAGGGCCGCGGTCTTGTCATCGAGCCGCAGGCCAGACGCCGCCTGCTTGCGCGGGTTATTGAGGCTATGGCACTTGACGCAAGAAGCCTTGAAGATCGGCTGGATCTCCTTCTTGAAATCGACCTCCTTCTCCGCGCCTCGGGCCGCGCCGGTCAGCGCGCCAAAACCCAGGCACGCCGCCAACACGAGCAACGCCCGCGACGGACCCCACACAGAACGATGTGTCCGAAGACCCGCGATATCGTGCATCCAGTCCATGTCCGCTCGGTCCCTTTCTCGGGCGCTTTGCGTCGACAGGCTTGGAGTGACGCATCGAAGAACCATTCTTCCCAGCGCAGCCCCGACCCTCGCCCATAGCCCATGTTACAGTACCACGACCGCGGGAAAAGCTTCCGGCTTCCGGCTTCCGGCCAGCCTTCCTTGCGATTGTCCCGCAATGAATCGTGAAGGTAGAATGGGAAAGGGGTCTCTAAACTCAACCCCCACACTGGAGCACTGATGCAACATCACCGATCTCTTCGCAATTTTCTGCTCTTTATCGCATTGTCCACATGGCCGCTGATCAGTGTTGGAGCAGATGATGCGGGTCACGCCGGCGCCAAGCCGCCTGCCGAAGGGAAGGACAAACAGGCCGCCACGTGGCAAAGCCTGTTTGACGGCAAGGAACTGGGCCATTGGAAGTCCACTGATTTCGGCGGCCAGGGCGAGGTCAAAGTGGAAGATGGAAAGATCGTACTCACGCACGGCGAGTCCCTTACCGGCGTCACCTGGCAAGGGGACGTGCCGGCGCGGATGAACTACGAAATCGACCTCGATGCCCAGCGCATCGATGGCAGCGACTTCTTCTGCGGCCTGACGTTCCCGGTCAAGAAAAGCTGCGCTTCCCTGATCGTGGGCGGCTGGGGCGGCGGGGTTTGCGGCATCTCCAATCTCGACGACAATGACGCCGCCCGCAACGAGACCACCAAGGTGCTCGAATTCAAAACCGGCAAGTGGTACCATATCCGTCTTCGCGTCATCCCCGACAAGATCCAGGCGTGGATCGATGATGACAAGATCGTGGACGTGGAGACCAAGGACCGCAAGATCTCGGTCCGCTATGAGGTTGACGCGAGCCAGCCGCTTGGGATCGCCTCGTACCAGACCACCGCCGCCGTTAAGAACATCAAGCTCCAGCTCTTGCAGAAGTCGCGGAACTTACCGGGATCGGGGCGGTAGCCGGGAAATACCTTGCCGAGGTCCGGCTGGGCGACGCCGAAGTGGCGGACGCCGGCCTCGGCAAAGACGTCGCGAAAGTCAGTGGTGACGGCCAGGTCGCGACTCTCGAACAAATTTTCCGGGGCCAGGCCCGGCCCGTCGCCCAGGACACGGCCCCCGTTGATCTTGCCGCCGACGGCAAAGAAGCAGGTGCCGTGGCCGTGATCGGTGCCGCGGTTTCCGTTCTGGCGGGCGGCGCGGCCGAACTCGCTCATGGTCCATCAGGTGGTGCGAGTCCATGGCGAGCGTGTCCAGCGAGGCGATCGCCTTCTCGGCGGCCGAGTCGGGCTTCCAGCGTGCCTCTATCTGACCTCTACGACTACAATCCGGCGATGACCCGCCTCAGTAATCAGCCGGTCGGCACGACCCGCAAAGCGACTCCCGCCGAGGTCACGCAATATACCGGCGAGGTCGTCTACCTGTACGCGTTTGACGTCGCTTACGAATTTCAGCGCCGGCCAATCCCGCAACTCCTGGGCCAGCCGGTGGCGCAGTTCGTGGTCGACGCCAGCAAACGGAGTCCGCGGCAACTGTTCTTTTACCGCCCGCAGATGGTACGGCTGCCCCCGCTGGAGCGGCTCGGGCCGCAGGGGCCGGTACGCATTGAAAGGACCGTCAAGCTCCTGCCGATCGGCGCGATCAGCATTACGGTCCGCCTTCCCTTCGTTGTTCGCGACATCGATGAGTTGGTGAATTTTCACGACCTGCAGTTCTCCAACGGCACCTGGCTGTACGATGAGGTTCGGTCGCTGGCCGAGGAGGTTTCTCACGAGCTGAGGCCATATCTGGTCCGGCCGACGGACCGACTCAGCGACGAAGAGGCCTACACCGTCTTCTGCATCCGCGGCCCGCTGAAGGGTCAGGACGGCGCCACCTGCGCCGCCGAGGATTGGCTGATGGAAAACCGCCGGCGGGTGGCCTCCTTGCTCACCGAAGAGCCCGACCCCAACCGACTCAGCGAACAGGAAGCCGAGGAATCGACCAACAGATACCTCAGCTATTACGACCGCGACCTGGTCGTCGTGGACTGGGACGCGGCCCTGGTGATCGATGAGCCGCGGTATTTCGATGAAACGCTCTATCTGATGGAGCTGGCCAACGTGCAGTTGGCCGAGTTGGAAGCGTACGACCGCATTCTCGACAACGCCGTCGAGCGGTCCTATCGCGACGTCTCGCAGCGCCGCCTTCGCGTCGGCCAGAACACCCGCGTCCAGCGCGAGCTGCGAGAAATCCGCATCGACCTGGCACGCCTCAGCGACGAGCTGTCCAACATCACCAAGTTCTTCGGCGACTGGCACTCGGCGCGGATCTATCAGGCCCTGTCCGCCCGCTTTCACCTCTCCGACTGGCATCGCGCCATCCACGAGAAGCTCAAGACGCTGGACGACTTATATCAACTTCTCAAAACCGAGCAGAATAACCGGTGGATGTTCATTCTCGAGATTTCCGTGGTCTTGCTCTTCGTGATCGATCTGGTGATGCTCGCGTTCGGCCGCAAGTAGCCTCCCCTCTGTCTCAAGACGTAA
>Ga0073928_10002682_pt1 | contig 29865 bp, 33 predicted proteins | sample PaiPotPPA55metaG_FD_76969 | JGI IMG/M metagenome (GOLD analysis project Ga0073928, IMG submission 76969) | Iron sulfur acid spring bacterial and archeal communities from Banff, Canada, to study Microbial Dark Matter (Phase II) - Paint Pots PPA... ...
CTCGTGGCCTTACGCACGAAACGGGCTCAGATCCAGCGACGGGCGGTTTTACGAGAGCCGCCCGTTCGCACATTCTGGCAGAATTTGCGGACACAAGAGTACGAAGGAAACCGTTAAAACCATCGCGCAGGGAATGCCGGTTGATCCGGCCGAACCTGTGGTGACTGCCGCCTGCTTTTTTTGTTGCAGGCGGGCCATGGGTGAGGTCGTCACCCGGCATTCCCTGCGCCCTCTTCGATTTTCGAGGGCCAAATTATTTGCATCACTCGGGCGCGAACGCGTCGCGGGGTCGCGGAGATGTGCTCACTTCAAGGTGGTGTGACTCGGGCAACGCGAGTTGAGAGTGAGGTCGGGCAGCCAAGCCTGATTCGGTCGGCTCGGCAGACCGCTCTGAGGCATGGCCATTGTCACAACCTTGGCTAAGTGCTGCGGGTAGGGGGCGTCCAGCGGGCCACGATCATTACCCCCAAGGGCGCGGTCGAGGTGGGCCGTTTCAGATGTTGCGCGAAGGCACCTGTGCGTGCTTCACATGCACCTTCCATCCGCCGGAAAACCGGCCCCGAGCCTGACGAAATTGAAATTTCCCGGCCGGCCGGAAATGCTGGAGCATTTATGACGTCCCATTCTGAAGATCTCCAATCCGCGGCGCTCGCCTATCACCGGCTGCCGCGGCCGGGTAAGCTCGAAATTCAGGCGATCAAGCCGCTCGCCAATCAGCGCGACCTCGCGCTCGCCTATACGCCGGGCGTCGCGGACGCCTGCATGGCGATATCAGCCGATCCCGCCCAGGCCGCGTCGCTGACGATCCGCGCCAATCTTGTGGCTGTGGTTTCCAACGGTACTGCGGTGCTCGGCCTCGGCAATATCGGCCCGCTGGCGTCAAAGCCGGTGATGGAGGGCAAGGCGGTTCTGTTCAAGAAATTCGCCGGCATCGACGTGTTCGATATTGAAATCGCCGCCGACACCGTCGAGCGCGTGGTCGAGACCGTGGCGGCGCTGGAGCCGACCTTCGGCGGCATCAATCTTGAGGACATCAAGGGCCCGGAATGCTTCGAGATCGAGGCGCAACTCAAAGCGCGCATGAAAATTCCGGTGTTTCACGACGATCAGCACGGTACCGCCATCATCGTCGGGGCTGCGATCACCAATGCGCTGCTGCTGAACGGCAAAAAGCTCGCAGACGTCAAGATCGTCGCCTCCGGTGCCGGCGCCGCGGCGATCGCCTGCCTCAATCTCCTGGTTTCATTGGGCGCGCAGCGCAAGAATATCTGGGTTTGCGACATCGACGGCGTGGTGCATGAAGGCCGCAACACGCTGATGGATCGCTGGAAGGCCGTCTATGCCCAGAAGACCGACAAGCGCGTGCTGGCCGATGTGATCGGCGGCGCCGATATCTTCCTCGGCCTTTCCGCTCCCAATGTGCTGAAGCCGGAAATGGTGAAGCAGATGGCGGACAAGCCGCTGGTGATGGCGCTGGCCAATCCGACGCCGGAGATCATGCCGGATGAGGCCCGGAAGGCCCGGCCGGATGCGATGATCTGCACCGGGAGAAGCGACTTTCCCAATCAGGTCAACAATGTCCTGTGCTTTCCGTTCATCTTTCGCGGCGCGCTCGACGTCGGCGCCACCGCGATCAACGAGGACATGAAGCACGCCGCGGTGGGCGCGATCGCGCAGCTGGCGCGGGAGCCGCCGTCGGACGCGATCGCGCCCGGCTTCGACAGCGGCGAAGTCCAGGGCTTCGGCCCGGGTTCGCTGATCCCGAGTCCGTTCGATCCGCGGCTGATCCTGCGCATCGCGCCGGCGGTCGCCAAGGCGGCCATGGCTTCGGGGGTTGCAACCCGGCCGATCGCCAATTTCGAGGACTATGCGGCTCAACTCGAGCGCTTTGCGTTCCGCTCCGGCCTGGTCATGAAGCCGGTGTTTGCCAAGGCGAAGACCCAGCCGGTCCGGGTGATCTATGCCGAAGGCGAGGATGAACGTGTCCTGCATGCGACGCAGGTCGTTCTGGAGGAAAAGCTGGCGCGGCCGATCCTGGTCGGGCGTCCGTCGGTGGTCGAAGCGCGGATCAAGAAATTTGGCCTCGCCATCAAGGCCGGCCAGGATTTCGACCTCATCAATCCCGAGGACGATCCGCGCTATCGATCCTACGTCCAGTCCTATATCGACGTGGCCGGGCGGCACGGTGTCACCCCGGATGCCGCACGCACGGTCGTGCGCACCAATGCGACCGTGATCGCCGCGCTTGCGGTGGCCCGCGGCGAAGCCGATGCCATGATCTGCGGCGTCGAGGGCCGCTACATGAGCCATCTGCGCCATGTGCGCGAGATCATCGGTTTTCTCCCGGGCGTCAGCGATTTCGCAGCACTTGCGCTGATGATCACCCGCAAGGGGGCTTATTTCGTCGCGGATACCCAGGTGCGGCCGAACCCGAGCGCCGAGGAGCTTGCGGAAATGGCGGCGCTGGCGGCGATCCACGTGCAGCGCTTCAATATCAAGCCAAAAATCGCGTTCGTGTCGCATTCCGATTTCGGCAGCTATGATACCGATTCCTCTCGCAAAATGCGCCGCGCCACGGCGCTGTTGAAGCAGAACCATCCCGAAATCGAGGCGGACGGTGAGATGCAGGGCGATACCGCGCTCTCGGAGGCGGCACGGAAGATGATCCTGCCGCATTCGAAGCTGGAGGGTGAGGCCAATATCCTGATCATGCCGAACCTCGACACCGCCAACGTCGCCTATCAGATGATCAAGGCGCTGGCCGATGCACTGCCGGTCGGGCCCATCCTGATTGGGCCTTCGCGGCCGGCTCATATTCTAACCCCGTCGGTGACCGCGCGCGGCATTCTCAACATGACCGCGGTTGCCGCCGTCGAAGCCCAGGAGCGCGCGGGCCGCCAGCAACCCTCGCTGTTTGCCTAGCTGACAACACGATCGGACCGCGGTTGGCGATAGCGCCCACACCCGGGAAGCGATTTGACCGTTTGAAAAGCCGATGCGGAACGCCCATAATCGTTCCGTCATCCAGCAACCCGCGGTTGCGCATTCAGTGAGGCCGACCATGCCAGCGTTCATTACTTTCGGGCGAGTTTTGTTCGCCGTGCTCTTTATTGTTTCCGGAGCTTCCAAGCTTCTCGATCTGGCGGCGACGACGCAAATGACGGAAAAGATTGTTGTTCCGACGGTACTGGCAAGCTATGCCTCACAGCTTGAAGGCCTGACCGGGATGTCGACGCCGCAGATGCTGGCGATTGCGGCGGGTGCGATTGAGCTGATCTGTGGCTTCATGATCGCGCTGAATTTCGGCGCGCGTTTTTTTGCGATCGTGCTGATCCTGTTCGTGGCCTGCGTGACCTTCTACTTTCACGACTTCTGGAATCAAACCGGCGCGGACGCCCGCAACAACATGGTCCATGCGCTGAAGAACCTGTCGCTCATCGGTGCGTTGTTCATGATCGCAGGCTATGGCCGGCTGTCGCGGGCGCCAGAGCCCGCCTATGATGTCTAGACCGCACGCCGCCACGGCGTGACGCTGACGCCTTGATCGATATCGAGGGTCCGGCTTTCGCCGGCCCTCAGGCCGTGGGCGGCCAGAATTTCCTGCGGGGAATGACGCGGCACGCCCGGGAAGACCGGCTCTCCGCCGGGCAGCCTTACGTGAGGCGCCTGCGAGAGCCAAAATGTGTGGTAGCGATCCAGAAACATTTCGAACACGTTCGGTCCGCCGATGATCGCGATCGCGCCGGAATGCACGCCGGCGTGGTCGCAGGCGGCTTCGAATGAAGCGCCGGCCGGATTCCACAGCGTGGCCTTGGGGTGGGACGGATCGGGCGCGAGGCTGCCGATCGTACGGGTCACGATGATCCGCTTTCTCCGCGGCGAGTTCGGCTGGTCCTCACCGGAATGGCGGCCATGCACGATCAGATCGGCACGGTCGAGGGCGGCGGTGAAAAATCGCTTGTCGCCCTCGAATTTCAGTTCATCCGGCATCACGCGCTCGGCGTTCGCCAGCATGCCGTCGGCGGACACGATGACATAGCCGTCAATATGGAGCGCCGGCACGGGCATTTTCGCGCGTTGCCGGTTTATTCCGAAATCGTCTGCACCACGCTGGAGACCGGCCGAGAACTCACCGTCGGCAGCTTGGCGTCCTTCAGAATCTCTTCGTCGTATTGCGGAAGGGTCTGTACCGGCGCCTTCGCCTTCATCTGCACGACTTTGTAGCCGCCGGCCTTCAGTTTGCGCAGCAGGGCAGGCAGGGCCTCCGCGGTATGTTTGTGGAAATCGTGCATCAGGATGATTCCCTTGCCCAGCTTGTCGAGCTTTTTCATCGTGACGTCGATCACCTGCTGGGCGTTGCGCGCCTTGAAATCGAAGGAGTCGAGGTCGCAGGAGAACATCGCGATGTTCCGGGTGCCGAGATAGGTCACCATTTCAGGCGGGTGCTGCAGCGCCGGGAAGCGGAAGAAAGGCGAGGGCGAAACGCCGCCCAGGGCCCACTTCACCGCGCTGAAACCCTTCTCGATTTCTTCCTTGCGCTGGTCCTCGGTCAGCTTTTTGTCGGTGAGGGTCGCGTGCGACCAGGTGTGCGATCCGATGCTGTGGCCGGCCGCGAGAACCTGCTTGAGGATTTCCGGATAATAAGTCGCGTGCTTGCCGATCGGAAAGAAAATGCCGGTCGTGCACTCATCCGCCAGCGTCTTCAGCACCGAGGGCGTATTGAGCAGCCACGGGCCGTCGTCGAACGTCAGCACCACTTCCTTGTCGCGCAGGAAATCGAGCTGCTTGAAGTGCTCGAAACCGAACCCCGGTCCGCCCGTGGTGTCGATCTCGACGACGCGGCCGATCCCAAGCGCATCCGGATTTGCACAAGGTGCCTTTGCCTGCGCGGGCGCCGCTGCGGGCAAGGGGGCTGGCGCAGCCGTCGCGGCAGGCGCCGCGTTGCTCTTGGGGGTGGGGGTCTGCGACCACGCTGCGCCTGATGTGCACAGCGAAATCGCGCCTGCAAAGATCAAACCTGCCGCAATACGCATGGTGTTCTTCCTCTACCCTGATCGCGCGCCCGGCCTCGGTGTTTGCCGTCGCCCGAGCGATTTCCTGCCCCGGACCATGATAGCCTAGTTGGACCTGCGCGGCCACGGCAACGGCTTTTTCGCCTCCGGTGGATTTGTCGCACGGACCGGTTAATTCCTGGGATTTTGGCCTTACTCATGACGCGCTGCATCAGGAGTCCGCGAGCGCCCGCGCAATCGCGGTTTTGACCCGTGTATCCAGGGGCTCCACGGTTTCAGGGAAAACCTCGGCGATATAGCCATCGCGGCCAATCAGATATTTGTGGAAGTTCCAGCGCGGAACATCCTTCGGCCGCGCATTTGCGGCCCATTTGTAAAATGGGTGCGCATCCGTGCCCCTCACGACGGTCTTTGCCGTAATCGGAAAGGTCACGCCATATTGGTGCTGCGCGGTCTGCGCTATCTCGCTGGCGCCACCGGGTTCCTGTGCGCCGAAATCGTTGGAAGGAACGCCGACGATCATCAAGCCCCGATCATGAAACTCGGTCCACAGCTGCTGCAAGCCGGCATATTGCGGCGTGAAGCCACACAACGACGCCGTATTGACGATCAGCAGCGGCCGACCCGCATAGTCGGCAAGACCGATATCGCCTCCGGCCAATGCCGGAAAGGAAAAGGCGTAGGCGGTGACCTTGGTCATTGCGGCCTGGGCGCCGGCGGTCCGTGCCAACGCCGGAGTTGTCATCGCGGCCAGCGCTGCGGCGAGAATTGTCCTGCGGTCGATCATCGAAAGCCCCTGGGTTCATCACGATCAAGGCCGCCTGAAACTAGCCCAACCGGCGCGCGGGTGCCTCTCAACAAGCTGTTATGGGCGGCCCGCAGGGCACCAGGGCAACGGCAACTGCGGAAGGTAATACCGGTTCCATTCACAGATCGATTCCGGCCCCCTGCGCATGAAGGCGTATTTGATCGGCTCGGCCTGGCCGATCGCGATATGCAATCCGAACAGAACCATCGCGACGGGAAAGGTCCATCGACGAAAGCGCAACTCGGTCAGGGAATCGAGCAGGATCGCGCCGGCGAGGATGATCAGGGGATCGGTAAAGATGAAATATTCGGATTTTAATCCGCGTCGCACGCCAAGCGCGTCGATTCCGGTCGCCGCCAGCAGGAGGACGAGGGCCTGGGCCGCGGTCTGTCTTTCGCCGCGTGCCCACGCATAAATGATGCCGGGCACGATCAGCCAGACGAGAAATACGGTCGGGCGTGGCGAGGAGTGCAGCACGAAGCTGTAGCGCCCAAGGACCGAAGCGATTCCATCGAGCAGCAGCCACAGAATTCCCGACAGACCGGATCCGCTCGCCGCAGCGGCCGTGCTCGCATCCGCAAAGGTCAGCATCTTTTCCAGCGGATTGAACACCGCGATCACGTTGACGGGGTTGTATTCGAGATCGAGCGCCAGCAGCGCCACCAAAGCGCCAGCGGCGACCGCCAACATCGACGCCAGCGTCTCGGTCGCGCTGACCCGCCAGATCACGGCGTAGGCGATCATGCAGCTGCCTGTCAGGACCAGTAACGCGGCCTGATAGACGCCGAAGCGGCCAAGCAACAGCGGATGGAACTGCGCGGCATCGAGCAGGACGCGATCGAAGCCTGTGGCGACGAGCGGCCACGCCGCCCACGCCGCTAACATGGCCGCGACGGCCGCGATCATCGACGCCGGCCAGCCCGATCGTGCATGGCGCCAGAACGCGACGCTGGCGCTTCCCGCGCATCCGAATGGCAGGACCAGCAGCGGCAGGGCGCCGATCAGCAGGATCACCTGCACCTTGTTCTCGAGACCAACCATGCAGAGCGCCGCCGCAACCGCCATTCCGAGCGGGCGCGCAACGCTGGCGCGGCGTCCGATCGCGATCAGGATCATGAGCGCAAAGATCACCGGGCAGGCCGCGACAAGCTCGGTGCGCAAGATGCGTGAATGCACGGCGACGCCGCCGGAAAAAGCAAATGCAAGGGTCGCGATCAGCGCCACGCGCCAGTCGCGCAGGATGACCCGGAGCAGCGCCGCAAAAACCAGCACGCAGCCGGTCGCGATCAGAAAGGCGAGTACGCGACCGGCGCGAACCGCGCTGGTCATGGCGGCATCGAAGGCCCCGGGGTCGGAGGCCGCTGGAATCGCGGATAATGAATAGAAGTCGAGCAGGCCAAGTCGATGCAGCAGCTCGAACCAGGTCTTGACCGACAGGATGGTGATGTAGCCGGTGTGATCAAAGAACAGCTGCGGCTTGCCGTCGTTGAGGACAAGCGCGTTGTAGATCACCATGAAATCCATGTCGGCGTTGCGCCAGTAGATCAGCGCGTAGCCGTACAGCAGGAACGAGGCCGCCATCCCGGCGACGATCGCCGTCAATCCCCACCGCCAGCCGAGAAATGTCAGCCGGTCAAAGGCATCCGGCGCCGCGCAGATCTGCGGTGGGGTTGTCCAGGTCCGGGTGGGAGATTGGTCCATGCCGGCGGTCTTTTAGCCCAGCCTCCGGCCCAAAGCGACCGGCGGCTAAGCGGATCGGCGCTTCCGAAAACCGGTTCCCACTTTTCCGGATCACGCTCTAACGCAGTGAAACGATGAAATCGGTTCCTTCGCCGGTTTCGCCGGCGGCGATGCCTTGATCTGACACGATGATCGATCCGCCCGTCGAAAGCGCCTCGGTAATCCTTGCCATGGCGTCCGCGGGGAGGGTGAGACGATCCAGTGCTTCGGCGGGACTGTCCGGCGCCGGCAATGTCTTCACCTCGATCGGGCCCGCGCCCGCGATCTTCCGCCGGCGCGAGCTGCGGTCGTCTTCGTCGCGACGGTCGGCGTATCTGGTTGGTGCGGGAAGCGAGACCACCGACCAGTGCAGGACATTGGCATCGTCCTTGTCGACCTGGGCGGTGAAGACGTGCGTTCCGAGCGGCCGGTCGCTCGGTGCGAAGGTCACGGGCGCATCGAACAGCGGGGCGAAATTCTGCCGGACGTAGAGCTTTGAATCCTTGCGGCTGACGAACACCGCGATCTGCCCGCTGCGCCTGGACGCCGCAGCCGGTGCCGGATCCGGCTTCGGGGCGGCTGCCTTCACGACCTCGGTCGGGCGGGTCTGATCCTTCTTCGTCTCCGGGAGTGCGGCGGGGGCTGCCACTGCCTGGGCGCTCTCGCCAGGCTTTTCGCTTGGCGTTTCGACCGCCTTGGGGGCATCGGTTTTCGCCGCGTCAGCCTTGATGCTTTCGCCTGCCGCTGTCTCGATCGTTACGGCCTCGACGGCCGCGCTGCTTGCGGCCTCGTCGACCTTCTTTTCCGCGACGTCGATTGCGTCGGCTTTAGCCGGCTCGATCTCGGCAGATGTGACTTCGGAGGATTTGGCGTCGGCGGATTGTTCATCGGCGGCTTTGTCGTCGGACGAAGCGGCTTCTTCCCGTTTCTCAGGCGCAGATGACGCGTTCCCGCTGGCCGGCGCGGCATCGGACATCGTGACCGGGAGGTTAGCCGCCGGCGAGGTATCGCTGGCATCGGCGGTTCGGGTCTGCGGCGGGGCCGAAGGTCGTGTTTCGTCTGCCGCCGATTTTGCGCGGTCATCGTGCCCGAGGGTCCATCTTAGTTCAGCCGCTGGCTCTATCACGGGCTTGGCGGCGTCCGCCATCTTGTCGGCTTTTGCAGCGATCGGCGCGTCCTGCTTCGGTTCATCGGTTGCGGTCGGCTGGGGCGGGACCTTCAACGCGGCGAGAAGCGGATGTGAAAAGCTGATGGGGGTGATCTCTCCGGGCGTGACAACGACCCGCGCGCCCATCCTGGTCCAGTTCCACATCTTCACGGCAAAGGCCATGGGCATACGGATACAGCCATGCGATGCCGGACGGCCGGGGAGTACGCCGGCGTGCATGGCCACGCCAGACCACGTGATCCGCTGCATATAGGGCATGGGGGCGCCGCTATAGATGTTGGAATGATGGAATTTGTGCTTTTGGATCACGCTGAAAACACCCATCGGCGTGGGGTGGCCAGGCATCCCCGTGGAAACCGGAGTTTCCGCGAACAATCCGTTGGCGTCGTAAATCCTCATTCTTTGCTGGGCGATCGAGATCGAAATGATCAGCGGCCCCTGCGGCTTGGCCGATTCCTTTTCGACACTCCCGGCCTTCTTTTCAGAATGACGGCGCTTTCCCTGGCGAGGCTGCGGAGCCGCCGGTTCGGGCCGCGAAAGGGCTGGATCAGAGTCGGACCAGTAATACAGCGCGGCTTGCGCCTGCGAGGTGATGCCGATGGCTCCGGCCGCCGTCAAAATGGCAACTCGCCAAAGCTGTCCGGCCACGATAGCAGCGCCATTCCCGTTTACGCGTATCATCCTCGAATCCAAGCCCTTGAGATTTAGTGTTACAGACGAGATACGCGTTCACCAGCGCAGCGCGTCCAGTGCCCGCGATTTTAGCCCCTAGCGTAACAAAAAAGCCTCACATTAAGTTAAACGGCCGTCGGCATCCGTTAACCTGCAGGCTTCCTGCGGCGGCTCCCAGTGCCTACATCAGCGGACCCCGCCGACGGAGATATCCATGACACGCCACGCCAAAAGCCGATATGACCCGCGATGGGGGCGCCCGGCGCTGTTGGCGCTGGCGCTGGTGTTTTGGCCGGTTTCGACTGCCTTGGCGGCCGACGAACCGGACCTGATCTTCCGTCGCTCGACCGTGTTCAAGTGGCTCAGTCCCAACGACAAGCTTGCGACCTATGGCATCGACGATCCGGAGATCGAGGGGGTGGCCTGCCACTTTACGGTGCCGGAGAGGGGCGGCATCAAGGGCTGGCTGGGGGTTGCCGAGGAAGTCTCGGATATTTCACTGGCATGCCGCCAGATCGGGCCGATCCATTTCAAGAACAAGCTGGAGCAGGGGGATGATATGTTCCGGCAGCGGCGCTCGCTCTTCTTCAAGAAGATGCAAATCGTGCGCGGCTGCGACGCCAAACGGAACGTGTTGGTCTATATGGTTTATTCGGACAAGCTGATCGAGGGGTCGCCGAAGAATTCGACCTCCTCGGTACCCGTCATGCCGTGGGGATCCGGCGATACGGCGGTTCAGAAATGCGGCGAGTTCATCCAGTAACTGAAGTCGGGATGAGGTGCGTCCAAGCTACGGCTTCGAGGAGGCCGGGCGGGGGCGAGCCTGCGGCTCGGTCCGGGTATTAGGGTCACGGCAGCCCACCAAATGTACCAGCTTTTGCGGCACCGATTCATTGCTGCGGCCACTGTCACCGTGCTGCTGTGACATCGCGCCACAGATCCGCTCCCGGTCCGCTTTCAGTGGAACTCTGCTGTCGATCCTCAACTCGGGAAAGCCGTCAGGTCCAGCCAGACTTTCAAGACTCGGCCGACGGAGTTTGCGAGTCGGGCCCTTGTTGCCAACATCGGTGTTGCCATTGCCCACGACGCTGTCCTTAACTTGAGATTGTAGGCCAACGCGCAACGGCCGATAAAAGTTGCACGCGGTTTGCGGGATTAGGCAGGCGCAAGTTCCGGTTCATGGCGAGCCGGCCACCGACGGGCCCTCTTCACCAGAGAAAGGTTAAGAAGTGGCCTTGGGCTCCGACGCCGGCGCCTGGACCGCCATAGGCCAATGAACGACAGCAGCTGGTCCAATGGACGATCGTCGTTGGTGCGCCGTCGTCGCTGATTTTGGACCCCTGGGCGACCCTCGTAGGTTCTGTTCGGGACTTATTTTACTGAAATCATTGATCTTTTTGACGTATCGTTTCATGCGACTGCGGCGACGAAGCAATTCTCAGGCGCGACGAAGCATCCTGAATCCGTTTGCGGTTGCCTTCATGTCTATGCGGTCGCCGTCGAAGACCCGAATGGGCGCCGGACGCCCAGCAGGGATGGCACCGTTATTTTCGTTGCTTGGGTCCCACACGCGGAATGCACTTCCGTGCCCGGACGATCCCGCCCGAGGTCATCTTGGCGCCGGAAACCTCCTTGACCTGGCCGGCGGGGCAAGTTCCGTCATCGACCTTGATGCGCTGCCCAAGGCGCAAGTCACCAATATCCTGCTCGCGCGAAACCTGTTGCGCCGGTGCCGGGGTAACCAGCGCGAACATGGCGCAGCCCCCAAGCATCAGAAAGGCAAGCACCGGAAGCGAGAGGCGTTTGATGGACGGCACCTTCATGATCGGCGCATTCTGTCTCACTTGTTTTGTATCTTCAGTCCGTTCGGGCCGACATTGATCTGCAGGCCTTCCGGTTGCTTTTTGGTCTGGTAAAGATTGTAGCCGAGCACGCCCACTGCCACGATCAGTGCGCCGATGATCAGAAACAGAATATTGCGGTTAGCGGGCATTTCTGTCTCCATGGGGCGTGAAATCTGAGCCGGCAGTGTATTGACGCGGCTGCGATTCTGAAAGCAGCCCGTGCTTCGGCACCTAGGCGCGGCGGTGCATGGCTTCAACGAATAGGCCGATCTGGACTCGCCGCACGCCAAGGCCATCGCGCTGTTCATCGCCGAATGGTGCGGGGCGGAAGCGATTTAGAAACCGCTGCGTCGTCACCCTGAGGAGCCGCGCTTTGCGCAGCGTCTCGAAGGATGGGCCGCGACAACAAAACATCCTTCGTAGCTCGCAACAGCTCGCACCTCTCGGGTGAAGGCGCTTGCGTTCATCCCGGGGATGACGGCAGCGGCTGCGGCCAAAGTGCAGCGACAATCGCATCCAGCCCATCGGTCAGCGCCGCAGGACCGGGCTGCAGGATCAGCGGCGATTTGATCTCGACAATCCGATCGTTGTGCACAGCCGGAATCTCGTTCCATCCGGGCCGCCGTCTGATTTTGTCTGCGACGACTTTCTTGCCGCACCAGGACGCCAGAATGACGTCAGGCGCGGCAGCGCGCACCAGGTCAGGCGAAATGATCCGGTCCTTCGCCGCCTGCTGGAATCGCAAATTCGGCAGGATGTCCTCGCCCCCGGCGATCTCGATCAATTCGGACACCCAGCCGATGCCGCTGATCAGGGGATCGTCCCATTCTTCAAAATAGACCCTTGGTTTGGGCGAGCGGCGGGTGGCCGCCGCGATGCCGGCAAGTCGCTCTTCATAGCTGGTCGCGAGCTGATCGGCGCGCTCCGCCGCACCGACCAGCGCTCCCAGCGTGCGGATCATCGCCAGGATGCCCGCGACGTCGCGCTGATTGAAGACATGGATGGCGATACCGGCGCGGACCAGATCAGAGACGATGTCGGCCTGCAGATCCGAGAAAGCAAAAACGAGGTCCGGCTCGAGCTTGAGGATTTTCGGAATGTCGGCCGAGATAAACGCCGAAACCCGGGGCTTCTCGCGCCTGACCTGCGGCGGCCGCACCGCGTAGCCGGACACTCCGACAATTCGGTCCTGTTCGCCAAGCAGATAAAGCGTCTCGACGGTTTCTTCGGTGAGGCAGACGATCCGTCGGGGAGGGAATTGGCGCATGAGGAGGATATGCAGGACAATAAATGGCTTGTCACGGCTGCCGTCAATTGGAAACGTCATGGGCGATGCGAAGCATCGAACTACGATGTGCAATTGCACATCGGAGAATCTCGAACTTCCGGGTCTGGTCCTTCGGACCATCCCGGAATGACGACCGGTAAATGCTGGAGGATTGCCGACCATGACGCCGCTGGAAAAAGTCAATTCGATGAAAATGCCCTTTGCCGAATTGCAAGGTGTCACCTTCACCGACGCCGAAAAGGATCGCGTCGTGGCGCGGATGCTGGTCCGCCCCGATCTTTGCACGCTCAACCACGTGATTCACGGTGGTGCGGTGATGGCATTTGCGGATTCGGTTGGCGCCGCCGCAACCGTGATCAATCTGCCCGAGGATGCGAAGGGCACCACCACCATTGAGAGCAAGACCAATTTCATTGGCGGCGCCAGGGAGGGAATGACCGTGATCGCGACCGCGACCCCGGTGCATCGGGGGCGGCGCACCCAGGTCTGGCAGACGAGGCTGGAAACCGAGGATGGAAAGCTGGTCGCGGTGGTGACCCAGACCCAGATGGTGCTGTGACAAAGGGTGGTTAATGGCTAGGTCGCGACGTTCTGCCGTTATTTCAGGCGGGAAATCGCCTTGAATTCCATGTTGCGATGCACAATGTACATGGTCTAGATACATGGTCTAGGGATTCGACGCCTCCTCGAGGGCCATCCAAGAGGAGCTTTGACGTGAGTTACGAAAATACCCCTCGTTCGACGGCCAGAGGCACGGTTCGGACGCTGAGTCGGCAGGAAGAACTGCCGCTGCTGCGCGATCATCTGTTGCGGCTTGACTTGGAAAGCCGTCATGACCGCTTCCACGGCTTCATGGACGATGGCTTCATTGAACGCTACGCCGCAAAATGCGCAGAGGACGGCACCATCATTATTGCCTATCTCGAAAACGGCGTGGTCAGAGGCGCTGCGGAATTACATCCGCCGGATCAATCACCGGGTTCACAGCCGGAAATTGCTTTCAGCGTGGAAGCTCAACTGCGCCGGCAGGGCGTCGGCAGCACACTGTTTCGAGAGGTGATCGCGGAAGCGCGCGCCAAAGGCTACGGCTCGTTGCGGATCACCACTGGCGTGCAAAACCAGGCGATGCGGACACTCGCCAACAAGTTCGGCGCGCATCTGACGTTCCGCCAAGGCGAATCCACCGGCAGCATCGATCTAAAGCAGCAAGCGCAGCCCGAACCTGTGCGGCTTGCGATCGCCACACCATTCGATGCGGCGCGCGCGATGGCCAATTTCAACCGCGAATACTGGAAGCTTCTGCTGCGGATATATGGCTGGGGACGAACCGCCTGACGAGGAGCACCGCTGTACTGTCATTCGCTGATCGCCGGCCAGACGATCGGCAGTCACTCGGCAAATGCATGCCTCAAGTCCCGGTACGCTTGTCGTTACCGAATCTCCTGACCACCCGGCGCTCGACCACGACCGAGCGCTGCGAGCCCTGCTCTCCGGCGATCAAGCGGGTTGAAGAACGCGCAAAGATGCGTCCGGCCTTCTTCACTTCGGCCATGACGGACTCGATCGGCAGCCCCATCAGGGATGCCGCGATTTCCGCCTGTTCGCTCTGATCGTCGGTGATACCCGCGGCTGCGAAGATCGCTTCCTCCAGCGTCGGCGGATCGCGTCGCACCCGCCGCGGCCCATATTTCGTATTCCAGTCCTGACTCATCGCCGCCTCTTCTTCTGATGAAGCGAGTCTAGGGACCACTATGTTGCATTGCAATATGAAATTGATATGGCAATCCAGCTATGCGTCTTCCGATTCAGAGCTCTTCCACCCTTGTGGCGTCGTAAATCTCGATCGTCGGGCTCGCCGCGGCCAGCGGCTGCAGGGCGCGGACAAAGTCGCGTGAGGCCGGCACCGCGAAATGTGCCGCCAGCGCCGCGCGATCGGTCCACTGTTCGATGAACACCAGCCGGAGCGGATTCTCGCAATCAATCTGCACGGAGTGAGAGACGCATCCTTGCTCCTTGCGCGAGCGATGCACGTGCTCCAGGCTCAATCTGCGGGCTTCATTGAAGCAATCTTCCCGCGCCGTCACGCTGCCGGTCACCACGATCATCGCGTCCCTCCCGTCGTTTTCGATTCGCAGGATCTCACGGGACTGAATCGCCGGCACCTGCAAAGTCGATCGGCTGCTGCGGCCAGCGCTTGAGCGCAGCATGTCCGGCATCGGTCAGGAGATAAATGCCGCGCTCGGCGCGATCGAACCAGCCATACACGTTATGCAGCAGAATTTTCGGAGCGTCGGGAATCTCCGGCTTGAGGTCGCGCACGCGCCTTGGCCCCTGCGACAGCGCCAATGCACAGGCCAGCGCCTGTTGGCGGTATGAAGTCATGATCGGAGTGCGCGTGCTACCGCCCAGCGCCGGGTCGCCCTTGCGCCGTCGATGCTCGGCGACGAGGCGCGAGCGTTTCTTCGGGTCGCGGCGCGGGCTGGTCGTGGGCGGGGTAACAATCACCTCCACGTCGCCCGACCTGGTGACGGCAAGCATGCCAAATCCGAGTCGTCGGCAGAGATTGCGATAGCGCGCGTCGGACTCCCGTCCCTTGCCGCGCTCGGACAGCCTGGCGGCGAGCCAGACCTCGTCGCAGGCGGCCGCGCGATCGACCGCTTGCAAAACCAGCTCAAGGTTGAAGGAAAGCTTCAATTCGCCGATGACAACGATCGGGGGATCGTCGCCACTCAGCGCGACGAGGTCGCAGCCGCCGACTTCGCCCTTGACCGTAAAGCCGAGCTTCTCAAGGAAACGTTTGACGGGCAGATAAAGCGCGGTTTCCAAGGGAACTCCAGTGTCGCACCTGCGACTCACGCGCGAGTTTAGCCCGGATCGCCCTGGCGCATGCGGCGGGATTTGATCAAGCAGGCCTGGTTCCCGACTAGACCCGACCGCTCACCGGCAGCAACGCACCGGTAACGGCGCTGGCCGCATCGCTTGCGAGAAACAGGATCACGTTGGCGAGCTCTTCCGCCGTCACCCATTTTCCGAAATCCGCATTCGGCATGCTGGCGCGGTTGACCGCGGTGTCGATGGTCGACGGCAGCACGGCATTGACGGTGATCTTGCCTTTCCATTCGGCGGCGAGCGCCTCGGTGAGGCGATGCACGCCGGCTTTCGACGCGGCGTAGGCGCCCATGCCGCTGCCTGCCTGCAGGGCGCCCATCGCGCCGACATTGACTATTCGCCCGGCGCCGGAAGCGACAAGATGCGGGATCGCCGATCGCGACGCGTTGAGCGCGGTCATCACGTTGAGCGCATACATACGCTGCCAGGTTTTTGGATCACCTTCGGCGATCGCCTCGAACGCAAAGCCGCCGGCGATATTGATCAAGGCATCGAGCTTGCCGAAATGCGATGCGGCCGCATCGACTGCCATCTTGGCCTGGGCCGCGTCGGTCAGATCGACGCCGCCGAACTCGATCCGGTTGGGGGTTGCCGCAACATGCGATGCTGCGTGATCCACGCCGGCTACCCGCGCACCCTTCGCCAGCGCGGACATCGCGACGACCCTGCCAAGTGCGCCTGAGGCACCGGTCACGACAATGACTTTTCCGTCCATGATTGATCTCCGGGTCCCGGGGGAAACGGGCCTACATTACCGTCAGGCGAAATTCATTTGCAATGCTGAGAGATTTTGCGACCAAATGAGGGCTGGTACGCCATATGGTTGTCGCGAACGGACGGTCCCAATGCCTGACACTGCTCCCGAAGTCGATGTCCCCAGTGAATTCGTTAGCTTGCAATATCCGCTTCCGCATCTGCTGAAGGCACTGGTCGGCGACGCACCGGTCAGAATCGTGGCGATGGGATCGTCGTCGACGGCGGGCAGGGCGGATGTCGTGCCTTATCCACACCGCCTGGAGATGTATCTGCGAGCCCGATACGGCGAAGAGCGGTTTCCCAATCCCAGGATCGATGTGCTCAACAGGGGCAGGGGCGGCGAAGAGGCGAACGAGGAACTGCGCCGCTTCGATACCGATATTTTCGCCGAAAGGCCGCCGTTGGTGATCTGGCAGGTCGGTACCAACGCGGTCTTTCACAACTACGATCTTGACGAGGTCGCGGCGAGCATCGCGGAGGGCCTGCAGCGGCTGCGCGTCGAGCCGATGGACGTCCTGTTGATTGATCCACAATATACCCCGGCGATGCTTTTCGATGACAAGGCCGAGGCTTCCGAGCGCATGGTGTCGCTGATTTCGGCCGCCGCGGACTATGCAAAAGTCAACTTGTTTCGGCGCTGGGCGCTGATGCGGCACGGGCACGTGCACAACAATGTCGGTTTGAACCAATTTTTTGATCCGACCGATCCGGACAAGCTTCATCAGAGCGACTGGAGCACGCTCCTCGTTGCGAAAGCGCTCAGCGAGGCGATTACCAAAGCACGCCCGGCAGGGGCGTAGGGCTGCTCCCCGCGCCGATCGATAAAATTTGCCCGAGTTTTGTAAGCGAAATGCAGAACCGTCCGGCTATAGCTGCGTGTCGTTCAATTCAGGGGCTGGAAAATATCATGAGACATTTGCCTGACCACGGTCTGCCGCTTGTTCAGCTCAAGGAGCAGCGACGGGATTTGGTTGTCGCGCTGCAAAACCGCAACGGTCCGGTTGGCGGCTGGGAATTGATACAGATCGCTGCGGTTCAGCAGGCGATCTCGGCCTTCGAGGACGTCATTGCGGACCTCGACGCCGAACTGGAAGCGGCGGCGTAAGCGGCCCTTCGGTTTGTTCGACGCGGCGCCCCCTCGGCGATGGAGAGATGATCGGCCGGTTCCGGTCTGGGCTATACACTCGCCTCTCAGACGGGTATGCACACCGCGTGCTGCGGACTTGATCCGCGGGGAGAGAATGCAGCCGGGGGGCGAACATGACTGAATACAAGGCCGCCATTTCCGGTGCGGCGCTTCTTTTCGCAGGCCTTGTCACCGGCTCGTCGGCTGCGTTGGCGCAGACCTTCGAGAGCTATCGCTGCGCCGACGGCACCCGGTTCATCGTCGGATTTTACCGATACGATTCACGCGCGTATTTGCAGATCGATGGAAGGGCGGTGACGCTGAAAAAGCGGTTGGCCTTTTCCGGCGCGCGCTATTCGGGCGGCGGCGTGACGCTGGTGATCACCAAGGCTGGTACCACGGTCAGGCACGCCAAACGGCCGGTAACGGCATGCGAGCCGGCATGAAAAAGGGCCGAAACCATTTCGTTCCGACCCTTTAATATTTGACATCGCATCGGCGACTGGCGGTGCATCGGTAGCGAGCCAGCGCCTCGCATCAACGTTCACGCAGCGGCTTGGATTCCTGGATGGCCGCTTCGTGATACCAGCTGCTGCCGCACCAAGCTTCGCTGACGCGCAACGAGCCGGGATCAGTGGCGGCCTTGGTCTCCTCGTGGCGACTGACGAGAGCCGCGCGGCCTCCGGCAGGGAATTGGTAGATCTTTGCGGACCCGTGATTCAGGTTGGTGTTCATCGGTATCTCCTTTGTCGTGGCGCTTTGGCTCATGCTGCGCCCGACTCGTTCGCGAGTGGTTACTGAAGTCGATATCGTCTCTGCACTCCTGTCGTGCAACCTGATTAAGGAAAACTCATTTTATGAGTAAAATGTGGGCATTATTGGTTTTGCCTCCTGCAAAGCAGGGGCAGGCTGATTAACGCGTGGGCCAACGCCAAGGTTGCGGAGAGACCCTCGTCTTCTTGCGGAATATTGCCAGCGGCTGCCGCGCCATTAATCGGGGCGACGGGCGACGACGCCGATTGCCGCGGAAACAGGCGTCATTTGGGCTTAAGTCAGGTCGTCCGTGCGTCCGCCGACAACATCACCCGCGCGCCTTTGCCGCACCCCAAAGCGACCGGAAGGCGGCGAGATCACAGGGGATTTTCCCCCGCTCGACCGCCCTTCCGCAACGCAGCGATTGGCACTTTAATTGCTTGTTAAGTGCTGGCCGATGGCGGCCGGGTAGGCGTGTGGTGACCAAGAGGCTTCGGTTTCACACGTTTCGCATCATCAATTCATGAGAGGCTCAATGACAAAGTACAAGCTCGAGTACATTTGGCTCGACGGATACACGCCGACTCCGAACCTGCGCGGCAAAACCCAGATCAAGGAATTCGATTCATTCCCGACGCTGGAGCAGCTTCCGCTTTGGGGCTTCGATGGAAGCTCGACGATGCAGGCCGAGGGCCACAATTCAGATTGCGTGCTCAAGCCGGTCGCGGTTTATCCCGACGGCGCGCGCACCAACGGCGCGCTGGTGATGTGCGAAGTCATGATGCCCGACGGCAAGACCCCGCATGCCTCGAACAAGCGCGCGACTATTCTGGACGACGAAGGCGCATGGTTCGGCTTCGAGCAGGAATATTTCTTTTACAAGGACGGCCGTCCGCTTGGCTTTCCGACCACCGGTTATCCCGCGCCGCAGGGCCCGTATTATACCGGCGTCGGCTACAAGAATGTCGGTGACGTCGCGCGCAAGATGGTGGAAGAGCATCTCGACCTCTGCCTTGCCGCCGGTATCAACCACGAAGGCATCAACGCCGAAGTCGCGAAGGGCCAGTGGGAATTCCAGATTTTCGGCAAAGGCTCCAAGAAGGCCGCCGACGAAATGTGGATGGCCCGCTACCTGATGCAGCGCCTGACCGAGAAATACGGCGTCGATATCGAATTCCACTGCAAACCGCTCGGCGACACCGACTGGAACGGTTCCGGCATGCACGCCAACTTCTCCACCAAATACATGCGCGAAGTCGGCGGCAAGGAATATTTCGAGAAGCTGATGGAAGCCTTCAAGAGCAACCGCGCCGATCACATCGCGGTGTACGGCCCGGACAACCATCTGCGCCTGACCGGCAAGCACGAGACGGCGTCGATCGATACCTTCAGCTACGGCATCGCGGACCGCGGCGCATCGATCCGCGTCCCTCACAGCTTCGCCAATAACGGCTACAAGGGCTATCTCGAAGACCGCCGCCCGAACTCGCAAGGCGACCCCTACCAGATCGCTTCGCAAATCCTCAAGACGATCGCTTCGGTTCCGACCGCCGCCAAGGCGGCCGCCGCGTAAGCCGCGCGACACACGTCCTGCACCCTTTGGGTGTTTGGGACGTCCTTACCGCAACCTGATCCGCCAGCGCGCAAGCTTTGGCGGATCATTGCATTTGAGGCCCGTTGTCGTGCTAGAAGCGACCGCGTTGCGACGGAGCGCAAGGGTCCGGGAATGGAGAATACGGTACGTCTGCTTTCGACACTTGCTCTGATGGGGGCGGTCCGCAGCCTTGCGGGGGAATATGAGGCGGCAGGCGGGGCGCACATCGACGCCGATTTCGCGCCGACCCTTGCGCTCCTGGATCGCTTGGGTGACGGCGAAGCCGCCGACGTCGTCATTCTGACCCGCGAGGGGCTTGCCGGACTTGCGGCGAAAGGTAACGTGGCTGCGGCAAGCTGCGTCGACCTCGCCCGCTCCTTTGTCGGTCTCGCGGTGAAGGCCGGCGCCGATCATCCTGATATCGCGACCGAGGCTGCACTTCGCGCTACGCTGCTTGGGGCGCGGTCGATCGCCTACTCGCGTCTCGGCGCCAGCGGCATTTTCTTCGCGCAACTGATCGCGCAACTCGGAATCGGAGCCGAGATCAACGCCCGCGCCACGATCGTTCCCCAGGGCTTTACCGCCGGGCAACTGGTGTCGGGCGAGGCGGACCTCGCGGTGCAGCAGATCAGCGAGCTGAAGCAGGTCGCGGGTGTCGAAATTGTCGGACCGATCCCGCTTCACCTGCAAAGCCCCGCGGTATTTTCCGCAGGGCGGCTGGCGGCGTCCCGCAAGGTCGATCAATCCGACAGGCTATTGAAATTTCTCGCCTCGACGGAGGCCGCGCCGGCGCTGCGCGAGTCCGGGCTGGAGCCTTGCCTGTAACGGCAGGCCAAACGGCATCAGCGGCAGGCCGTGCCGCAAGGCTATTTCGTGCCGTACATGCGGTCGCCGGCGTCGCCAAGACCCGGCAGGATATAGCCGTGATCGTTCAGCCTGTCGTCGACCGCCGCGGTCCAGATCGGGACGTCCGGATGCTCACTCTGGAAATGCCCGATGCCTTCGGGGGCCGCCAGCAGGCAGACAAAGCGTACGTCGCGGGCGCCGCGCGTCCTCAGCAGCGAAGCCGCGGCGCAGGCCGAATTGCCGGTGGCCAGCATCGGATCCATCAGGATCACGGTGCGGTCCGACAGATCATGCGGCGCCTTAAAGTAATATTCGACCGCCTGCAGGCTCTCGGGATCGCGGTAGAGGCCGATATGCGCGACACGGGCGGAGGGAACCAGCGCGAGCATGCCGTCGAGAAAGCCGACGCCGGCGCGCAGGATCGGCGCGAAGGTCAGTTTCTTGCCGGCGATCTTCGGCGCCTTCATCGGCACCAGCGGCGTCTCGATGTCGACCATCTCGAGCGGCAGATCGCGGGTGACTTCATAGCACAAGAGCGTGCCGATCTCGTTCAAGAGCTGCCGAAAGCCCTTGGTGGAGCGGTCACGGTCGCGCATCAGCGTAAGCTTGTGCTGCACGAGGGGGTGGCTGACGAGATTAACGGCTCTTGCTGAAGTCATGCATTCTCCTGGCGGGGTGGCGCGGCTTAAGCGGCGTTCCGCGCCGGCGCGGGCAGGCTATCCACTGCCGCGGCAAATGTCCCTTACTTCATGCAACAGGCGAGGTAAACGGCAGCGCGCCCGGCTTGCGCCCCTATTGGTCGTGACGATCATCCGGACGGTCGCCCTGATCCTGCGCATGCTGGGAAAAATGGGCCTTCGCGAGCGTCACCGCCTGTTCGCCGAGGACCATTCCCAATAGTCCGACCAGCGCGATGATCGGCGGAGCAGGGGAGCGCACGCCGCTCAATCCGTAGACAATGCCGACGATACCGCCCATCGCCAGCGAAACGACGAATGCATTCATGGAAAACTCCGCGCCATTGCGCTTGCTGCGCGAGCCCGTGGTGGATGGATAGCCGATTTGTCGGTCGCAGAGGGCGCTGACTGCAAGGCCCGATCGCGGCACCGTGTAACAAACCGTGTAACAAATCGACGTTCCGGAGCGAATAGTCAGCGTGCGCATCTTGCGTACGGCAGTTCAAAGCCCGGGAAAGAAATTCCAGATGAATACCGTGATAGCTCGCTGCATCCGACTGGTCCCAACCCTTGCACAATGCTGGTACGCGATCCCGCTTCGCCTGATCGTCGGCTACGGATTCATCGAACACGGCTATGCCAAGCTCGCCCGCGGTCCGGAGTCGTTTACCAACATCCTCAGCGCGCTCGCGTGGTGGATCCGCACCTGATGGCATGGACCACGTTCCTCATCGAGATATTCGGCGGACTGGCGGTCGTCGTCGGCTTTTTTATTCCGCTTGTGAGCGTACCGATGATGGTCGTGCTGCTGGTTGCGATCTTCACGGTACATCTGCCATACGGCTTCAGTTCGATTAAGCTTCTGTCGGTGACGGCGGCGGGCGCCAACTTTGGGCAACCGGGCTACGAGACCGACCTTCTGTATCTCGCCGCGCTCATTGCCCTTGTGCTGGGTGGATCGGGACCGCTGGCGGTCGATCGCTATCTCCAGCGTTCGCGCGCCTCGTAACGACGTCGAGGCACGCCGCTGCTCCCTCGCGGCGCGGGGCGCCCGAGTTGTTGCTACGAAACATCCGCCCAAGACAGAGGGCGTGGGGAATGCCGGGCGCCCGTGCGCCCGCGGCCGCGCGTGGTGTGTAGAAAGCACGCGCGTTAGTCACCACGGTCGCACCGGGATCACCCGGCATTCCCGCACGCGGATGGTTTTAACGGGTTCCTTCGCGCTCCCCGGTGACCGGGCTTGTTTGCCACCGTCGCCCCCGAGAAGCTTGCTTCTCAGGAGCTTGATGCCAGCGTCGGGGCGTCAGGACCACACGACTTGATGTCCAGCGCTTTTTCGGCGGGTCGAAAAGCGTATCAAACCATCGGAAAACAAGCCTCTTTTCAATTCGCCCGACAAAAGAAAAGGGCCCGCCCGAATGAGCCAGGCCCCAATAGGCCCTAGTTTCATAACGACGCTTAGATCGGGTTTGCCGAGACACGGGGGCGACCGGACACGCTCTGCTTTGTGTCGATGTCCGCTTTACTGCGCATCGCGGACTCAAGTCGGACGTTGCGCCATGACCGGGATGTGCCCCACGAACGGACATTGATGTTCGCAAGCCCCCAGTTGATCCCCATGCATAGATCGGCAGAGAAAAGCCCGGCTGTTGGGCCGGGCTCTCATTCACTGGGTGGCGCAGTGACCTGATTCTAGGAGAACATCGAGGTTCTTGTCATTTGATTTCCCACGTCGTGTTATGCGGGATATCCATCGCAAAATAGCCGCCGGGCCCCGCCGGTGCAGGCATGCTTATGCAAGCAAATGGCTCCCTGCCGGTGATTCCCTTGTACTTCCCGGTGCCGCCGGTGATGATGTGGGTGCCACAATCCATTTTCGGCTGCGACTTGTCGAGGTCGCGAGTATCAAAGGTCGAGAAAATCTTGTCACCGTCGCTGTCGGCCAACACGCAGGCACCGTCAATGTATTTCTTGTCGCCGGACGCGACGTTCAGCGCTGTGCAATGTGCTGACATCTTGTCGAGCATCTTCTCTCCTTTCATGTTTTGCGTGGTCCCGACCGCCTCCAGCGTGGTGGCCTTACCGAGTTCGGCAATGTCAATGCTCGTCAGCGGCCGAAAAATGAAATGCGTCACGTAGGGAGTGGTCCCGTTCTTTTCAATCGACTCTCCTAAAACAACAGTCGGCGCGAAGGCCGTCAGTATTCCAGCGAAAAGCGCTCCCTTGACAACAGTAATCGCTGCGGGTGCTGCGATCATGCTCTGCTTCATACTCGGGCAAGTGGGCTTCATTGTTTCCTCCTGCTGGTACGGGATGGATCGCCTCTGACGTCGCGCTTCGAGCTATCGGGGGAACTCCTCTGAAATGGATTGCTACAGGCTGGATGCGGCAGAAACGTTGCCGGGACTCCGCGACTCATCGGCGAAATCAATTGCAACACGAGGGGGTCTCGGAAGGTGTCGTAAGCACCCACTGAGGCCCTGATCTAGGTCCGATAGCTGATAATGAACTTCAATGAGCATACCATATCCACTTTGCCGCAGAGGACGAGATGCGGTGAGTGCGACAATTTGCTGCGAAAGTGGTTTGCGCCGCCAATGCCCGTTCAGGGTCAAAACCGGCCCTGACGGCTCCGAAATCCGATTGCGCTTCCCCCAGAAGCCGACATTGCCCGCCACCCGTATTTACCTTGAGACACGTCGGCGACGCCCCTTGCCCCTGCCACGGTTCGGATTGAACTCGTCAACTGCGTTCTGCCAAGCGATGATGTCGTCTTCGAACCAGACCCTGCGGTTGGGCGAGATGTGGTGCGATCTTCAGCGCGAGTCTTAATCCGGGTGGTGCGCCGCGGACTTGCCGTGCGTCGGCGCCTGCGACGTGGGGCCGGCCTCCTCGCAGGGGAGCGGTGTCCACGAGCCGTCGGGTGCCTGCTGGTAGGCGTGGCAACCCGTTGAGGCCGGCGTATCCTCGATCTTCTGGGCATTGGCATTGGCAGGGGAATTGGAATTCTTCGCCGGCGCGGGCGCCGCCAGCCCGGCGAGCACGGCAATCGACCCAGCGAAGATCAATCGTGCGATCCGCATAGGAGGTTCTCCTTGTCGAAAACGGTTTCATTTTGAATAAAAAAGATTGTGACGATTTTTGGTCGCAATATTTTCCGCATCAGCGTTTGCTTAACAATTGGAAAATGTAGGGCGGGCGCCGCGGCGACGGAACACCTTGCCGGCGTTGCCTGCGTCCGGTTCCCTGGGCTTCTGGCCGCGGGACGATCCAGCGAAGGAGGCAACCATGGTTACAGCAATCGAAAACCGTATTCCGCCACCGATCGTGATGGTTGTTACCGGGCTTGCGATGTGGGCCCTCTCATGGGTCACGCCGACGGTCGATATTCCCGCCGGTGTCCGCTATGGCCTTGTCGGCGTGCTGCTTGTCTTCGGCATCAGCATCGCCGGCCTGGCGCTTTCCCAGTTCCGTCGGGCGGGCACCACAATAGATCCGGTCGAAATCGACAACGCCTCGTCGCTGGTGACGACGGGCATTTACGCGTTCACACGCAATCCGATGTATGTCGGGCTGACGACGCTGCTTGTCGCCCTCGCGGTGCTGCTGTCGAACGCCTGGCTGCTGCTCGGGCCGTTGTTTTTTGTACTCTATATCACGCGCTTTCAGATTATTCCGGAAGAGCATGCGATGCAGGCCAGGTTCGGTTCCGCGTACGACGCCTACAGGGCTCGCGTCCGGCGCTGGGTTTGAGAGCCCGCCAGACGCTCCTCAAATCGGCGGAAGGCCGTCGCTGAGCGAAGCGTCGCACTTCAAAGGGCACCGTTTTCAGTGCGGCCCTGATGCTTGGCGTACCATTTCGGGCCAGGCCCGCGCGGACACCAGGATTCGGCCGATGCTCAACAACGGATTGAGATGGGCCATCACCGGTGTCGAGACGAGAAGAGCTTTCATGTAAAATCTCCGTTGAGCTGCTCAAATGATCGGATGGCCTGAACGTCGACGCCGCTCCGGCGACGGGCCCAAAGCACGGCCTCGCCGATCAGCATTGGCGCGCTGCGTTACCATTCGACAACGCCGCACAAACCACGCGCGCTATCGCGCCTGATGCGGCTTGGTCTCGCCGTTGTCGGCGAAGATACATGCATCCGCCGTTTCATTTGGGCTGGCTAATGTCGTCCGGCGGCAAGATCGTCAACCGGAAAACCCTAACCTTTTCGCCCAAGCCGAATGGCCCCGGAATAGCTTGGTGGACAGGCGGGAGATTCCGTAAATAGACCGCGATGGCGTTGGCATCTGATTGGGTCAGCCCCGCATAGGAGCGCCACGGCATTGGCGGCCCAAGGACACGCCCGTCGGGTCGAACCCCGGTTTGAAAAGCCGTGATGATTTCTTCCTTGGTCCAATTGCCAAGTTCAGTATCCTTGTCGGGAGTGAGGTTTCGACCCACGAAAGTGCCCAAGCCCGGCACCTCGAAGCCAACGTCGGACCCTCCAAGGAAACGCGCCGTATCGGGCTTTCCGAGAAAATAACCTGGCGTGTGGCAGTCGTTGCATCCGCCGAGTTTTACCAGATATTTGCCACGCTCGACTTGTGCTCTGTCGGCGCCCTTTGCCGGATTTGTGCACATCGCAACGAACGCCAACTTGGCGAGCAAACAAACAGACCATCTCATGTTCGATACAATCCTGTGTGATGAGAGTTCTAAGTTCCTGTCGGCCGGGAACATACTTGGTCGGTGCGGGATTAAAATCCGCCCGCGAGGAATTGGATTGAGCACCCTTGGTCAATGATCGAGAACGCGCATTGATCGGCGTGACTCCAAACATTGCCTCTGGCCTCGACTGGTGGTGATAAATTTTGTCGGGCCCACCGATGTGTATTCCACCTGAAACTTGTGAGCCTCGATACTTACACCCCAGCGTTCCCCAAAACCGACAAGGCGTCGTAGTTTTCGATTGGACACCACGCTAGACGACATATTGTGGTCCCTTAATCGGCGACCGACTGCCGTACACGTTATCATTGATGATAAGCATACGGCCGCGTCTTGAGCGTGGATCAATCTCTCGGGACACAAAAGCGGGCTTGGATCAGCACTTGAGGCGTCCGACGCAGCAACAACCAAGTTGCAAGGGAATTAATACATCGCCACTCACTTTTACGACGTATCCCCCAGCAGGTCGTCGTGACGACAAATGTTCAGGTCGTCGTGACGACAAATGTTGCCGCAAAACGCGTTACGCCCGTCACATCCCGCTCGGTAGACGCCATTGGCGCAGGTGTGGACCTTCAGGTCGTTCCTGATGCTGTGGACGGCTCCTCCACCGGCATGTGAGTGCCATGGATGTGGGCGCTGTGAAGGCTCTTACGATTCAGAGGAGCTACCCATGCAAACGGTCACGACAATCGGGTTCGACATCGCCAAGTCGGTCTTCCGGGTGCACGGAGTTGATGCCGCTGCCCACCCAACACTGCCTCAACTAACCGCTCTCGACCAATCGGCGTCAAGCGGGCATTCTTGTGGATGTTCATCTGGTCTCTCCGTGGAACACTGAAGCTTTGCAACCTCAGCTTCCTCGGTCCGGACCGGATGGACAACCTATTGAAAGCTCCCAGCTAGAGCATGATCCGGAAAAGCGGGAATCGGTTTTCCGCGCTCGAAACGTCTCCGAACGCAATGCTCTCCGGGGAAGAGCTCGCTCGCTATATGGCCCTTTCTTGATCGCGCGCCCTTCATCGTAATGACAAGCCATGCCTTTGTGCCGGTCCCACCGACTGTCAATCGGTTCACAGGACCGCAAACGATGGCTGAAACACCGGTGCAGACTTCAAGTTGTACTCCAGGGCGGAGTCCGAAACAGCTCCGCGAAAAAATCGGAGAACATTCGCACTGTCGCCGGCAATTGACGTCCTGGCGGATAAACGGCGTGAACCCATCGCTCAACCGGACGGTACTTGGTGAGCACGGCGGTAAGTCGCCCGGCTACAAGGTCGGGGCCAACCATGAAGGTGGGCAACTGGACTAACCCGAGACCATCGAGAGCCATCGCATGCAGGATTTGGGCATTGTTCGATCGATATGGTGTCTGGCCCAACCGAGCGATGACGTCCCCGTTGCCATTACTTCCCCGAAAGCCCCAGCCGGCGCCGCTCCACTGATAATCGTATTCAAGGCAGACGTGGCCAGATAAATCGTCCAAGGTTTGGGGCGTTCCGCGCTCGCCGAGATAGGAGGGCGCGCCGCACACAGAAACCTCTACAAGCGCCAGCTTCCGCGCAACCAGACATGAGTCCGGCAATTTGCCGATCCGGATCGCGAGGTCGAAGCGGCCTTGCACGAGGTCGACCACGCTGTCATCGCAAACGATCTCGATCTGCATGTTCGGGCACCGCCGCAACAGGCCAGGCAGGTACGGCGCAATATAGCGCTCGCTGAAGACAAACGGAGCTGCGACGCGCAGCAATCCCTCGGGCTGGGACGATCGTGCTGTGACCGCCCGTTCGGCTTCATCGAGTCCGCGCAACACAAGCCTCGCCTGTTCGTAGAACTGCCGCCCTGCATCGGTCAGTGCAAGGCGCCGGGTCGTCCGATTGAGAAGGCGTGTGCCGAGGCGCCGTTCCAGGCCGTTGACATGCTTCGACACCATGCCTGCGGACATGTTCAAGGACCGCGCGGCGGCCGCAAACCCGCTTTGGTCGACGACACGAACGAAGGCCTCGAGGCTGGTAAAGCGATCCATCCCGTCAATCTCGATCGTTTACCAGGGGTATTCAATCCAATTCCTCGTGAAGGGATTCAAATCCCGCGCCGGCCCAGTATGTTCGCGTTCAGGAAACTTGTTTCTCCGTGTAGTGCGTCCCGCCCTATCGGTATTTTCGAGATCTAGATCAGGAGAGCGCTAGTGACTGACAGAAAAAAAATTATCGCAGTAGCCGGAGCGACCGGCGCGCAAGGCGGCGGATTGGCGCGCGCGATTCTCGCCGATCCAGGCGGAGCATTCTCGGTGCGCGCGATGACTCGAGACGTGAACTCGGATAAAGCCCGCGAGCTTGCCCTACTTGGGGCGGAAGTCGTGGCTGCCGATATCGATGACGAAGCAAGCATCAGAAAGGCACTCGAAGGTGCGCACGGGGCTTTTTTTGTCACCTTCTTTTGGGCGCACTTCTCCCCGGAGAAGGAGAGAGCTGAGGCTCGCAATTTCGCCAGAGCAGCAAAGTCCGCCGATGTGAGACATGTCATATGGTCAACGTTGGAGGACACGCGTGAGTGGATACCACTATCCGACAAACGGATGCCGACCCTCATGGGAAAATACAAAGTGCCGCATTGCGACGCGAAAGGGGAATCCGACCGCCTGTTCTCCGATCTCGAAGTGCCGACAACATTCCTGCGGACCAGTTTCTTCTGGGAAAACCTAATTCACTTCGGCATGGGACCGAAGCCGGCGGAGGACGGCAAGCTCGCCTTCACGCTACCGATGGGAGAGAAGAAGCTTCCCGGCATGGCGGCGGAGGATATCGGCCGGTGCGCCTATGGCATTTTCAAGCGAGGGCCAGCGCTGATCGGAAGGACCCTCGGTATCGCTGGCGAGCACCTGACAGGTGAACAAATGGCTGCCGCATTGACCCAGGCGCTAGGGCGCAAAGTATTCTATAACGCGGTAACACCCGAAACGTATCGCGGCTTCGGGTTTCCCGGCGCGGACGATCTCGGCAACATGTTTCAGTTCAAGCGAGACTTCGAGGAATACTACTGCGGCGCGCGCAGCATTGCTGAGTCGCGTTCGCTCAATCCCGCCTTGCAGACCTTCAGTGCGTGGCTCGATGGTAACAAGCAGTTCATCCCACTGGAGTAAGACCGTTCACTCCCCGTCGAGGCGCTAAAGGATCGTTTTTATCTGTCGGGAAGGTTATCGCCGCAATTTCTCTCGGTGCGAGGGGGGCCCACTATTGAATTGATGCCGTAACGCGCGCCATCCACCATCGATCCGGCGAACAAAGCAAAAGGTTGGAATCCCTATGAGCTTCAAAGAACGCGCCCTGGCGAGCCTGGCTGTTTTGCTCGCGATATGCACGGGTCCCGCTAACGCTTATGCTGCCGACGACGGCCTTATAACCAAGCCGAGCAGGTATTCGGTGAAGGAAACCATCGCCCGATTTGAAGCCGCGGTCAAACAAAAGGAGGCGGCCGGCTTCACGGTCTTCACCGAAATCGATCATGCTGCCGCCGCTAAGAAATTCGGCCTCGACATTCGGCCGCGTACAGTCATCGTGTTCGGCAACCCGAAGCTCGGAACGCCCGCCATGGTCAATAAGCCACTGTTGGCGATCGACGTGCCGCCTAAGGCGCTCGTCTGGGAGGATAACCAAGGTAAGGTTTGGCTATCGTATAACTCGGGCGACTATCTGTATAAGACCATCTACCCACGGCACGGCGCCGAGGCACCGCCAACGACTGCGCCATTTGCCAAAGCCTTGGACGAGATAAGCGATTACGCGACGAAGTAGCGCTGGCCGATCTCGTCCCGAAAGGCGGACAGCTCTTAAATCGTCTACGTAGCGCCGCGCAAATTCGAGCTGCTTAATACGCTCGAAGAGGTAAGCCTGATCCAAGGACGTGTAGTCATGCCCTACGTGACCGAAGAAAATCTGACCGATGTCGCGCTCGATCGCTGGAAGAACATTCCTGATCCACGCCTGCGGCAAATCA
>Ga0073928_10002684_pt1 | contig 29863 bp, 24 predicted proteins | sample PaiPotPPA55metaG_FD_76969 | JGI IMG/M metagenome (GOLD analysis project Ga0073928, IMG submission 76969) | Iron sulfur acid spring bacterial and archeal communities from Banff, Canada, to study Microbial Dark Matter (Phase II) - Paint Pots PPA... ...
CAGAGTGTAGGCTTCGCCGCACCCTGCCGCAAGCTGACAAATAAAATCACCTACCAGTTGAGAATATTTGAAATGAGCCCCTTGCAACTCATAAAACTTGGGGTTCGCAATACCGCCGCGGTGCAGTTTAATAAAATAGACATCTGATGGGTCAGAATTGAGCTTTTCCGTCTAGCGGCTATCTGTTAGAAGGCCGTACGATTTCCGCTAGGAACCAGGTCCGGCGCTATCTTTTCTTAATTTGAAATATGTAGCTAACCCACGGTTTCAAAAGCTATTTGTTCGTCGCCGATCGATCTGCCTGGGCATTCTTCACGCCGTGTACCGATCGCCGCGCGGATCTTCAACCATCTTGTTTCGTTCCCTAACGCAATATACCTGATGCCAAGGCCAGGGCAGCGGCCACTGTTCGCCAACAACGCTTCCTCAAATTTTTTTCGCTCTGTCACAAGGTGCGAGGCTTCGCGATTATTCCGGTCCTCATTCTCGATTGAATCCAAATGAATGACGGGGATCTCGATTTCTGCAAGGTTGACGCCAGACACTTCTTCTGCCGTCTTAGCTTCCGCGGTACGCGTCCGGAGGTTCCCAAGGACCGCCCCCAAACCTCCGCAAGCACTGCCTGGAAGCGTCAGACCGCCGTTTTCGCTTCCGCTGGCATGAGACTAGTGCGCAAAGCGGCGACCCGTTCGAATGAATCGAGCCGCGCTTTATGATCGTAGATGTGCGCCGTGAGCATCAGTTCGTCGGGATTTGTGATATCGACAAACTTTTGCAACACACGCGCGACAGTTTCCGAGGAACCCACCGCCGAAACGGTAAGTGTTTGGCTGGCGAGCGCTTTTTCAGCCGGTGACCAGAAGGTGTCGATATCATCGATGGGCGGCGGAATTTGTCGCGGCATTCCACGTCGCAGATAAGTGAACGATTGCTGCAGAGAGCTGAATTGACGTCGCGCTTCTTCGTCCGTCGCGGCGGCCACCACGTTGGTCCCCAGCATCGCATAGGGATGATTGAGTTGCTTCGAGGGCTTGAACAGATTCCGGTACAGCCGCAGCGCTGCCATCATGTCGCCGGGCGCGAAGTGCGAGGCAAATGCAAACGGCAATCCTAGTTGCGCGGCCAGTTGCGCACTGAAAAGGCTCGAGCCTAAAAGCCAGATCGGAACCCGCAAACCAGTTCCGGGAACGGCGCGAATCTGTTGTCCCGGCTCCGCGACTTCGAAATAATGTTGCAGCTCCAGCACATCTTCAGGGAAGCGGTCGGCACTCGCGGCCACATCGCGGCGAAGCGCCCGCGCCGTTGTCTGATCTGTGCCCGGAGCGCGTCCGAGACCAAGATCGATGCGCCCGGGGAACAACGACGCCAGCGTGCCAAATTGTTCGGCGATCACCAGCGGCGAATGATTCGGCAGCATGATCCCGCCGGAACCGACGCGAATTGTTTTTGTGCCGCCGGCGATGTGCGCGATCACGATCGAAGTGGCAGCGCTGGCGATTCCCGGCATGTTGTGGTGCTCAGCCAGCCAGAACCGTTTGTAGCCCCAGTTTTCAGCGTGCTGCGCGAGATCTAAAGAATTGCGCAGTGCATCGGAAGCGCTTGCGCCTTGTGGAATCGGAGAAAGATCCAGAATGGAGAAGGGAATCATCAATTTGTACGCATTCTTTTGATGACTCGGCCAGCGCTAAAGTTATTGCCCGCCAGCAAAAACACAGTGGCGCAAAGTTGTAGCGATAGAAAAACCGCAGAATCGTTGCCGTTTGAGTTTCAAGACAGAACTCGTTACGCCCCGATTGCCCTCGGACAAAGTCTGCTCACAGTAAGAGCCTGGAGGCTTGCTACCCGACCTGTCCAACAGCAGCGTGATCGATCGGCTCACTGGCTTCCAATGCAACGCCGTCGCGGTACGTGACGAATCGGCTCGAAACAGCCAGCACTTTGGCGCCCGGCACTATAATTCCTACCAGATTCAATGGATCGGCCGCCGAAATTGTAATTGTTTCACCGCTCGGCGCTTCTGCTCGCGTTGCTCGTAAGGATTCCACCGCCGCAGGCAGCGCAAATTGTTCGCCAAGGAAACCGCTCACGAACCTACCGCCGCGTACTTCGCCGCGGTCCTCCATCCGTCGCAACGTAAGTAAAATTTCGCGCCAGTTCGGCAAATTCGATTCCCGCATCAACACTTCACGAAAAACCACGCCATAGCGCTTCAGTAGAACGCCGCACGCGGCCTCAACCATCCGCTCGCGGTTCTCGCCCACAGTGGAAAATAATAATGACCATCGTCCGGCACTGTAACGCGGGCGGCCATCGCGCCCGTTGCTGAGATTCCGGCGTATTGGATCGATTAACGCCCGCAAATTGTCAAAACCGTCAGCCGTGATGAGCCCTGCGGCAACCAGCTCCCACAGCCCGCCCTCGACTTCTTCTTTCCCTTTGCGCGTGCCGCGAAGAATGTCCGCGAAAAACGACGCGCCTCGCTCCTTGAGAAATTCGAAAACTTCTTTCGCATTTGAACTCAGCATTCGGTCTAGATCGATTCCCCGCTGGCGGGCCATCATCCAGTCCGGCTCATCGCGAACGAAGAACGTTATCGGTGCCGCGCCAGTCGGCGCGACTCTGTGACTGCGTTCCGATAAATCGTCGACAATCGCCGGGCCCGGCGACAGTCGTCCCCATCCGATCATGCCGTTGAAACAAAGTTGATCCAAAATTTTTGGATCGTAGCCCACGATGCGGCGTGACAATACCTGCCGCTCCCAGGCGTTCGCCGGCGCTTCGAAGCCTTGCAACTGCCGCAAAATTTCCAGCGTGCCGTGCTCGGTGAAGAGTTGCGTTTCGGGCGTCAAATGTTGCCAGCGCAATAGCCAGCGCATGAATTGCGCGGCGGACACTGGTTCGATTTCCTTGCGCAGTTTGCCCACCGTGTGCCGGTGAATGCGCGCCAGCACTCTGCGCTCGCACCATTCCACATCGCGTGAATGGGGGTCCGAAAATCGGCCGCGCAAAACAGCGCCCGTCCCTTCCAGCCGCAGCATCACTTTTTCGATTTCATTCTGCGGCAATCCAAGTAGACCAGCGAGAGACGCAACCCCAAATGGCCCGCAATGCTGCGTCCATCCGGCGACCAATGCCAACACCGCATCTTCCCTTGTCGGAACCATAGACTCCACGTTTACAATCGCTGTCTCAAATTTGGCTGCGGGAAATATCTCAGAAAAAAGTTTTGCTCGTTCGGCGGTGACCCAATAGGCCTTGTCGTATACGAGAGCACGCCCGGCGCGCCCTTGCCGTACCAATTCGTCAAAAAAAGTTCTCCACCGGCCGATGGAACGTTGAACAGTGTCTTCCAACGAGCGAACTTCTCTAGGTTCATCGGCGCCACCGATCTCCGGCAGTGCGATCAGCGTTTGCAAGGCATCGTGCAATTCTTCCGCGTCGCGCACATCCGGCCATGCCTCGCCGCGAATTTCTTCAATCGCGCCTGCGTCAAGACGCCCAACGTCGGAGAGCACGCTCTCCGGCAAAACACGGCGCATCTCTACGGCGCGCGCGCGTCGTTCCTCGAGCGGTGCGTCATCGAGATACGCAAACGGATTGGCATTTAAAATTTCGTGCGAAAACTGCGACGGCACCGGTGTATCCACCGCAACGCACTGGACGCTGCCATCAATGATTTGTCCCAGCACTCGCCGCAAGCCTTCCACATCCATCGCTTCCGTCAGCGCATCCTTCATTACTTCGTTCACCAGAGGATGGTCGGGGATGCGCGCCGCGCCCTCTAAATTTTCTGGACAGGCCGCCGCATCTGGAAATACCGACGCCAGCAGATCGTCCGCGCGCATTCTCTGGATCGGAGGCGGAACTTTCGCGCCGCCCTGGAATCGCAACAAAATCAGCGCGCGCGATGCATTCCATCTCCAACGTGTCGTGAAAAGCGGCGAATCCAGCACCGCCTGCTCGAGCACCTGCCTGACCGACGAGGGATGTAGAAAGCGAAACACGTCCGCAAGCGGGAAACTATGTTGTTCCCCCAAACAAATATTTATCCCGTCATCGGTAGCTGCCGCTTGCAATTCAAGATTAAAAGACCGGCAAAACCGCTTGCGCAACGCCAGTCCCCAAGCTTTATTGATCCGCCCGCCAAACGGAGCATGAATCACCAGCTGCATCCCGCCGCTTTCATCAAAAAATCTTTCCGCCACCACCGTCTTCTGCGTCGGCACGGTGCCGAGAACCGCGCGGCCCGCGACTATATGTTCCACGATCTGTTCAGCTCCGGCATTATCGACGCCGCACTCCTGTTGCAGCCACGCAACAGTTGTGCGCACCGCCGGCAAATTCCGCATTTCCAGCGAAGGAACGGCATCGCAAGTTATCGCGCTGACCTTCTCGCGCAGGTCCGCCACTTGTCGTGACAATTCCGCCGTACGCGCAGGCGCCTCGCCACGCCAGAAAGGCACGTTAGGAGCTGCGCCGTGCGCGTCCTCCACCAGCACACGTCCCGCCTGCACGCGACGAATCCGCCACGAGCTGTTGCCCAGCAACATGATGTCGCCGCGCAAACTTTCCACCGCGAAATCTTCATCGACGGTGCCGACCACGGCGCCCTCAGGCTCGGCTACCACGGTATACAGCGCATTATCCGGAATCGCACCGCCGCTGGTAATCGCCGCGAGCCGACTCCCGCGCCTACCTCGCACTGTCCCACCCACACGGTTGCGATGAAGATAAGCGCCGCGCCTCCCGCGGCGTGCGTTGATCCCCGCAGAAAGCATTTCCACGATGGCATCAAAATCAGCTCGTTCAAGATGCCGGTACGGATAAGTGCGGCGCACCAGCTCAAACAATTCATCTTCCGTCCACTCTTCAGCAGCGCACATCGCCACCAGTTGCTGCGTCAGAATGTCCATCGGATTTTCCGGAATCTCCAGAGCATCCAGATAGCCCTGCCGCATCGCGCGCACCAGCGCCGCGCATTCCACCAACTCATCGCGCGTGGTCGCAAAAACGCGGCCTTTGGGAATTGCTCCGAGCCAGTGACCCGCGCGTCCAATCCTTTGCCACGCCACGGAAATCGAACGCGTCGACCCGATCTGGCACACCAGTTCCACCGAGCCAATGTCGATACCCAATTCCAGCGATGCGGTCGCCACCAGCGCTTTTATTTCGCCGGCTTTCAGTTTGCTTTCAGCCGCGAGCCGCAGCTTGCGCGAAAGGCTGCCGTGATGTGTTGCCACCGCTTCCGGCCCCAATCTTTCCGCCAGGTGATGTGCTACGCGTTCCGCCAAGCGCCGCGTATTTACGAAGATCAGTGTTGAGCGATGTCCACGGACTAGTGCCGCGATGCGTTCATAAATCTCGTCCCACAATTCATGGGAAGTAATTGGCCCCAATTCGCTCTGTGGCACTTCGATGGCGATGTCCACTTCGCGCTGATGTCCAATTTGCACCACTACCGGATCGGGGCGAGCACTCCCTGCCAAAAAATTGGCGACCAACTCAATCGGCTTCTGCGTAGCGGAAAGACCGATGCGAACCGGCAGCTTATCCGCCAGCGCATCCAGCCTTTCAAGAGACAATGCCAGGTGCGTCCCGCGCTTGTCGTCGGCCACCGCGTGGATTTCATCCACAATGACGGTCTCCACCGTCCTAAGAATTTCCCGGCTCTTTCCCGCAGTAAGCAAGATGTACAGCGACTCTGGAGTCGTAACCAGGATGTGCGGCGGCCGCATCAACATGGCACGCCGTTCCCGCATTAGCGTATCGCCGGTCCGCACCGCCATGCGGATCGCCGGCATCAGCAGCCCGCGCTGGCCCGCAAGCTGCAGGATTTCCCCAAGTGGAATCTCCAAATTTTTCTGAATATCGTTTCCCAGCGCCTTCAGCGGTGAAACATACAAAACCTGCGTTGCATCGCTCAGCTCGCCCGCCAGAGCTTTTCGTACCAGCCGATCGATACAAGCGAGGAACGCCGCCAACGTCTTTCCCGATCCAGTCGGCGCGGAGATCAGCGTCGTCTTTCCTGCCAAAATATGCGGCCATCCACGCTCCTGCGGCTCAGTAGGCACACCCAGCCGTGTCAGGAACCAATCCCGCACCACGGGATGAGCCCAAGTCAGGGCGAACGAAGAGACAATTTCAGGCGAATCGTTATTCATGGATGAGCTGATGGCCTGCATCAGCGGTTGGTTGGCCAAATTGTTAGAGGTTTTTGCGAACTGGAAAATAGAATACACCCATCGAAGGTGTGAAGCATCTTTACGCGAGGTTTGATGTCCTTGTAGGTCGCGGCTTCAGCCGCGACCTAAATCCGGCCCTCAAACCGGCGACTCTAGTCCCCTGACGAACCTATATATAAAGGACAGCACTTACCTTCCAAAGAATAAATGCCGTTCCCACCGCCAAATCGGGTAATCATGGCGGCGGAAAGTCCAGGTTGCGCGAGGGAAAGGCTCCCAAGCGTTTCCTTCCCTTTTCGTTGCTTTGAAACTAAGATAGTTCATGAGTAACCCGTGGGGCGGGGTGTCATAAACGACCCGGTCGGTCTGTCACTCCTCGTAACCTACCTGCCGGTCTGAAACATTTTGCTTCACTGCGGCGTATGTACAGTATATCCAAGCTTTATAAAGTCTTTATATCTATGCGCGTGAAGTGTCCGCCACTGTGGGCCCTGCTAAGGCCCTCGTAAGGATCGAACGATGAAGACCTGGCAAAAGGTGTCGATCGGTATCGGCGGTGTGGTTGGGCTCGGTGGCATCATATTGTTCAGCATCCACCAGGCCAATAAAGGTGTGGTCACCGTGCAGACTGCGAAAGTCGCCTCCCAGGACACCCTGATTTCCCAGGTCACGGCTTCTGGCGAAATCAAACCCACCACCTACACCAACGTGACCGCCCAGGGCTTTGGCAGAATTACCCAGATACTGGTCAAAGAGGGCGACAAGATTAAGAAGGGCGACCGCCTGTTGCTACAGGAAGACGTGCAAGCCAATGCCGATGTGCAGGCGCAGTCCGCGGCTATCAATTCTTCCGAAATGGGCGTGCAAGCGGCGGAAGCCAGTTTCCGCTCTGCCCAGGCCGACCTGATACAACAACAGGCCAATCTCGAGAAGGCCAAACTCGATTGGGAACGTGGACAAGGTTTGTATAAGGATGGCTTGATCCCCAAGCAGGATTTCGATCAGCGCAAGTCTGCCTATGATGCCGCCTTTGCCGCGGTTGACTCTTCGAAAGCCCGCGTTCAATCCCTGAAGGCTCAATTGAATCAAACTCAATCCATGGTGAATCAGAATAGGGCGGTGCTTGTCCGTACCAAGGACATCTTAAGCAAAACTGCCTACATCTCACCGATCAACGGAATTGTGAGCTATCTGCCTGTCCGCCTTGGCGAATATGTTGTACCAGGAATTCAGAATTCGAATGGAAGTTTCCTGATGACTTTGTCCGATATGTCCGTGGTCACCGCCGAAGTGAAAGTCGATGAAACGGACATCGTAAACGTTAGAACCGGCCAGGAAGCCGACGTCACCATCGACGCCGTCCCCGGCAAAGTATTCAAAGGCAAAGTCACCGAAATTGGTTCACAGGCTACGCTGCGCAGCTCGGGTCTAGCTACTACTCAGAGCACCACAAGCACGCAGGAAGCTAAGGATTTCAAGGTGGTCGTCACACTTGCCGCTCCTCCCGATAATTTACGTCCAGGACTTTCCACCACTGCAAAAATAAAAACCGCCGAGAAGAAAAACGTTGTGGCCATTCCGATTCAGGCCCTGGCTGTGCGGACTCGAAAGGCCTTGGAAGAAGCCGCGAAGGACGCCAGCAAAAATGGCAACTCCAGCGTTACCTTGGCCGCGCCTCCCCCGCCTGCGCCCGGTGATCCCAAGAAGGAAGAAGTGCAGGGTGTGTTCGTCGTCAACGGAAAGAAAGCGGTTTTTCGCCCCGTCGAAACCGGCATCAGCGGTGTGACCGACATCGAAGTTACCAAGGGATTGCAGCCCGGTGACGAGATTGTGGTTGGCAGCTATAAAGCGCTGCGCACGCTGAAACCAGCGTCGAGCGTCAAGGTGGATAACACACCTCCCAAAAAGCCCGAAGAAGAAGGTCAGAGTTAAACTAGGTAGGGCAATGCAAGGAGATGCACATGGCTGTTGAAGCAGCTTCCGTGGATTCGTTTCGCCAGGACCTGGTGTCATCCGGCACCGTCATCAAGACACTAGAGCTCGCCAAAGTCTACGAAATGGGTGCTGAACAGGTGCATGCTTTGCGCGGCATCGACCTGGAGATCCGCAAGGGCGAATACGTCGCCATCATGGGGCCGTCAGGCTCCGGTAAGTCCACGCTGATGAATTTGATCGGCTGCCTGGACTCGCCAAGCTCCGGCAAATATTGGCTCGCGGGAAGGCTGGTCAGCGACCTCGATGACGATGAGCTTGCCTATATTCGCAATAAAGAAATCGGGTTTGTGTTTCAAACTTTTAATCTCTTGCCGCGCGCCACGGCCCTTCACAATGTCGAGCTTCCGCTGATCTACAACGGTACGCCCTCGGAAGAACGCATCGAGAAAGCAACAAAGGCTCTGGAGCGTGTGGATCTCGTAGATCGCATGCATCACAAGCCCAACGAGCTTTCCGGTGGACAGCGGCAGCGCGTGGCCATCGCGCGCGCTCTCGTGAATTCGCCCTCCATCGTGCTGGACGATGAGCCTACGGGAAACCTCGACTCCAAAACCGGCGACGAAATTATGAACCTGTTTCAGAATCTGCACGCGCAAGGCAATACCATTATTCTCGTCACTCACGAGCACGACATCGCGCAGCACGCCCATCGCATCATTTATATTCGCGACGGTCGCATCGCTTCCGACGAAGCGGTGGTCAAAACTCAAACTGTCAGTATTTGAAATTCGCCGCCTGAATTATGCGAATTAGATTTCGCCTGAGTCTTCAGCGACCCATCCACATCTCCAGCCGGTCCTGAGCACGTGACCACGTCACGCCGCCCACCAAGGTAGCGACCCGATTTGGCCGTTCGCTGTCCATCCGTACTATCATTGAAGGCTACGGAGGCCCTTATATCATTGCGGTGGCCTTAGGCATCTAATCAACTGCCCGAAATCGAGTCTGTTCGCAGCGAAACGAATGGCGTCCACGTCCACCACCGGCAAAACGCAGTTTTCAGCTGCTCGCGCAGGCGAGTCCATACTCGCGCGCATTGGCAACACCCCTCTGCTGCGGCTCGCCAGCATCGGCCGCGAATTTGAACACGTCGAAATTTGCGGCAAAGCCGAATGGTTCAATCCCGGAGGTTCGGTGAAGGATCGCCCGGCTTTAGGGATGATCGATGCTGGCTTAAAAAGCGGCATGTTAGTCGCAGGCAAAACCATTATTGATGCGACCAGTGGCAACACTGGAATTGCCTACGCCATGATCGGCGCGGCCCTTGGCTATCCCGTGACGCTCTGTCTTCCGCACAGCGCTTCACAGGAGCGCAAGCGCATGCTTGTCGCTTACGGAGCGGAGTTGGTGATGACCCCCGGCGATGAAGCCACCGACGGCGCCATTCGACGCGTGCACGAAATGGTCGCCGCCGGCCCCGAAAAATATTTTTATCCCGATCAGTACAGTAACCCTGCCAACTGGCAAGCGCATTACTACGGCACCGCCAATGAAATTTGGGAGCAGACCGCGGGACGAGTCACCCATTTCGTGGCGGCTCTCGGCACCAGCGGCACTTTTATGGGAGTAACACGCCGGCTCAAAGAATTAAATCCCCGCATTCGCTGTATCAGCTTGCAACCCGACGCCCCTTTTCACGGCCTGGAAGGATGGAAGTACATGGCCACCGCTCTGGTGCCGGCCATCTACGACGAATCTCTGGCGGATGAAAACATTGAAGTCGGCACCGAAGCCTCCTATCGCATGGTGAAAGTCGCGGCTCGCGAAGAGGGCTTGCTGCTAAGCCCCAGTGCAGCCGCCGCGCTTCTGGGTTGTTTGCAGGTGGCTAAGTCGATCCCCGCCGATCAGCACGCGCTTGTCGTCACCGTGTTCGCCGATTCCGCGGCAAAATATTTAAGCGAACGATTCTGGGATGAGGAGTAATTCTCATGGCCAATGCAGCGCAACTAAAAATTAGTCCCGAGCTTGCCGACAAGATTCGCGCTCACGGAGCGCAGACTTATCCGCACGAATGTTGCGGCGCGCTTCTCGGCCGGGACACGGAAGTTGCTGACCGGCGCGTTTATCGCGAGATTCATGCCCTGCATCCGCTTGTAAATCGCCGCGATGATTCTCCCAGTAATCGTTTCTCATTGACCAGCCAGGACGTTCTTGACGCCGAAAAAGCCGCCCGCCAGCAAGGCCTGGAGGTCGTCGGGTGGTATCATTCGCATCCGGATCATCCGGCGCGTCCCAGCCAGTTCGACCGCGATCACGCCTGGCCGTGGTACAGCTACATCATTGTGAGCGTGGCGAACAGGATTCCCGAAGAGATGACTTCCTGGCGGCTCGCTGACGATCGCACCGAATTCGAATGCGAAGAAATCGGCTTACAGCGGGTAGCTTCCTGATCTTGCGTAGCCGCCCGTTTGTTTTTATTCGTTGAAAGAGGAGCTTAGATGTCCGTAAAAGTAATTATTCCCACGCCACTGCGCGTCTATGCCGGTAAGGCCGATTCGATTGACGTTTCCGCCAAAACTGTTGGCGAGGCTCTCGGGCAATTGACCAGCAAGTTTGGTGATTTGCGCAAACATCTCTTCACTGAAGAGGGCAAGCTGCGCAGCTTTGTGAATGTGTACGTGAATGACGAAGACATTCGTTACTTGTCCAAGGAAAATACGCCAACCAAGGATGGGGACACCATCAGCATCGTGCCTTCCATCGCCGGCGGACTCCCTTAGCGACGCGCACGCCATTCAGCGATCTCGCAAGTTCAGAACAATAAGCAGTCCGTAAAAACAGGAACACGCAATCTTTCAGAAGAGGAAATAACAATGTCTACAAAAGTTCAGCCCATAACCTCCCAGCCGAGCACCGCAGAAAAGGCCACCACCTTAAGCAACGAAGAAATTCTGCGTTACAGCCGCCACCTCATCATGCCGGAAGTCGGCATGGAGGGTCAGCTTAAGCTGAAAAACGCCAAAGCCCTTTTGATCGGTACCGGCGGCCTCGGCGCGCCGCTGGGTCTATACCTGGCTGCAGCTGGAGTAGGTCACCTCGGCTTGGTCGATTTTGACGTCGTGGATTTCACCAATCTTCAGCGCCAGGTAACTTTTGGTTCCGACGATGTTGGCAAGCCGAAAACCGCCGCCGCGCAAGCTCGTCTCTCGAATCTCAATCCCGATATCCACATCGAGACCTTCGAAACCAAGCTCACCAGTGACAACGCTCTCGAACTCTTCAAGAATTTCGACATCATCGTTGATGGCACCGACAATTTTCCCACCCGCTATCTGGTAAACGATGCATGCATCCTGCTCGGCAAGCCTAACGTGTACGGCTCCATTTTTAGGTTCGAAGGTCAGGTGACCGTCTTCGGCATGCGTGACGGCCCGTGCTACCGCTGCTTATATCCTGAGCCGCCTCCTCCCGGCCTGGTGCCGTCGTGCGCCGAAGGCGGTGTGCTGGGTGTGCTGCCCGGAATTGTCGGCTCCATCCAAGCCATGGAAACTATCAAGCTAATTCTGGGAACAGGCGAAAGCCTGAAAGGCCGCTTGCTGCTCTTCGACGCGCTAGCAATGAAGTTTCGTGAATTAAAGCTGCGCAAGAATCACAGCTGCCCGATGTGCGGCGATCATCCCACCATTACCAAACTCATCGATTACTACGAATTCTGCGGCGTGCGTGGAGAAGAAGCTCCTGGCCCCGACGTGCAGGTCCCGGAAATTACCCCGCGCGATTTAAAGTCGCGCCTCGACCGCGGCGATGACCTTTTCATTCTCGATGTGCGTGAGCCCCACGAATTTCAAATTTGCAATCTCAACGGCCATTTGATTCCACTTGGCGAATTGCCGCGCCGCGTCCATGAACTGGACTCTTCGAGAGAAATTGTGGCCCACTGCCGCAGCGGAAAGCGCTCCGCCGAAGCCGTCGACTTTTTGCGCAAGGCCGGCTTCCGTAAGATACTTAATCTCAAGGGCGGCATCCTCGCCTGGTCCGACGAAGTGGATCCTTCCGTACCTAAATATTAATCATGCTGCTGATCTCAGCTTGATCGTCGATTTTCAACAAATCTCAGGAGCGTAAATGGCGGGCACAAAAATCACCGTAAACAATAACGGAAACCTGCGTATCGAAGGCGATTTCGAACTGGTCGACCCCCAGGGCAAGCCCTTTGGCTTGGGCGGTCGCACCACCATCGCCCTGTGCCGCTGCGGCCGCTCCATGAATAAGCCCTTTTGTGACGGCTCGCACAACGCCTGCGGCTTCGCGGACACGGTAGTCGCCCGCGACCTCCCCCCTCCCAAGCCCAAAATCTAGCCTCAGTCTCTCGCCGCTCTGCCGTGAGACGGTCTCACCTTGAGACAACCGTGCGTCCGTGTTGATACTGGCCATGCGACCGGGTTAACCACAACGAAACATTAGAAATATCTGTTTCGCAGTCCCATTATGCCCCTGTTTCCCGCGTCTCGCCCATATTAGAACTATCCCATAATCCCTTGCCCCACCCCTAAGTTCCTATAATTCAGTTGTCTACAAGTCCTAATTTTTCCCCGCGAAAGGGCACCCACTTGCATTCTTTAGGTAGTTGTCGCGTTTTCTTAGGCATTTGGGGGTAATCGTGGGTGGTTGGGGCAAAATCGTCGGTTATCTACGGGCTGAAGAGCCTGCCGACAATCGGCGCTCGCTGATGATCTTCTGCGCGGGCGTCATCGCCTTGGCTATTTTCCCGGCCTTGATGGTAGAGTTACGGCAAGCCAGTCTCGTTGGTTCCCCTCAAACCTATTTGTATCTCGAAGTTGGCGGCACGCTACTTAGCTTCTGCTATGCCGCCAACGCGCTGGTTCGCTTCCGCGGCACACATGACCGCACCGCGCTTATCCTCGCTTTCGGATTTGTCCTTTCCGGAATTATCGAGACCGTCGGTTATTTTGGGCTGAATGAGGCTCTCGCCTCCGGCCATGTCGTTCTTTCGCAGATTCCCACCGGTTGGATGGTCAGCCGCACTCTTCTAGCTATTCTCTTGCTTGGCGCCATGGGTGTGGAGCGGTATATGCCCACGGCCCGGCAGCCGAGTCGCGAAACCGCGGGCGCGCTCCTCGTCGTGGCCATCGCAGCTTACGTTACCAGCGCAGCATTCTTGGCTGCCCCTTCGGAGCCGCTGGCGCAGCATAGCAGCGCTCTGTCTCGTCCTTGGGATCTATTCCCCGGCTGCTTATTCCTGTTCGCCGCCATAGCCTTTTGGCATCGCCTCAAGAGCGACAAGAAGTCTAAAACCGCTCCCTCTCTGTATGACTATTCGCTGTTTCTCGTGGCCTCGCTCAACGTCATCTGCCACGTTTCCGCGGCCTTCTCCCGCCAGCTTTTTGATGGACCGTTCTTCCTTGCGGAACTCAGCAAGACCACCAGCTATGTAGTGATGCTGGGCGGCGCTTTGCTGGATCAGGCGCGTTTGTTTGATCAAGTGCGTTCCATGGCCGTCACCGATCCGCTCACCGGCCTCGCCAACTATCGCCGGCTCATCAGCGTCATCGAAGCGGAGCTCGATCGCTCGCGCCGCACTCACCACCCTTTCAGCATCGTGCTGCTCGACATGGACGGTTTAAAAACGATCAACGACCGCTTCGGACATTTAACCGGCAGCCGCGCTCTCGTGCGCCTCGGAAAAATTCTCCGCAATCACTCGCGAGCCATCGATACTGCCGCGCGTTATGGCGGGGACGAATTTGCGTTGATCTTGCCCGAGGCTGGCCGCGACATCGCCACTCGCGTGTTCACTCGCATTCGCGAACGCCTTTCCTCGGAAGACGAAGCCCCATCGCTTTCCGCTAGCGCCGGCGTGGCGTGCTACCCCGAAGATGGCGACAGCGCTGAAAAATTACTCGGCGCAGCTGACCGCGCTCTGTATCGCATGAAGAATCACGGCAACAATAACGTGCAAAATCTCACGCGCATTGCGGCGTGCTTATGAAAATTATGCCCCTGCGCTCACGGTCATTCACCTATCACCGCGGAGAACAGCGCATTCCCATGGAAGTTCCGGTGCTGCTGGATGGACATCGCAGGCAGCCCGGTACCGAATCGACTTTTACAGAAAATGTCAGTGCGCGCGGCGCGCGCGTGGTCAGTATGCGCCGCTGGGAACAAGGCGAGAAGTTAACCCTCGCATCGCGCACCGGAGAGTTTCGTTCCTCGGCTCGAGTGGCCTACTGCCAACCGCTGCAAGGCGACGGCTTTGCAGTTGGGGTGGAGTTCCTGGAAGCCAAAGGACGATGGGTTGTTTAATTCTAAAACGCTTGACGTATTCGGCAGGCGGATAGGAGGGGACCGCTGGAAAAAGGGAAAAACAGTAAACTAGCGCAAATTTTTACTGAGCTTCAAGCGTCGCGACGAGCACCAAACGTCCGGCGCTTTTTGCTTTTTAGCTTTGTAGCTCGCGTCTTTAGCTTTGTAGGTCTCGCTATATAGCTTTGTGGGTCGCGTCTTTAAGCGCTTGTAGCTTTGTGGGTCCTGGGTACCGCTTTGTAGGTCGCGGCTTTAGCCGCGACACCAGAGCCCCTGAAGTCCAGCCAACACATTCCTTCAAGCTCTCGCCGAACTTATCGCGAGCAAACTTCCCGATAAACTTTCTTCATCTCTTCCGCCATATGCTCGCAGGAAAATATCTTTCCAATGCGCTCGCGCCCAGCTGCTCCGATAGCTCGCGCAAACTCCTTGTCTCGCAACAGCCGCGTCACCGCCTTGACCAGGCCCGCGACGCTTCCTGGTTCTACCAATAATCCGCTCTTTTCGTCGTCAATAATTTCTCCGAACGCGCAGCACCGGAACGCCACCGACGGTACTTCGTAGCTCATCGCCGCCAGCAGCGAAGTCCCCAGCCCTTCAAAAGACGAAGGAAACAAAAATACATCCAGCGCCGGATACACTGACTCAATGTCGGTGACAAATCCGGCAAAAATCACCGCCCGCTGAACTCCCAGCTCCCTTGCCAGGGCTTCCAGCATTGGCCTACTCGGCCCGTCTCCCGCGAGCAATAGCCGGCAGCCGCTATATTCCTTGCGCAACTCGGCGAGAGCTCGAATCAAGAACTCGTGACCTTTGTCGGGAGATAAAACTCCCACCGATCCCAACAGCGGCGACTCTCTGGCCACTTTTGCGTCGTCGGCGACCCCTGCAACACCCCATCGCATGCGAGCTAAATGTGGCGACGGAGACCGCGGATTTGCCGGCATTCCCACGCCTTCATACACCACCGCGATTTTCTCTTTCGGCGCGCCTGACTCCACCAACCGCTCGGCCACCCATTGTGAAATCGCCACGATTCGCGCCGCAGCCTTATAGCGCGCTCGCGCCAGCCGGCTCTTCGCCAATGGATATCCGACGCGTCTCGAAATTACAAACGCTGCTCGACGATGCGCTCGTGCCAGCCACGCGGCCGTTACCGCATGCGCTTCATTGGCATGCACCACATCGAAGGCACGACGCTTTGTAAGCGCGCGAATTTTCAGCGCTGCCCAAATCGTTGCTGCGCGCGGCATAACGAAATGCACTTTCATGCGCTTTCGCGCCACTCGCTTGCCTAAAGCCGAGCCTCTCACGGTCATCAGTTCCGCGCAGTCGCCTCGCGCATTTAATGCTTTCAGTAACAGCAACGCCTGGTTTTGACCGCCGCGCCATTCCGTTTCGAGATCCACCAGCAGAATGTTCACGAAGTGGGCCTTCGCACGCGTTCAAGTTTTTTTCTTTGGATTAGTTTTCCCAGCTTTGCGTATTTCAGCCGTACCGACAGTGCCGCCATTTTGGCGATAAGCGCGCCTCGATATCCATCCAGAAAACCGCCGCGCAGAATGAAGGTGTAAAACCAGCGCCACGGAGCAGCCAACAGCATAGCCGTTCGCCACTGCCGCTTGCCTTCCCAATGCATCTGCTGCGCTGCCAGCTCTGCGTACTTCTCCACTTTCGCTTCGTGTTCCTCGAAAGTGCGCACCGTGTAATGCAGCAAATCGCCATGCAATCTGCCCGGCGGTCCCACGAAGCGCACCGATTCGTGAATGATTCCCGAAAAGCGCGCTTCATCGCGGTCGTAAAGCCGCCGCTGAAAATCCGGATACCACCCGGAATGGTTGATCCACGCACCCAGGTACCATGTTTTTCTGGCCACCTCATAAACCGGAAATTTCGGTTCGGATTTTTTCCAGGCCAGCAGCGAGGTTTGCAACGCGCTGCTTAATTCTTCATCGGCATCCATGGAAAAAATCCACTCGTTTTGCGCGCACTCCGCGGCAAAATTCTTTTGCTCGCCATAACTTGACCACTCGCGGAAGTAAAGCTTAACGCCATATTCCTGAGCCACTTCCTCCGTGCGATCCGTGCTGCCCGAATCCACGATCACAATTTCGTCCACGACCCCCGCGAGTGACGCCAGCGCGCGAGGCAGATTATGCTCTTCATTATAAGTAATCAGGCAAGCAGAGATGCGGTTCATGAGCGGGCAGCCCCTACTGTGCTACGATTACCACTTCCAAACAAGCGAGGAAAACGTTCGTGCCCGATCATATTTCACGCAAAGAATTGAAGCATGACAAAATCAAAGAGACCCTGGAACATGGTGCCGAGGCCGTATATTCCCATAGCCAGCTTACTCTTGCGCTTTTGCTGGTGGTGCTGGTCGCCGCTGCCGTCTACGGGGGCTGGCGAATTTACCACGATCGCAAAACCGCGGAGGCCAACACCGCTTTCGATGCGGCGCAAAAAGTTTATGGCGCGCGTATCGGTCCGCCGCCGTCCGGCGAGCCCGTAGACCCTACCGAGCCCAGTTTTCCCGACGAAGCCACCCGCGCGCGAGAAGCTTCCCGCCGTTTTACAGCAGTGGCCAACAAATATCCCAGTACCAATCCGGGCAAGCTGGCGCGCTACTACGACGCTTTGTGTCTTGAGGACCTCGAGCAGCACAATCAAGCTCTGGAGGAGCTTAAAAAAGTCAGTCAGAGCGGCGACAAGGAATTGTCCGGCATGGCGCAATACCAGATCGCTATCATCAATGCGCGCACCGGCAAACCGGATGAAGCCATAAAAATCTACCGTTCCCTCGCGGACAAGAAGTTGGTGTTCGTTCCGCGGCCGCTGGTATTGCTCGAACTTGCCGGCGTTTTGCGGCAAACCAAGCCTCAGGAAGCTGTCACCGTATATCAACAAATCAAGCAGGAATTTCCCGATTCCACAATTTCCGAAGAAGCTGATCGTGGGCTTGGCACTATTGCGCCGAAGTCTTGAAGAAGTCCTGAAGCCAGACTTCAGCGGCTAATTGGGGCATCGCGAGAAATTTTCAGTCGACCTTCTAAAATCGTGTGATGAACAAACCATTCTCTACCTCTCACCCGCTGGAGCGGTTCATCGAAACTCAACAAACCCTTCCGCCCAGCGCTCCATGGGCGATGAACGTGCGCAATTCGCGCGGCCGTCGCTATGCCGAGCCCGCCCATGCCTACCGCAACGATTACGTTCGCGACCGCGACCGCATCGTGCACGCGCGTGCTTTTCGCCGCCTGGAAGCCAAGACCCAGGTTTTTACCATGCGCTTCTCCGATCATTTTCGCAATCGCTTGACGCACACGATTGAAGTCGCGCAAATCGCCCGCACCGTTGCGAACGCCCTGGGATTGAACGCCGCGCTTGTGGAGGCGCTCGCACTCGTTCACGACATTGGCCATCCGCCGTTCGGCCATGCCGGCGAACATAAACTCGACGAATTGATGCGCGCCCATGGTGCGGGCTTCAATCACAATCTCCACGCACTTCGCATCGTCGAACATTTCGAACAACGCTACCTTGATTTCCCCGGTTTGAACTTGACTTTTGAAGTTCGCGAAGGCATCGTCAAACATTCGCGCGATTATCGCCCCGCCGATTTCCCGGAACTTGGCGAATATCTTCTCGATTTGCGTCCTACCCTCGAAGCCCAACTGATCGATTGCGTTGACGAAATCGCATATGACACCGCCGATCTGGACGACGCGCTCGAAGCCGACCTTCTCGATATCGCGGCTCTGTGCCACGACGTTTCATTCTTCGGCGCTGTTTATGCCGCCGTGGAAAAACAGCACCCGTCTGCTCGTGACAAGTTGAAATTTAACGAAGCCTTGAAGCAGGTCCTCAATTTTCTGGTCACTGATTTAATTGAATCGACTCAGGCGCGTGTTCGCGATGCGGGTGTAGCCGTTACGGACGATATTCGCCGCGCACCGCACCGCCTCGCCGAATTTAGCAAAGAGGGCTCAAGACTCAGTGGCGACCTGAAGCGTTTTCTTTTCGCCCATGTATACAGCCATCCAGCGATTACCGAAGACCGCGACCGTTCCGTCCACTCCTTGGAGCAGCTTTTTAAACACTACTATTCGTCGCCGGCATCGATGCCCGCGCCGTATGAAGACGCGGCGACGCAGTCCCCTCGAGCTATTGTGGTTTGCGATTACATCGCTGGCATGACCGACCAATTCCTGCTGCGTCAACACCAGGAACAATTCGGCCTCGGTGAACTATAAAATTAAATTGAGAAGTAGCGCCGCTAGCCGGCGTGAAGTTGGGTCAAAAAGTAGTTCTACTGTGCGAAGGTATTGCACGCCGAGATTTGCCCGCTATCGAAGCCTCTGCGGAACCACGACACTCTCTGCTCCGACGTGCCATGCGTAAACGTGTCCGGGCTTACATGACCGGTAGCCTGCTTCTGCAAGCGGTCATCTCCGACCGCCGCGGCCGCGCCCAGCGCGGAATCGATGTCACCCGGTTCCAATAATCCGCGCTGTTGTGTGTTCTGCGCCCAGATGCCCGCGAAGCAGTCCGCCTGCAATTCAAGTTTCACCGACAGCTGATTCCTGGCGCGAGGATTTTGTTGCACCATCCGCTGTTCCTGACCTTCAATGCCCAAAATTTTCTGTACGTGATGTCCGATCTCATGCGCCAGCACGTAAGCCTGCGCAAATTCCCCCGGTGCTCCGAACCGCCGCTTCAACTCGTCATAAAAACCCAAATCGATATATACCTTCTCGTCCTCCGGACAATTAAAAGGCCCGGTCGCCGATTCCGCGCCGCCGCAACCAGATTGTATAGCGTCGCGGAATAGCACCAACTTGGCATGCCGGTAAGATTTGTTAGCTTGCTGCGGCAGAATCGCTGTCCACGTTTTCTGCGTGTCGTCCAAAACGAAAGACACAAACTGCACCAGCGGCTTCTCCGCTTGATCGCGAGGCGACGTGCCACGCGGCCGATTCGGATCGCTCACCGAGGAAGGAGCCGTTCCGCCCGCACCGCCGCCGCTAAGCAGCGCGAAAAAATTCGTTTTGAATACAAAACTGAGGATCAGCAGGATAATCGCGCCGCCAATGCCGATGTGCATCCCGCCAAATTGAAATCCGCCGCCACCGCCCTCGGTATCGTCGCGGCGATCCTCGATGTCCGGGCTTTCGCCGCCAGGAGTCCACTTCATAAAACGTCTCCTTCTACCGGGCAAGAGAATAGTAGCACGCGAGAGGAATTCATTAATGGCCGCGACAGAAAAAAAGGTGGAGATTTTAATCTCCACCTTTGCAATCCGCTCGTTATGCAACGCATCAGTTGTTATTTAGAACCGGATAATCGGTCCGAATGTCACGCGCAGGTTATGGTGCGTCGTGTTAGTGAAATACATTTCGTCGCCGATATCCAAACGCAACCCGATAGGCCCGAGATGCCCTTCCAGGCCGCCGCCGGGATAGAAAGTTCCCGTGACATTATTTTCGCGCAGACCGGAAACAGAGCTCGTGAAAGTTCCAAATGTCGCGGGAGAATTATCCAGCCGGAAATTGACGAGCCCGCCTTTGGCGGTAATAAATGGCTGAATCGCGTGTCGACCGAGGTTGATGCGCGGCCCAAACAAGCCATGAATCACCCGCATATTGGTACGTTGGACAATTACCGTGCCGTTGGAATTGTCGATGAAACCCTCCGTAAAAGCCCTGCTGAAGTCGTAAGCCATTTCGGCTTCAAACTTCAGACGCCTGTAGGCCACGAAAGACGCGCGTCCGCCCACGCCCAGCAAGTCTGTGTCCGTCTGCGACACGCGGTAATAATCGGCGAAAACGCCCACTTGCACATGCTCGTTCTCCTGAGCGAAGGCCCCAGGCGCGGCCCAGCCGGCGACAAACAAGAATAGAAACGCGACACGTTTCATACAGTTCTCCTAACGGCTAAATGGAATAAACACCACACCCCGGAGCAAAGTTGCATGGAGATTTTGCTCAGTCCCTTGGATGAAATCGTTTGAGGCGTAGGTTGCTGGAAGAGCGCGACATGTGCCGCACTAGAGGCAAATAAATATCGTTTTTACACGGTTTTTCGGGAAGCCATACTAGCTATGCTGTAGCAAATCCGCTAACGGGTATGGTCTAACACGGATGGCACTGGACGCCCGGCTTCGCTCTGCAGGTACATCCTAGACGGCATCCTAAGGCACTTCCGCACGCTCCGGCGTGTCGATGCGGATTTCCGTCAAGTCTGAAAGCAAGTTTGCCGCCCACCGGTAGATATTGTGTTCGCGCACATGTAACCGCATGTGGTGCATCCGCGACGCCTGTTGCTCCTCGGGCATGTCCACCGCACGGTGAATGGCTTCTGCAAGTTGCTGAACATCATATGGATTAATCAACAGCGCGTCGCCAAGTTCCAGCGCCGCGCCCGCAAACGTACTCAGAATTAGCACGCCACGTTCGTCATCACGCGCAGCTATAAATTCCTTGGCTACCAGATTCATTCCGTCGTGTAGAGAAGTTACCAGGCACACCGAGGCTGCGCGGTAATACCGGTCGATTTCTTCGTGAGAGTGGTGTTTTCGCAAAAAAACAATCGGCTTCCATCGGCCTGTCTGGTTTGTTTGAAATCTCGCGTTAATACGGTCTGCTTCCGCGCTTACTTCATCCAGAAATTCTCGATAGCGCTCGATCTCCGTGCGGCTGGGAGCACCAATCTGCACGAACGTAAAACGCCGTTGATACGCGGGAGTCAATTCCAGAAAGCGCTCGATGCCGCGAAAGCGCTCGATAATTCCTTTGGTGTAATCCACGCGGTCTACGCCCACGCCCAGCAAGCTTGCTTCGATGCCCAGCTCTGCGCACAATGCCGCGCGTTCTTCACCGGCGTTGCGCGATTCGTTGATCGTGCGCGTGTGTTCAGGAAAGGCCACGCTGATCGGATACGGCCGCACGCGCGTAACATGACCCTGGCGATTCACCGCAAAGCGGTCCCATTCAGTCAGTGCTTCCACCGCGCGATCCACCGTCGAAAGAAAATTATTGCAATGCGATTGGGTATGAAAGCCGATCAGGTCCGCGCCCAGCAAACCATCGATCAGTTCCCGCTGCCAGGGACAAATTCCGAAGACTTCCGGATTCGGCCACGGAATATGCCAGAAAATTGCCACGCGCGCGTCGGGTCGCGCCTCCTTCACCATCCGCGACAGCAGCGCGAAGTGATAATCCTGCGCCAGCAGGATGGGCGAGTCTGTGCCTTCCATTTCATCAAGCACCGCGTTGGCAAAGTCCCGGTTGGCCTGCTGGTAATATAGCCAGTCCTCCGGCCGAAAAATCGGCCGCGTGTGCGCGATATGGCAAAGCGGCCAGATTCCTTCGTTGGCGAAACCCTGGTAGTAACCTTTTTCTTCGTCCGCCGTCAGCCATACGCGCCGCAGCGTGTAACTCGGCCGGTCCGGCGGAACCCGCAAGCGATCGTGCGAATCCACCATCTCGCGATCTCCGCTGCCCGCGCCGTGCGCGATCCACGTGCCGTCGCAGGCCAGCAGCACCGGTTCCAACGCGGTAACTAATCCACTGGCAGGAACAATGACGCTCACCGAACGGTTTTCATTCAGCACATGCATGTACGGCTCGCGGTTAGATACCACGAATAGTGGCTGGCCCTTCAATTTGTTCCGCAGGCTTACGCGTAGCCGCTCCGAAGTCCATTGCGACGCGTTGGTGTCACGCAACCGCGCCTCTTTTTCAGCCGAAGCTCGCGCCGCATTTAAATCGCGCGCCAGATGGGTCACTTCGTGGTGCAGCTGATCGAATATTTCGCCTTCGGGAAGCGTTGGCGGCGTGTGCGATTGCCCGGTACGCAGTGTGCGCAGCCACTTGGCGGTGCGCGCCAACGGATTCGTAAACGTCCAGCGCACCAGCACCATGGCCAGCGCAGTTATCAGCAGCGTTTGAATCAGCGCCGTGAGGAGCGCATCGCGCAGCGTGTGCGAAAGCTGCACATCGATGTAGGTGGTGTCGTGATAAAGCGCCAGAACGCCCGCCGGTTTGGCGTTGCTGTGCAAAGGCAGCGCGTAAATATGCATGGGCTGCCGTTCAACTCTTATGAACTCTCCAAATCCGGAGTTCTTTTCCGCCGCACGAGTAGCCGCCGCCGGCAGCTTTTTAAAAAGCGGTGTCAACGCCGGGGTGATGGCTACCGCGTTACCGTCCGTGTCGTAGACGGCTACGCCCTTCAGGTGTTCGCGCTGACTGAAGCGCTCCACCAGCCGTTGCAGATTTTTCTCCCGCCCCTTGTCCGGCACGAGTTCAATAGCTTCTTGCAGGCTTTCGCCAAGAGTTTCCGCCCGCCGGGACAAATCGTTGCGCAGGATGCGCCGTTCGGTGCGCACCTGGTAACCGGCAAACAGTAGGGAAATGACAGCTACGCTGATGATTAAAGGTAGGACAATCTTCAGCGTCGTGCGCAAATTAGCTCCTCACCCGGGTGCGAAAAGCGCGCGCCGATCGGGTGGGCCGCCACAACGGCGACCGGCCTTCATCCAGCGCTGGGGCAAGTATCTTAATCCAAAAGCGAGGCAGCGTGCACGGCGTCATCACCCCACCCATCAATGGGTCACACATATGTTAGTGCGCCACTGCAGACATTTCCACCGCAGCGCTGCATTTTTCAACGAGTTTTTAAACGCATATACCCTAACGGGAGCGCACTGCCAAGGCCGCGGAAGACTACGGGCGAATGATGAGCGGCAAATCGGAATTTCGCGTGGTATTGACGATGCAAGAGGAGCATAAAAGGCAGCGCTGCTCATCACGACTGTCGCACCGTTCGATCGCTACGGGTTCGTTTGCGTCGGGAAAACCTTGGTCGCTTTCTGGGTGAACTCGAAGCGCAGCAACCATTCGCTCGGCGCGTTCCGCCCGTCCACTTGCGGCGGCGTGAAGGTCCACCGGCGCGCTACCTGCACTGCTTGATCCCCAAAAAATTTGCTGGAAAAATTGTCTAACTCCGCGCCGTTCACTTTGCCGGCGGCATCGACGTACACTTTCACGCCCACGCGCACGGTCCCTTGTATGGTGTCTCTCGCGCGCTGCGAGATGTCAGGCACCACTTGGTAGAGCACCGCCCCGCGAGCGGCATTTGTTTCCGTCACCTTGGCGGATTTGCCTGTTGGCCGCGGTTCGCCTGCATCCATCGAGCGGCTCGAAACCGGGTTGACAGTATCACTCGACGAAACTGTTTTACGCGCTGCTGCGGAATTTTTCTCCCGTGCAGCTTGTTTTTCTGCCGCGCGTTTTTCGGCTTTAGTTTGCGTCACCGGTGGTACGACAGGCGCTGTCACGGCAGGGGGCGGCGTCAACGACGATGGAGCCAAAGCGATCGAGGGCTGTACCGTCGCGGCTTGCGGTTGCAATTGAGAAAACCGGTTGAGCACCCGCGGCGCCAGCAGTATCGCGGCCAGCAAAATAATCGCCGCCACCGCGGGAATAGCTACGCGGGATTTGCGTGATTGCGCTTTGACCGTCGTATCGCGAGCCGGCGAGGCGGGAAGTAATGTATGCGGCAGCAACGAAACTTGCTGTGACGCCAGACTTTTCTTGGAAGTTTCGACCGCCGGAAGCGCCTCTGCAACCGGCACCGCCTTGGGCGTTTCGCGATGCTCTAGTGCCGCAACAAGAGTTTCAGGAGACTCTGTTGCGGGTGTACGCAGGTCAGCGTGTTGAACCGCGTCACGATACGCAGTTGTCGAACCTGCATTAAGCAGCGTCGAAATTTCCTTTAAACTCGCCCGCCGCGAGGGATCCACCTGCAGGCTGCGCCGCGCAATTTCCAGAAACGGCGCCGGTGTCGCCTCCGGTGCCGGCAGTTCAACGTCGGTTTGGGCGCGAACCACCGGTGTGCGTTGCGTTAACGCTTCTACCACCGTCACTCCCAGCGACCATACGTCGGCGGCTGCGGAGACCGGCGCGGTCGCAGACTCCGGCGCCGCGTATACGCCGGCCTGCGTCATAGCCACTGGCGGGCTGCCGATTTCGCTCAGCGTATCGCTCGATAACTTCAGTTGATCGCCTGCCGCCAGAATATTTCCCGGCTTGATCCGTGTATGCGCCAAGCCTTGTGCGTGCAGATAGCTCAGCGCATCTACAACCGATTCCAGCACCTGCCGCACTTCGTCCGGCTCCAGCGCGCGTTGCGGCAGAATCTCCGCCAAATTTTCTTCCGCGTATTCCATCACCACGTAGAGAAAATTCTCGTTCGCAAACTCGCAGCGTCCCACGCGAATAAGCTGCAACAGATGAGCATGCGTCAACTCCCCAACGACACGCCATTTCGCCAGTTGCGCGTACGCCGACGCCTCCGCGGGAATGAATTTGATCGCGGCCTTTTCTTCGCCGGAACTATTCAGTTGTGTTAGATAAACTGCGCTGTGGTCAGAGCCGCCCAAATACTGGCGCAGCGGGAAGCCATCCACCGCCTGACCTTCCCAAGTCTTCCAGGCTTCGGACATTTTGCACTCCGCGAATCGATTTTGCTGGGTATTACTATTCTAGGCGAGATGTCACCGTCTGACGCAAGCCCAGTTAACATATTTGGTCATCTGGTTACGTAGCGCCGCCGCCCGCCGCGGTTTTGCGCCCCCACTGTGAACCTCAAAATGCCAAGGGCAGCGGATCCGGGCGGCGCGCCACTCACCACACTCCCCAGAAAACGCTATTGACCTGCATTGGCGCCCACATGAAAATGCGCAGATGAAAATGAGCCACGTGCCCCGTGCCCCGAACCGCAACTTGATGCGGCTATTTCCCCGTGTTCTACTTCATCAAGGAAAGGATAAATAACAAAATGTCAGAAAATGACGTGATCGCTAATCAGAAGCAAATTTTAAAAAACCAAAAAGAAATTATCGGCAATCAAACGAAGATCAAATCCAACCAGGAAGCCATCAAGAAGAACCAGGCCACAATTCTAAAAAATCAGGGCAGCCTCAACATCATCATCAAAAATCAAAAACAGATTCTAGCTTTGCTAAAAAAGTAGTTCTCATTTGGCGAGTCTCTAGTCCTCTTCAGAACGCAGTTGCTGGCGCCCTGGTCCGTCTCACAATTGAACTTGCTTGGCCCTTCGTTCGACGTGCGCCTCAGCCAGGAGTCCCGAAGATTGACTTCGTCAGGCCTTGGATGTGATCCGTCGCGGCACCTTTTATAAGCGTTTACTGACCGGCAAAAACGCGTCGGCAGTGCCCGAGTCACGAGTGATATCGTCCACGTCCGAAATGCGATGACCGCATACAGGCTGCAGCAGGGTTAGGCGCTGGTGTCACCGAAGCAGAGTTAAAGAGTCCAGAAATGCGGCTCTTTTGTGGTCATCTGGCGTTCTGGCTGTAATGGAGATCAGCGTGCGTCCATCGATGACGTAAATCGACGAGAGCAGGGCACCCGTGAGAGCCTGTTTTGCGGTGGTGGCAATCGCTTGGACTTCTCGTCCAGCTGCGGTGCGCAGCTTGAAGCGCCTGGAATTTGTGATCTGAATTTGAACTGAGGAGAGCGCTTCGCTATTGGGAATCCAGTTGGGGGCGGGGTTCAGCGGGTCTCAGTAGCTTGTGGCCTCGGCGCTAAAGAACTCTTTGCTGGAGTCGCTCTGGACAGTCCACAGGCGTTTCGGGAGCCCTTGGTAATTTTTGCTGGACTGTTCGATCGGTTTTTCGGGGAACTCCACGGAAAAGCCATACTCGTCGCAAACCAAACGGTAGGGGGTGAAGAGACCGCACGCGCCCAAGCCAAACAGCAGGAGCAATGTCCAGAGCAGCCGAACCAGAGCTTTCATGGAGACTGCTCCCCAGTCGAAGGAAACTGTTGTTGGTCTACCGAAGCGGTAATTTTGCTACAATCTTGCGCAACGGATCAAGACTAAGGCCACCTCATTTAGGTCATCAGCCGTGCGCGTATTTCTTATCCTTTTGACTGGCAGTCTGCTGATCATGAACGGCTGCTCTAATGCCGGGCTTTTATCGACCTATAGTCCTGAAGAAGATACGAAGAAAATGCAGGGGAGCTGGAAACTGACGGGTGCCACTCTCAATGGCCAACGTATGGTCGCAGAGACTCTTACTGATTCGCGTTTGACCGTCGATGGCGACAAATACATTATGACTCACCACGGAATCGATGAATCCTCGACATTCACGCTTGGAGTTGGGGGCCCTCACACTATCAGGGTCTTTCATCATGAGAACCCGCTTGCCAGCCAAGGATTTTACGGTGGGACGTTTACCGGGATCTATGAACTCTCCGCCGATCGATTGCGGATTTGCTTCGACATGACCGGCCGCCAGTACCCAAAGGGGTTCGATGCGAGTCACGGTTCGCGGCGCAGCATAAACGACTTTGTGCGAGAGAAGTCTCGCTGACCAGTGAGGGCTGATGGCCTAAGTCCTGGTAGACGCGGTAACCGTCCATGTGAATTTAACGATGTTGAAATTCGCTACGATTCGTGTTTTGGCAGTATCCCTTTCTGTCTTTGTAAATTTCATCCCGTTTGATTTCACATCATTTGCCACTTCGCTTCCGCAGCCTTGGCAAAGTTCCAATGTTTTAGAATTGCCGGTGGGATTCAACAGCGTCCATACCTTGTCCTACCAAACAGGACTTGTTGAATCTTCGCAAACCGCACGACTGACCGTCACTTCATACAATATCCACTCCTGTGAGGGTCTCGATCTTCGCGGCAGGTGTGATCGCATTGCTGCAATTCTCAGTCGCACTCACGCCGATGTCATTGGTCTGCAGGAGGTGCGCGCAGGTCAGGCGGAGGAGATTGCACGTGTTCTGGGCTTCCATGCGGTGTTTGCAAGGGCTGATCACGTGGGCGGCTATGAATTTGGCAACGCCATTTTGAGCCGGTTTCCCATTCGAAGGTCTGATGTTTATCCGCTCGGTGTGCCCCACCACGAGCAACGCGTGTGCCTGCACGCGGAAATTGCTTGGCCGGGCGACGCTAGCGCGATCCACATTTTTAGTGTTCATCTTGGTCAGAATGAAACGGAAAGGCGGCAACAAGCTGAACGCCTTGCGTCCAACTCCATTCTCGAAAACCCTTCGTTCCACAATGCGTCGCGGGTACTCCTGGGAGACTTCAACGAGAAATCGCGAAATGGTATCGTGAACCAGTCGCTTGCGAGCTTCCAATGCGCCACCGGAAGATCGTGGACGGCATTTTTCCCTATCGTGTATCTCGATCGCGTGTACATCAGCAGTGACCTGAAATTTCATGACTTTCACATTTATAGAACCGGTAGTGCATTGATTGCCTCGGATCACGCCCCCATCACTGCCGTCCTACTAAAGGCTACGGATACACACTGACCTGTGGACAATGTTGGCTTGCCAGATATTGGCGGAAAAGCGTCAATCGAAATGTTAGGAACCGCCTCCGAATCGAAGGTACATGCCTCATGAACGCCCGAGTTACCGGGAGCTACTCAAATCCAGAGCAGCAATTGGTTCATTTTAGAATCATTTTTCTTCGTACAATGAATGCAAATAATGGACTGGACGGTTCAGGCACTCCGCTCCATCATTAGGCCTTGATTCGACGTAAGAGGGTTTTGTGTTGAACTTCATACTCCAACTGAATAGCGTTCAGGACCGGAAGGCCTCGTGCTGCTGTCCGTGTCTGCGACACGGCGTGTGGAGGCTGATGGCGTAGAGAGTTTTCTAAGCTAATCTTGAGCGGCCACCGTCAGAGTTAAATCTGGCAGTGGCCGTTTCTATTTTAGGAGGAGTAGTGCACTGCAAAATCCAATGTGGGGTCACCAGAAGTGTGGTCATCGCAGCCTTCGCGGTGATGGTGCTTGTCCCAAGCGCAAGATCGGATGACGGTCGGAAGAACTGCGAATCCGCACCGATAGATCACGGGAAAGGCGGAACGGATGAGAGTCCTGTCGGATGCCAGGGCAGCCAGAACAGTGGAGCTGCGCAGGTGTCCATCGAGAAAGAGAAAGGAAAAAAACGGAATTTGTTTCGCGCCTGGCTCGACCTGGGGGACCAGGTGCAAGCCAGGCAACCAGACTGGCTTTCTCCGCTGGCAACCACATCAGGACGCTTGAAGCAGGAGTTCCGCTACGATATTTGGGATCAACCTGCCAGCGGCAGGAATAGGAGTTATCAATTTGGTGGAAACAAGGGTCTGGAGTTCATCACCAGTTCGCGGACGCAGATCCTGATAGGTGTGCCAACCTACACGCTGGTGTCTCCGAATGGTCCGCCTGGCGGATTTGGTGACTTGCCTCTGATGCTGAAATTCCGCATCTCTTCGGCCGAGCGCACCGAAGGCGATTATTTGGTGACCTTTTTATTGGCCGCAACGGTGCCGACGGGTTCGCATCGGTATGGGGCAGGCGAAGCGGTGGTGACGCCCACGATGGCGTTCGGCAAAGGCTGCAGGCGATTTGACGTGCAGACGACCTTGGGTGTCAATCTGCCTGCAGGAGACGCGGCCAAGTTGGGTAGACAACTGCTGTGGAACGCGGCGTTCCAATATCAGGCGGCATGGAAACTCTGGCCCGAACTGGAAGCGAACTCCACGTTCTACACAACGGGCAAATATGCGGGCGAGACGCAACTGTTCCTGACACCTGGACTTGGCATTGGACGCGCGCACCTTGCCGGACGATTTCGGCTGTCTTCCGCAGTGGGCATGCAAATCGCGGCGACCCAGTTCCATACCTACAATCATCGCTGGATGTTTTCGACGCGCGTCTCGCTCTGAATACACTCACAAGTCTGGACTATAGCGATGATTGTGTTCGTGAGCACGGGATACTTGGAGAAGATTTTTTGGCGCCATGTAAAAATTCCTTGGAACCATGGGCTGCGATTTGCAAAATGGTCGTCCGATTAGGCTGCCGTTTGCGAAGCGTGCGTTTTTTTTAATCTGTCTCTTCGATTTTTTGAATGAGAAAAAGATGTCCGGTAAATAGTTTTTTACTAACCTTCAACTCTTCTCCGCATCGAATTTGATAACAAAACGAATTGAAACAATTCCGCGGCAACGCGTGCTGTGTCCTGCACGGAGCGGCGCACGGAAAATAAAAAGGAACGGAAAATAAAAGGAGCTGTTCATGAAAATGTCGAGAGTCTCAATCCTGCTTTTTGGTAGCGCACTTCTGTTTTCTTCGGCCGCATTCGCCGGGGGGAATAATAAAGGAAAAATTGAGTTGACTGACAAGGTCGTGGTCGATGGCAAATCACTCAAACCCGGCGATTATCGGGTGGAATGGGATGGCAGCGGTCCGGCAGTGCAAGTCAAACTCATTCAAGGTAAACAGACCGTCGCCACCTTATCCGCGCATCTGACCGAGCAGGCCAAGCGAAACCAACAAGACGCCTATGCCACTGCCACCGAGCCAGACGGCTCCAGAGCGC
>Ga0073928_10002687_pt1 | contig 29845 bp, 25 predicted proteins | sample PaiPotPPA55metaG_FD_76969 | JGI IMG/M metagenome (GOLD analysis project Ga0073928, IMG submission 76969) | Iron sulfur acid spring bacterial and archeal communities from Banff, Canada, to study Microbial Dark Matter (Phase II) - Paint Pots PPA... ...
CCACCACCGTAAAGGCGGTCCCGTCGGAGCGCAGCGCCTCTTTGACCGATTCCGGCATCACGAAATAGTGCCAGTTCACCAGCCACCACTGGAAGCCGGTCGTGCCGGGGCCGATCGGGGTGGTTCCATTAGTATTCGTGCGCATCGACTCCAAAGCGCGGGTCAACTCCGAGTCATGAACCGCTACGAGCGGTATCGTGCTTTGGCCACGGACAGCCAGGCCAAAACAAAACAAAAACAGACCTGCAATGGGTAGAACTTTCAACAAATCGACTCCTGCATGATAGTACACTCACCGTGCCCATCCCATCCTGTACACCTCTAGGAATAGGTGTCTTTTTAAACACAAATCGCACACAGTTCAAGACGAATGGAAGGGCACAAGGCTCCAGTGATTACGGACGTATTAGTCTGTAAAATTACGGAAGAAAAAACTTCCCGTGAGAAGCCGCGCCGCCGGCCTGTGAAACGTCGACAGTCAATTGGCGCAATGCGCCGAGAAAGCGTTCCTCTCCCCTCGAATCAATGGCCCGGAATCGACGCCGCCAAGCTGCCGGCGCCGGCCAATTCCTCCTCGAAATCCACGAGTTCCTTAATCTGTGCCAGAAACCAGGGGTCGATCTTCGTCAGCTGGAAAATCTCCTGAAGGTTGAAGCCTGCGCGCAGGGCGTGTCGGAGGAAAAAGATGCGCTCGGCATTGGGCACGCTGAGCTTCCGAATTATCAGTTCCCGCGGCAGGACATCGCGGTCGCCATAGGTCTTGTCGCCAATCCGCCAGGGCCGGCCATCTCCACCCAGCCCGTGCCGGCCAATTTCGAGCGAACGCAATGCTTTCTGAAGAGACTCCTTAAAAGTGCGCCCAATGGCCATCGCTTCGCCAACGCTTTTCATTTGGGTATTGAGCCCCGGATCGGCTTGGGGAAACTTTTCGAAAGCGAAGCGCGGAATTTTCGTGACCACGTAGTCGATGGTCGGCTCGAAGCTGGCCGGGGTTTCGCGCGTGATGTCGTTGCGGATTTCGTCGAGCAGGTAACCGACGGCAAGCTTCGCCGCAATTTTGGCGATGGGAAAACCCGTGGCTTTGGAAGCCAGCGCCGAGGAGCGCGAGACGCGCGGGTTCATTTCGATGATCACCATGCGTCCATTTTCCGGATTCACCGCAAACTGAATGTTCGAACCGCCCGTATCCACGCCGACCGCGCGGATGACGGCGAACGAGGCGTCGCGCATGATTTGGAATTCCTTGTCCGTCAGCGTCTGAATCGGCGCCACGGTGATGGAATCGCCCGTGTGAACACCCATGGGATCGAAGTTCTCGATGGAGCAGATAATGACGCAGTTGTCGAGGCGGTCGCGCATGACTTCCATCTCGAATTCCTTCCAGCCAAGCAGCGATTCCTCGACCAGGATTTCGGAAACGGGCGAGAGCTCGAGCCCGCGCTTGGCCATCTCTTCGAATTCTTCGCGATTGTAACCGATGCCGCCGCCCGTGCCGCCGAGGGTGAACGCGGGGCGAATGATGAGTGGGAATCGGCCGATGCGCTCGGCAACGTCGCGCGCTTCCTGGAGCGTGTGGGCCGTGCCGCTGACCGGCACGTCCAGGCCGATGGAGATCATCAAGTCTTTGAACACTTGCCGGTCCTCGCCGCGCTCGATGGCTTTGGCATTGGCGCCAATCATCTCGACGCCGAACCGGTCGAGGACACCGCGGCGAAACAATACCATGGCGGTGTTGAGGGCCGTCTGGCCGCCCAGCGTCGGCAGTAAAACAAGTTTGTTGGGAGTGGCACGCGAGGCATCGGCCGAAGACGGCTCGTTCACCGGAATTCCCGCGCGTTTCAACTCTTCGATTTCGCGGGCGATGATCTTTTCGACGCACTCCGGAGTGATGGGCTCGAGATAAGTGCGGTCGGCAAACTCCGGATCGGTCATGATGGTGGCCGGATTGGAATTGACCAGTACGACACGGTAGCCTTCTTCCTTGAGGGCCTTGCAGGCTTGCGTGCCTGAGTAGTCGAACTCACACGCCTGGCCGATGATGATCGGCCCGGCGCCGATAATGAGGACGGAATGAATGTCGGTGCGTTTGGGCATTCTTAAAAGCGCCACGGATGAGACACGGCGCGGGGCCGGAAGGAAAGGAAAATCACCTGCGGCGAACGCCATCGCCGCAAACGGTGAGGTCACCAGGCTGACGCCATGCGTAACTGCCGCGCGGGGCGGCGGCAAGTGGCCCCTTAGCGAGTTTGAAATGGACGAACACGGCGAAGCCGCCGGGCAGGCGGCTTTCGCCACTTGATTATTAGGCTTTCGAATGTAAATTCAAAGAACCTCGATGGCGAACGGAATGGACATTGGACATTTTTTGCATCACCACGAATCAGCGATTCAAACGGATTCCTTTGCTCGGAATCTTCGCCCTCATGAAAGCGGCCAGGTTGCCGACGAATTCTGCGCATGCTCAATCCCCACAAACCGCCCATACCAAGGGGTGTTTCTCGTTGATTTCGCGCGATTCACGGAATGGCCGACGGATGCCTTTGCGGACACCAAATCCCCAATAGTCATCGGCATCCTGGGCGCAGACCCCTTTGGCAGGCTGCTGGATCAGAGTGCGCGGGATGAGTCCGTGCATGGCCGGCGCCTCCTGGTGTGCCGCTATCGAAAAGTGGCGGAAATCGGAACTTGTCATATTTTATATATCAGCCGCTCGGAGTCGGGCCGGTTGAGCGCGACGCTCACCGCCTTGAAGGGCAAACCGGTCTTGACGGTGAGCGACATCTCCGGCGGCGCCGGACGCGGTATGATGATTGAATTCACAGAGCTGCGACAAAATATACGGTTTCGGATCAATCCGAATACCGCCAGGACAGCGCGACTGACGCTCAGTTCCAAACTCCTGCGAGATGCGGAGATCGTCGACCAGGACCAGAAATAATGGCACTGCAGGATTTGTCCATCAAACGCAAGGTCATGGCGGTCATCATGCTGACCAGCATCAGCGTGGTGCTGCTGACGTTGGCCGCCTTCATGGTGTACGATTTGGTCACCTACCGTCAGACGCTGGAGAGTAATCTTGCCACCATTGCCTTCATTACGGCCGACAACAGCACGGCGGCGCTCGAATTCAACAACGACAAGGACGCGGAAGAAATCCTGGCCGCGTTGCGGGCGGAGCCGCATATCGTAATGGCGGCGCTTTATGATCCGCGCGATAATATTTTCGCGCGCTATCCGGTCCAAAAACCAGTGAACGCGTTTCCACTCAAGCCGGGACCGGCCGGCCATCGTTTCGAGCGTCGGCACTTGAAGTTCGTGACGCCGGTCGTGCAAGAAGGAGGCCGGCTCGGCACGCTCTATCTGGAGTCGGACCTGGAGGCTCTGTCGGCGCGCCTGCGTCTTTACGCGGGCATTGCCTTTGTCGTTCTCCTCGGCTCCTTGGCGGCGACGCTGGTCATTTCGAGCGGGCTGCAACAGCGCATTACCAAACCGATTGTCGCACTGGCCGAGATGGCGCGCGCGGTATCCGATCGACAGGATTATTCGGTGCGGGCGCCGCAAGCCGGCGGCGATGAGTTGGGGGCCTTTACCGAGGCGTTCAACCTCATGCTCGAGCGGATCGAGGAACAAACGGTGGCCCTGCGGCAAAGTGGCGAGCGGCTCTCCGGCGTGATTGGATCGGCCATGGACGCCATCATCAGCGTGGATGCGGAACAACGCGTCACTATTTTCAACGCTGCCGCTGAAAAAATGTTCGGCTGCACGGCCGGCGAGGCCATCGGAAAACCGCTGGATCGCTTCATCGCGGCGCGATTTCGGCAAGCCCATCACGCACTCATCGAGGAGTTGGGGCAAGCGGGCGCAACGAACCCCGCCCGGGGCCAATTGCGCCCTCTCGCCGGCCTGCGCGCCGATGGCAGCGAATTCCCCATTGAGGCCGCCATTTCGCAAATCGAGATCTCCGGGCGCAAGATTTACACGGTAATTTTGCGCGACATCACCGAACGCAAGCTGGCCGAGGAACAAATCCGGACGTTGAACGCGGAGTTGGAACAGCGTGTGCATGAGCGCACGGCGGAATTGACCGCCGCCAACCGTGAGATGGAGACGTTTACTTACTCCGTCGCGCACGATTTGCGGGCGCCGCTTCGGCACATCGACGCCTTCACGCGGATTTTGGCGGAGGACTTTGGCGCGATGCTGCCAGCGGAGGCGCACCAGCTTTTGGAGAGCGTCTGCCAGGGCAGCCGCAACATGAGCCGGCTCGTGGATGACTTGCTCAATCTGGCGCGCGTCGGGCGGCAGGAGTTGAAACGACAATTCACTCCCCTGGGCAGGTTGGTGGAACAGGCAGTGGTGGATTTGAAACCGGAGTTGGCGGGCAGGGTCGTCGAGTGGCACATCGATCCGCTGCCCGTCGTGCCCTGCGATGCGGGCCTGATAAAGCAGGTCTTTGCCAATCTGCTCTCCAACGCGGTCAAGTACACCCGGCCGCGGTCCGTGGCCGTCATCTCGGTGGGGTGCATTCCACGCAATGGTCATTCGGCGATTTTCGTCCGCGACAATGGAGTTGGCTTCAACATGAAATACGCGGACAAGCTGTTCGGTGTATTCCATCGCCTTCACCGGACGGAGGAATTCGAAGGCACAGGCGTGGGGTTGGCCACTGTGGATCGCATCGTGCGAAAGCACGGCGGGATGGTCTGGGCCGATGCCGCCGTCGACCAGGGTGCCACATTTTATTTCACCTTGGACGGATTGGAGGCCCTGCCCTTGAACAACATGGAGGACGCAGCGAAATCCGCCGCAGCATGAGCCGGAAAGCCGATGTTGTCGCGCGCGTGAGGTTGCGGGTGACGGCTGGGGCCGAGACCAAGCTGCGCGAGGGCCACCCTTGGCTCTTCGCCGAAAGTATCCGCGAACAAAACCGCGCCGGTCAAATGGGCGAATTGGCCGTGGTTTACGATCGCAAGGATCGCTTTCTGGCCGTGGGCTTGTACGATCCGGATTCACCTTTGCGCCTCCGAGTACTCTGCAAGGGCCAACCGCGGCCGATCGATGGCGATTGGTGGCGGGAGCAGTTGCAAAAAGCGCTGGCCCGGAGGCAGGGTTTGTTCGATGGCAACACGACTGGATACCGCTGCATCCATGGCGAAAGCGACGGCTGGCCGGGGCTGGTGCTGGATCGCTACGAGCACACGCTGGCGTTGAAGCTTTACACGGCCGCCTGGCTTCCGCGGCTCAAAGAAATCGCGGGAATTCTCGAGGAGCATATGCGAGGCGAGCGAATCGTGCTCCGGCTGAGCCGCAACGTCAGCGGGACGGCCCAAGCAAAATTCAACAGGGTCGACGGCGAAGTGCTGCGCGGAGCGCCGCTCAAAGGACCGGTGATTTTCCTCGAATCGGGTTTGCGATTCGAGGCGGACGTCATGAGGGGGCAAAAGACCGGATTCTTTATCGACCAGAGGGAGAACCGGCGGCGGGTGGAACTTCTGGCAAAAGGACGCAGAGTGTTGAACGCCTTCAGCTTCACCGGCGGCTTTGCTCTCTACGCCGCGCGCGGCGGAGCCTGTTCGGTAACGGACCTTGATCTCAGCGCGCCGGCTCTCGCCGCTTCGGAGAGAAATTTTGCGCTCAACAAATCTCATGCCGCAGTGGCGGGCTGCCCGCACGAACTGTTGCAGGCCGATGCGCTGGATTGGCTGGACCAGAGCGCGGCCGCCCGGTTTGATTTGGTAATTCTGGATCCGCCGTCATTCGCGAAAAGGAAATCGGAAAAAGCCGGCGCGTTGCGCGCGTACGCGAAGCTGGCAAACTTAGGGGTTCGGCAACTTGCGCCGGGGGGCATCCTGGTGTCGTGCTCGTGCTCCGCCCACGTTTCCGCGGAGGAATTCTTCGCGAGTGTCCGACGCATTGCAGGCCAATCGGGGCGTCCGTTCGCCGAGCTGCAAACCACACGGCACCCGCCGGATCATCCGGCGACTTTCGCGGAAGCGGAATATTTGAAGGCGATTTACCTGAAATTTTGAGTGGTACGCTCAATGCGGTTCGCTCCAGGTCTCACTTGATTCGATCCAGAACCATCGATGCAGAGTCGAGCAAGGCGGTTTCGGCATCGAGGACTTTGGCGACGCGCGCAATTTCCTTCTCGGCTTCTTCGTAATGGCCGAGTTCGATGCCTTCGCGGACCCCCGGCATGGTTTTCGCGCCATAGCCCGAGTAAATGCCCGGCGCGTACAAAAGGTGCTTGAACCAGGACCGCCGCGGGAGGCCGGCGGGGTCTGTCAGGCAGCGTTCGGCTTGCAAGAGAATTTGGTTGAGATCGCCTACCGCGGCGGCGCGTTTTGGATCGCCAAATCGAGGCTGTGCCCTGGCTACAGCCTGTTGATACTTCTTCGCGCTGGCCGTCAACGCCTTTGACGCGTTTTGCAGCGGCGCAAAGTTCAATTCAGGCGGAGTCGCCTCGGCCTCCGGAGGTCCCTTGGGATGCTGCGGATCGGACGTGGCCAAAAAGACGCCCTCGTCGAACTCTTTGTTACGCTCCTCGATCGCTTCCTGTTTGTGCTTCAGCAGACTCTGCAGGTCCTCGGTGTATTTTCGAACGACGTCGGCCAGATCACTGAACTCGAATGGTGCCACTTCCGCTTCCGACAAACGCAACACGGTCGTCCCAATCGTTTGCGCCAAAGCTCGGCCATAGACAAAATTGGTGTCCGAGTAGTGGGTGTACCAATAAAAATCATCGTAGATGGAATGATAGATGCCATCGCCTCTGCTCTCGCCGGCGAATTCAAGAATCAAACACGGGATGCCCAGAAAATCGATGAAGCCCGTGTAATCGCTGCCGGAACCCGGCGGCTCCAGGGTAATATCCGGATGGTCGCGCAGTTCCTGCCTTTCGGCAGCGTTCGAAGCCTCGGCGATTTTGAGAGCCTGGGAGCGCTTCCAAAGGTTGATCCTGGTTTCCGGGTCTTCGATATCACGTGCCACCGCGTTGATCAGGTGTTCGAGAATGTGCGATCCGTTCATGCTCAAATAGCCGCGCGCTGTGTCGTCGGAGTTCACATAAGCGACCGCGTGGCGGCGAAGTTCGTCGGCGTGCGTTTCGACCCATTCCGTGGAACCGAGCAGGCCCGGTTCCTCTCCGTCCCAGGCGCAATAGATGATCGTGCGCCGGGGTTTCCATCCTTGTTTGACCAATTGACCCAGTGCTCGCGCTTCTTCGAGCAGGCAGACTTGGCCGGAGATCGGATCAAAAGCGCCGTTCACCCAGCCGTCGTAGTGATTGCCGCGAACAACCCATTCGTTGCTGACGGCGCCCCCTGCCATTCTGCCGATGACATCACGGATCGGTCTGAGATCCCAATTGAACTCCAATTTGAGATGCACCTTCGCCGGCCCCGCGCCGAGATGATAGGTGATTGGCAGCGCGCCACGCCACGCATCGGGCGCGACTGGACCTTTGAGTTGGGCCAGAAACGGTTGCGCATCGCCGCTGGAGATAGGCAGGACGGGTATCTTCGTGATTCCCGCCGCTTCTTTCAATGAGAGCCGTTTTGAACCGGGAATCGAGCCGTAGCCAGGAGTCAGCGGATCCCCGGGGCCAGTGGACGGGAAGTCAATTACGCTCCCGCGCTGAACGCCATTAGTATTCCTCATCGGTCCGTCGGGAAATACGTCGTCCGTCGAATAGCCGTCATCCTTGGGGTCCGAATATAGGATGCAGCCGATGGCGCCGTGTTCCGCCGCGACCTTTGGCTTGACGCCACGCCAGCATTTTCCGTATTTGGCGATCACGATGGCGCCTTTGACCGAGACGCCCAGGCGATTCAACTCCTTGTAATCATCAGGCTGTCCATAGTTCACATACACCAACGGGCCGCTGACATCTCCATCCGTCGAGTAGGCGTTATACGTTGGCAGTTGCTCCGATACCTGGCTTGAAGTGGGGTCCTCTGCCAGGCTTGCCTCTTGCAAACCCGCCGTGAAATGGACGGGCTCGGTCATTTCGAGAATGCGCGTCTTTGGTGTGGGGAAGAGAACCTCGAAAGTTTCGATGGTCGCGTCCCATCCCCAGGACCGCATCTGCGCCTGAATCCACTCCGCGTTGTCCTGGTCGTAGGGCGAGCCGACGTGATGGGGATGGGCGCTGAGTCGCTGCATATCTTCGCGGAAATTTTCCGGCTTCGGAAGCTCGCGAAAAGTGGTTTCGAGTTTGCGTTGCCTCTCAGAAGCGCCGGGTGAGAATCCGTAAAGAGGTTCGGTTTCGGCGCCAAATGCGCCCGCTACAAAACGAAACGGGACCAGAAGGCCGATAATCCCCACGACCAAACGGTTGCAGCGTGAAAGTGATGCGTTCATCCCGTTCAGAACAAGCGGCCCACCGCAATTCCCAGCACACTCAAGGGACCCTGGTCTTCCAGGCCCTCGGTCGCCTGATCCAGTTTCTGCAAGGTCAATTTGGCATTCTTGTAAAATTCCTGATCGTTGACGAGCTTGCCTACCGTGCCTTGGCCATGATTGACCTTTTGTAGAATTTCCCGGGCGTTGGTCATTGCCGCTGTGGTTTCCCGGTAGAGCGTGTCGTCTTTGAGCAACTTGCCGACCGTGCCCTGCCCGGCGTTGATCTGATCGACGATTTTCCGGGCATCAGCCACGGTCATCTTCACTTCGAAAGCCGTATCCTGCATCTTGTTGACGGTGGTCAGAGCGGAGTTGTAAAGCGTGTCATCGTAGATGAGCCGGCCCACAGTGCCCTTGCCCGAGGCAATCTGGGTGGAAACGGCCTGCAAATTGGAAATAGTGTTGGCCAGCGGCACCCGGCTCGCCTTGATGAAATCCGTGAGCGGCCCGATTATATTGTCGATTTTATCGCCCGTAAAACTGCTCGTGAGTTTCTCGACACCCGAGGCGACATTGTCGATTTTCGCCATCATGGCGCTGAGATCGGGCTGCTCCTTGGTGGCGAGCAAAGTGTCCTGGCTGGCGGCGGGCGCGCCCGGCGTGCCGAAATCGATAGACACATAGTTCTGGCCCATCAGCCCCGTGAACTTGATCGTCGCGACGCTGTCGGTTCGCACGATGACGTCCTTGTGCATTTTCATCAGCACGTTGACCTTGTTGTTCGTTTCGTCCAGCCCAATTTTCTCGATACGGCCGACTTCGACGCCGGCCATTTTGACGCGGTCGCCGATTTTGAGGTCCTGCACGTTATCGAACAAGGCGTGCAGGCGGTAACCGCGCTGGAAGAGTTCGGTGCCGCCGACGGTTTCGAGGATGAGCACGGCGGCGATGACCGAGAGCGCAACGAAGATGCCCAGCCGGGTTTCGAGTGTGTTTTTCATAGTGATTTGTTTCTATCGAGTTCGTGGATAAAGCAATCCGCATCAAAGATGTTTGTAATTGGCGCGCAGGAAATGCTGGACCTGCGGGTTGGGGGAATTCCTCACCTCTTCCGGCGTACCCATGGCCAGGATCTGGCCTTCGTGAATGAAGCCAATGCGGTCGGCCACGCCGAAAGCCATCTCGCGATCATGAGTCACGACCATCGAGGTGACCTGAGTGCGTTGCTTGAGCTGCAATATTTGTTCGGCGATGACGACGGCGGACAAAGGGTCGAGTTCGCTGGTCGGTTCGTCGTAGAGAATCAATTGCGGCTCGATGACGAGGGCGCGCGCGATGGCGACGCGCTTTTTCATGCCGCCGGAAAGATCGGCGGGCATTTTGTCCTCTGTGCCCTTGAGGCCGACGACTTCGAGTTTTTCGGCAACGATGCGGGCGATCTCCTCGGGCGGTTTGAGACGATGTTCGGTGAGGTAAAGGCCGACGTTTTCGCCCACGGTGAGCGAACTGAGTAGCGCGCCGGATTGGAAGACCATGGCCATGCGGTACTTGTCCGTGACTTCCGTCGATTGGATTGGCTGGCCCTCGACGAGAATTTCCCCGGCGTCGGGTGTTTCGAGCCCGATGAGATGCTTGAGGAGCACGGTCTTGCCGCTGCCGCTGGTGCCCATAATCACGAAAATCTCGCTGGGTTTTACCTCGAGGTCCAAGCCCTTGAGCACCTCCTGGCCCTGGAAACTCTTGCGCAGGCCGCGCACCTGGACGCTGACGCCGTGATGGTTGTCGGCAGGCGAAGGCATTAGATGAGCAGGATGCGGGTCAGGAGATAGTCCAGGATGACGATCAGGACGATGGAATTGACGACGGCTTTGGTGACCGAGCGGCCAATGCCGCGCGGGCCGCCGCGTGTGATCAGCCCTTGATGACACGAAACCACGCCGATGACCAGGGAAAAGACGAAGCTCTTGAACACTCCATTGGCCACATCATTCAGTTCGACCACGTCGCGCAACGCCGAAAGGAAAGCCGCGAAGGAAATATCGATTTGTTCGTTGGCCACGCAGACGAAGGCGCCGCCCAACCAGCCCACGAGGATGGCGAAAACGACGAGCATCGGCAGGGCGAGCGCGATGCCAATCAGGCGCGGCAGCACGAGGTACTGGATGGGATTGATATTCATCGTCCGCAGCGCATCCAGTTCCTGATAGACCCGCATCGAACCGATTTCCGCGGCCATCGCCGAGCCAATCCGGCCCGCAATGAGGATGGACATCATGACCGGCGCCAGCTCGCGGCAGATGGCGATGCCCACCACGCCGCCGACGGCGCTGGCCAAGCCCCGCTCCACCAGCAACGGTCCGGTTTGCAAGGCGATGACGCCGCCGATGAAGAAAGACAGAATGCAAACCATGAGCAGGCTCGCATTGCCGATTTCGAAAAACTGATCGAAGATCTTCTGGCGCTGGCGCCAGGCGAGCGGCAGGGCCGCCAGCGTGCGCCAAAATAGGACCAGCATCTCACCGATGTTTTGAAACATGCCGTTTTTTCAGGTTTCTTTCTCCGTCTTCGTCGAGTGCGCGTAATTTGACGCGGAGACGCATCTTGCGCCACTCAATTCTTCGTGCTGGAAGCACCGAGGGCGTATCTTGCGGGGATCATCCACCGAAGAGTGTGTAGTTCGGCACATTCTGACGACTTTGGTTCGCTTTGATTCACCTTGATTGGGCTTGATCGGGCCTCAAATCTACAGGGAGACCTCTCCTCACGCAGGAGACGCAAAGACCCCCTCCCCCGTCGTTTACCTTAATTTACCTTAATTTGGCTTGTCTCGGCTTGATTGATGGCCAAGAAGAAGACTGCCAGCGCCCAGAATTCCTCAACCGCAGAGAGAGCCAGGCCGGGTGCTGAACTCGGCTTGCATTTCAAAGAGCAACCGCAGCCATTGCCGCCAAGAGGCGCAACTCCGATAAATCGCGAGTGGGAGGCGCAAAAAACCAAGTCATCCGCCCCCGCAGGCCACCTTCCGCAGCAATGCTGCTACGGAGAAAGGGTCGGCGGCCACCCCGGCTGCGAGCGCAAAGGGCCGCATGTTTTTTTGGTCAAAGTTGGTCAAAGTTGGTCAAAGTTAGTCAAAAAAAGTGGGGCCGGCCCTCTTTCGTGCTTTTGCGCCATGGCGGGCAGGCGCAGTGCAGCATTTCTACCGGCTTGGGCCTTGGACTTCATATTTTGAGCTTTGGACAGCGATTGCTGGCACTCAAGGTTCATGTCAGTGCTGGCAATCAGGTTTCCGGGCACTTTCATATTTTTGCATAGACTATACGTCCTGTCAAATAGAAATATCTGTCAAGATCGTCACCTTTCATCTCGCCGAAGCCTTTGCCTTGCCCAAGGGAATATAAAGAAGCCGCACGCGTTTTCCCTGGGAATCCTTTTGATATTGGTAAAGGCCGAAGAGCAGCGACAACTTTTTGGAAGCAGGCGTGGAGTCGCGCCGGTAGAGATTCCACAGCAAAGATTGGCTGCTGGCGCCGGTCCGGGGGTTTTTCTCCTGACGCCATAGGGACCAGAGCGGGGAGTCGTCGCGTGCGATCTTATGGGACCCTGGCACAAAGGCCTCGAGCAAGGCCAGGACTTGCCAGCGGCTATTGCCATCGAATTCGCGGGTGTGAAGCAGAAACGGCCACATGTCCAGTCGTTGCCGGCTGGCGCCGGTTTCCGTATTCTTCTCTCTCATGTTGGAATAGAGCCAGAAGGCAATCTGGTTGCGCTCGCGGTCCAGGGCTTCGTCGTGGAAATGGGAGTGTTTATACACCGGCCAGAGGTAGGAATCCGCCTCCAACGTCCGCGTATGAGCGCGGCTGAAGAGCGGCCACACCCGGTTGGCGGTCTTTCCCTCGCCGCGCGCAAAAACGATGAACGGCCAGGGTAGATCCCACTCGCGATACTTCTTTTCGCGTTCGGTGACGTGCCCAAACAGCCAAAGCACGCTGGTGGAGTCGCGTTTGGGGGAGCGCTCGATGCCGTAGGCCGGGAAAGACACCAGCCGCCATTGCGGATTGTCGGTGCCAATGCCGCTTTTTTCATCGAAGAACAATGGCCACAGCACGAAGAGCTTGTCGTGCCCTCCGACGGTCGTGACATCGCCAAAACCATTGGTCTTGGTCGTAATGTCTTTGTGCTCCTGCCCGGCCAAAGGCCAAAACTGCCAGCCGTGCAATCCATCGCCGTGGCGAAGGTCGAAGAACGGACAGAGGTAATTGTCCGTCACGACATCGGCTTTGCGCGTTTGCACATAGATGGGGAACATGACGAAGAAAATCTCGTCCCGGAACAGCCGGTTCTTGAGGTGACCGTAGAAAGGAAGCAAGGCCGTGTAATTCTGGTTCGGGTCGGTCGAGCGTTGCTGAAAATAGAGCGGGAACAGCGTGAACCGGTTCCTCGCGCTCTCCTCCGGCATGGGGCCGCCGACGAAACTTAAGAGTTGAAAGAATTGCCAGCGGTGTTGCCCGCCGTAACGATCGTACGTAAAAAGCGGATACAAAAAGTCGAATTCTTCGACATCCGTTTCGGGGTCCTTGTCGTAAGAAAGCACTGGAGGCACCGCCCAGAGGCGCTGGGATTCTTGCTTCTCCGAATAGAAAAGTGGTCCGAGCGCCTCCATGCGGCGCCCAGGCGTCAGCGTCAAATCGAATTCGTCGAAGAGCGGACCGGCCCTGAAGGGTTGGGAGCCTCGCAGGCCGAGCGGCGCAGCGGTCCAAAGGATTACGCAGAGGAAAAAGAACAAACGCACGTAAGTTCGTGAATGCTTTCGCGCGTTAACCGCACACCCAGCTTCAAACTGACAAAATAGAAAAATGCCGGGCATTCGTCGCTCGAAGTTCAACCTGGCCTGCATTTCCTGGAATCCAATGGGTGTAAAAGAGGCGCCTCAAAACGGCGCTAAATGACGCACGTTAACGTTAACGTCTGCCGCAAATGCATAAGAATCCGGTTCTTTAACATAAAGATTGACATTAAAGCTCATTCGATTATTTTATTTGCACATTCGGGGTCTTTACCTCGGTTCCTCCCGACCCAGTGTCGATCGTGCATTGTCGGCACTGGGTCGCTCTTTTGGCCGGCCTGGCCCGGCGTAGGATTTCGGCCCAGGAGCAAGTTCAACAGCGCGGGCAAAAAAGTCAGGCCGGCGATCATGCAGGTCCCCAATCCCGTCGACATGACGTAGCCCAGGCTCTGGATGCCCCGATGTTTGCCGAGAATCAGGCTGCCGAAGCCAGCAATGGCAGTCAAGCCCGACACCAGCACCGCCTTCCCCGTGCTTCGAGCCAAAATACTGGGCGTCTGTTCTTCGGCAAAGCGATTGAGGATATGAATGCCGTTCGTCACACCAATCCCGATGACCAAAGGAAGGGTCATGATGTTGGCCGGATTGAGGGGAACATTCAGCCAGCCCATCAACCCGCCCAACCACAGGAAGCCCACGGCCACGGGCACCAACGCGAGCGCGACGGCCAAAGGGCTGCGGAAATGGATGAGGACAAGGAGGACAATCGCGATGAGCGAGTATCGGGCGGCGGATTCGTAGCTGTTCTTGAGCAATTCAGTGTAGTAGAAGAGTTGCACCGGGGTTCCCGTCACGGTCGGATAGACTTTTTGGACCTGCTCGATGAACTCCTTTTGGTTTTCCCGCTGCCAAATATCGTTCCTGGGATGGACCATGAGGAGATATTTGCCCGTCACGCCGATGAATCGGTCGCGCATGACCGCGGGCAGATCGGATACCCGCAACGGCGACTGGTCGTCCTGCGTCCGAAGGACCTCGAACGTGTCGCGCACGTCATCGAAAAGCGCTCGCTGGAACTCCGCCAGCTTGAGTGAATTGCTCTCCACTTGCGCGGAGTTGCCTTGCAGCATCTCTTTGCGCAGGTCGGCGATGGCCTGGCGCAACGCCACGAATCGGGCGAACAAGGCGGGATCATCCTTCTGCACCGCGGCCATCGCCTGTCCGAGGTAGCCATAAAGGTAATAAAGCGTGCTGCTCAATTCAGGAATGTCCACCGGCCGCGGATCCGGAACCGCAAAGCGCACGGACGCCAAATCCCTTTTGATCTCTCCCACCACGGCCAATTTGCGCGTCTGGTCCTCGGCCAAAAACCGGGTCATGGATTCGACCCCCGAAACCGCGGGGAGGTTCGTGAGCTGGCGTTCCAACTCGACGGCTTCCTCGAGATTGGTCGCGATTACCGCTCCGTAAAGCACGGACTTTACCGTCGAATTCGTCGCGGTACTGAGCTTGAGGTCGAACTCGACAGCCGGCAAACCGGCGCTCTGCATGTGGAGAAGGTTGTAATCGAAATAGACTTTCCGAAGCTGCGTCAACGCGAGGACGCACAGCACCACGGTCACGACCGTTACGGCGACCGGACGCTGCAACCAAAAGTTTTCGATGCGCGCTCGTTTTTCCGCGAAGACTTCGTTGGCCGAGTCGAGTTCATTCTGCCGGCCCCGAAGCAGCAGCACGGGCAGCAGCGTCATCATCGGGACAAGGCAAACCAACAAACCGCCGCCGCAGATGATCCCCATCTCCTCGATGCCCTTGAAGTTGGTGAAGGTCATTGCCAAAAAAGCGCCCGCAGTCGTCAAACCGCCGGTCAGAATCCCCTGCCCCGTGAACACCATGGCCCGGGTGAGCGCCGCCTCCTGGGTTTGCCGATGGCGCAACTCCTCTTCGTACCGGGAAATCAAATGAACGGCATAATCGATGGCCAGGCCGATGAGGATGGGCACGAACGTGATGGTCAGGATGTTCAGGTGGCCAACGGTCAATGTGGCAAAGGCCAGCGTGTAGCCCAAACCGATCAGCAGGCAAAACGTCGCCTTCAAGGGCCGGCCCGTTTCCTGATAGGCATAAATAAAAATGAGGGCACAGACGAGCAGAGCTACGACGCTGGCAACCGCCGTATCACGCTGGGACTGCGCCATTTCGTCGTGGTCCAACACCGGCTCGCCGGTCAGGCCGGCGTTGACGCCCGGCACTTCGGAGCGGGTTTGCTCGACAAGTACCTGCAGACGCTCGACGGCGTCACCGTTGCGTTCCTCGTTCGGCGCCTGTGCGGTCACCAGATAGAAGCGACCATTGTCGAAGGTGATGTAGCCCTGCTGTTCGGCATCCGGGCCGGCGTCGAAGAACGCCGTAATACCGGGTGATGGAGGAGCGCCTGGGCGGAGCAGGCAGTCGCGGGCCTGCACGAGTATGCGTTGCAGCGCCGGCAGCGCCTTGACCAGGGATTCGTTTTCCGCATTCCTTTCCTCCTTCGCGGTGCGGAAGCGCGTGCAAACCATCTCGAAAAGCGATACGAGATTCGTCGTCTGCGTGAATTCCCGGATGAAAGGCCGGTAATCCAGCAGGATTTTCTGCAACTTGGCCAAATCGTCTTCCGGCACAAACAACAACGCTTTGGTGCCGAGCATTTTGAAGTCGCCCTTGTAAAGGACATCGTGGAAAAGGTTGGTTTCGACCTCCATCTTCGCCCCCAACCGCTCGACGAATTGCCGGTTCTTCTCGATGCTCTCGCTTTCCACCACGACCACGAGATCGTCCTGCGTGGGAAACTCCTTCTTGAAACGCAGATAATTCTGATGGTACTTCTTGTTGGAGCCCACGAGATCGTCCCGGCTTGTGTCGATTTGGAGATTTCGGCAAGTGTAATAAATGCAGAAACCGAACAGGAACACTTGCGGATAGACAAAGAGCGCCCGGTGGCGAATGACGATGCGGGCCAGGCAGGCGAGCGCCCGCGCGACGATGCTGTCCTCACTCAGCCGCTTGATTCTCATCATCCCTGCAACCGGGCCGCTTCTTCGGGGAATTCGGCGTTCGAATACACTTCCTTGACGTCGTCATGGTCTTCCAGGGCGTCGAGCAACTTGTTGACTGCCGCCGCCTGCTCGGGCTGCAAAGGCACCGTGACCGTCGCCAATTCCGTCACCTCCGCCACGGCCGCCTTGATGCCCCGCGCCTCGATTTGCTTGTGGACGGCTTCGAATTGGCCCGGCTCGGTCAAAATCTCGTAACCCTGCGGTTCCGCCTTGAAATCCTGCGCCCCGGCCTCCAGGGCCGCTTCCATCAATGGATCTTCGCTGGCCGCGTCGCGCGGCACGATGATTTGGCCATGCCGGCGAAACAGCCGGCTCACCGAACCCTGGGTCGCAATCGTGCCCCCATTTTTGGTGACGATGCTCCGGATTTCCGAAGCCGTGCGATTGCGGTTGTCCGTGCTCACTTCGGCCAGCACGGCGACGCCGTGCGGCCCGTAAATCTCGTATGTGAGGTCCTCGAAATTCGCCGTCTCGCCGCCGCCGGTCCCCTTTTTGACGGCGCGCTCGATGTTGTCGTTCGGCATGTTTGCGGCGCGGCATTTGAGCAACACCATGCGCAGCCGCGGATTCATGGCGGGATCACCGCCGCCGATCCCGGCCGCGATGCTAATTTCCTTGCTCAATTTGGAAAAAATTTTGCCCCGCTTGGCGTCGATTGCCCCTTTGAAATGCTTTACTTTCGCCCACTTGCTGTGACCAGCCATATCTTAATTCGAGTTGCTCGCTTTGAGATCCAACCTGTTACTTGGTCCCCTGCTCCACGTAAACGGCAGTACCGTAACACAAAACTTCCGTGATACCGGCGGAAATCTCCGTGGCATCGTAGCGCACTCCAATGACGGCATTGGCGCCCAACTGCCCGGCATGGACGATCATCTGTTCGAAGGCATCTTCGCGCGCCCGCTCGCACAGCGAGGTGTAAAGCGAGATGTTTCCCCCGAAGAGGCTTTGGATGCTCGCACCGACATTGCCGATGATCGACCGGGAGCGAACGATGATGCCGCGGACCACGCCAAAGGATTTGACGACGCGGAAGCCCGGTAATTCGAACGCCGTGGTTGTCAGAGGATGCGTTTGGCTCATAATCCAGCCCATGGAACACAAATTCCGCGCCGGGCAGAAGCTATTTTTTCGCGGAGAGTTTCGGTCCGGTGCATCTTGACACAACCACCGAACTGGCAGCGGGACGCTGCCAGAACTCGCAGGCGGGGACGCCTGCGAGTTCACGGGGCGTCCCGCCCCGTGTTCCTTCGGGTCGGAAACGGTAGTAGTGTCAAAATTCGCTCGTTTCGGCCGGATCGACTCCACGGCCCAACGGATAAGATGCGGTGGAACCCCTCTCCGGATTACGGCAGCGCAATTTGGACCCGGTAGAATTTCTGCGCTTGAACCGCCTGCGTGTCCGAAATGGTAATCCCGCTGCTGTTGGTTTGCTGGCCAATGGGGCCGGTGAGCGTCGACCAGACGCCTGCCAGCAAATTGGTGCCGTACTGCAACGTATAAGATCGGCCCGCGACCGCCGGGCCAAAGCTCAAGTCGGGTTGCAGCGGCTGATTGACACTGTTGGAGATGCTGAGCGTAAATATCGACGCCGGATTGGTCGGAATCAGCCCCGCGACGTATTTGAACAGGTTGTTTTGCCCGGTGGAATCGGCATCGCACGTGGCGCACGACTGAGCGTTGGACGTCGTCCCGTCTCCACCGAAGTATTGTTGCCGCCACCAGTCCGGAATGCCGTCGCCCACAGTGTCCGGCGACGTGATCAGAATGGTCTCGCTGGCCAGGTTGGACGCGGCGAAAATATCCGCCCCGCCCTGCATAGTGACGCTGGCAAAGTAATCGCCCGCCGGCGTGGAGGGATTGATCCCAACGGCGAAGACAATGTCGTCATAGACTTCGCCAGGACGCAGAATTCCGGGCACGTTCGCAAAAAAAGTATTGGTGCCGGCTCCGAGATAGTTGGTCGCGGGGCCAAAGAAAACGAACTGTATGTTGTTCAGAAATAAGTTGATTGACAAACTCGGATTGACCAACGAGCCGGCGAAGACGACGGCGTTGCTTCCGGCGCCGGACTGGGAAGGCGCACTCAAGACGAATTGGAGACTGGGCTGCGCCCGAATGGAGGAACCCGCTAACATGAGACCGGAAAGGAAAGCGAATAGTTTAGCGCGCATGATGCACTTCCATCATTGACCGACCGCGTACAGGATGCCTTTTATGATCGCATAAGCGGTCCCGTCGACCCCGACCACCGTCGGCGTATAGGCCTCGGAATATCCAGTCGTCAGGGTGTTGGTTTGGGAGAGCGTGTTGGAAGTCAGGTCCCAGCGGTACATATTGCCATCCTCGTTGTTGGCCACGACGCACTTGCCGAAAGGATCGATGGCCACACTGTTGACGCACCAGTCCTTGTTGGTGACGGGTCCAACGACCGAAAGGGAGATATTCATCACGGTCTTCGCCGTGATCGGATCGGTCATGCTGTTCTGCGGATCGAGAATGGCCAGGCGCTCGACGCCATCTCCACCGGGGCCGATACTGTTGTTGTACTTGGTCAGCAGTAAGTACGGCGAACTGCCCGTGTACGACGGGACGGCGTTCGACGGCACAATCGAGGGTGTGCTATCCCATCCGAAGGCGCCGGGCAGCTTTTTTTGCGTGAGCGTAGCATCGAAGTGTAGCAGCCAGCCGCGTTCATGGTTGGTCCCCTGAGGATCGTCAAGCACGCCATAATAAACGTCTCCGTCGGGGCCGACGGTGGGGGAGGCGCTCGCATCATCCAGCACCAGCGCGTTATTGTTGGTGGTGGCCACATCATAAAGCCGGACACTGTTGAGGGGGGCAAGCGTGCGGCTGTCCAAAGCGGCGAGGCAGCCGTAGGTCGAATATTCGTTGAAGGTGACGTAAGAGGCGCTGTTGACGGCGACGTAGAGTGTTTTATGGTCGTTGCTCAACGCCGGCGAGCAATTCATGGCGACTTTGTTGACGGAAAAGTTGGTGACGATGGAACTGGCGGAAATCCAAGTGGCATTTCCATTGAAATCGATGCGCGCTAGGCCGCTCTGAAGGCCGAGCGGCGTCGAGCCAGCGACTTGAAAGCCGAAAAAGATGTTTCCATAGCGATCCGAGGTTATCGGCGTGTCGATGAAGACGTTACTCAGATAACTATTGCTGCTGGCAAGGTAATTGGTCAGTCCATAGAAGGCGATCTGTCCCGTGACGGCCGCGTTGCTCGAATCGGGAGAATCGCAGTAATACACCGTGCCTCCACCGCCCGGATAATAGAGCCGGTTCTCGGGTGTCAGAACCGGCGAATAGGACGGGACCCAGACGTGTGTGGGGAAAACATAATCGGTGGACTGCGCCCATTTCACAGCGCCATTTGTCGCAACCAGGCCCCTGATGATGAACCCGCCTGATGAACTGGTCTTCACGGGCATGATGACCGTGTTGGATCGCGTGACCAATGGCGAGCCATAGTGCGTGCTCCCGCTGATGGAGAGATCAATCGTCATGTGCCACAGGATGCGGTTCAGTGGCTGGACGGCCACCGATGTGTTGGCGCCGTGTTGCGGTGAGTGCCCGAAGCCGCTCCAAGGATAGGCAATGCTTTGGCCCAAGGCATTTCCTGCCAGGAGACCTCCACAAGCCGCAGCCACCAGGCAACGGCGCCTCGCGTTCGAAAACATGAGTCATTATCGTGCCTTGAACTTTCGAATGGTCAAGGAAAAGGGGTTCGGTACTTTGGGGGAAGATCGCGGAAGTACTAATGCGGAAAGGCACGCGCCGCCAAGCGCTTCACGCCCACAATTTCGCGGGATAGTCACCGCGGCGAATAAGAAGTGCGATGCTCTCCACCGCGCGCGGACGATCTTCGCGATAGGTGACTCCAAACCACGCGTCGGGCGTTCGCTGCACGGCGAACCGCATCCGGCCCGCGCCGATCAGCTCGTTGACGACCGTCGGAATGTAGAACTCCGCCTTGTCGTTCCGGCCCTGCCGCTCGAGGAACGAGATCATTTGACGACGGAGCTGCGGGAATAGCTCCGGCGTAAATCCCCACATGTTCATCGAAACAATTTCCGCGCCCGTGAGCCGCTGGCGGTTTCCCGCTTCATCAATATACTGTGCGCCGTCGCCATCCCTTTCGATGCCAATCAGTTCGGTCACGGATTCGAGGAACCCTGCGGGGGTGGTGCGACAGACGCCGCGCGACACGCGGCCAAATTCGGAAAGAGTATTTCTGAGGACGAAGCCAACCATCGCGCCATCCTTGCCGTCCGCTTGCAGATGCCGGCCGAGCAATTGGAAGGAGTTCATTCCGTAAAAGTCATCCGCGTTGATGACCGCAAAGGGCCCGTCGATGATTTCCGCCGCCATCAGAATGGCGTGGCCCGTGCCCCAGGGCTTTTGGCGGTCGGGCGGAGGGAGAAAGCCCGGCGGCAGACTGTCCAATTCCTGGAACACGTATTCCACGGGCAGCCTCCGTTCGAAGCGGGCGCCAATAGTTCGCCTGAACACCGTTTCGATCTCGCGCCGGATGACGAACACCAGTTTGCCGAATCCAGCCCTTATCGCATCGTAAACCGAGTAATCGATGATCGTCTCGCCACAAGGACCGAGCGGGTCCACTTGTTTCAGGCCGCCGAACCGGCTGCCCATGCCAGCGGCCAGCACAAGCAAGGTGGGGTTCATCACAAAATCCGAAGGCCGAAGGCCGAAACCCGAAAGAAGACCGAAGGCCGAAATCCGAATTCGGTATTCGGTATTCGGATTTCCTTCGGCATTCGGGGATTCGGATTTCGGATTTTTCTCCTCATTCCTTCATTACTTTGCGGTAGTTGGCCTTGAGTTGATCAAATCGCAGTTCCTGGGCCTCCAGGCGCTGCTTGAAGGAAGCCCAATCGCGAGTGGACTTGGGCGACCAGTCCACCTCCGCGAGGGCGCACATGCGCGGAAAAGCCATGTACTCCACGTGCCGGAAAGACGGCACGTACTCGGTCCACAGATTGCCCTGCGCCCCCAAAACGTGCGATTGGAATTGCGCATCCAACTTCTCCGGCATTGGCTCGAATGAATAGATTCGGCTCAACGGCAAATAGCCCCCAATCGCGTGCGGCTCGGTGGAATGGTTGGTCGATTGATAATGGTCGAGATAACAAAACTTTTGGGGCGACATGACGACATCGTGGCCGGCGCTGGCCGCTTCGACGGCCCCACCAATCCAATCCATCACCACGGCGTTTTGGGCAAGACCGCCTTCGCGGATTTCGCTCCAGCCGATGAGCGTGCGGCCCCGGCTATTGATGAATTTTTCCACGCGCCGGATGAAGTAGCTTTGCAACTCATGTTCAGTCTTGAGCCCCTCCTGCGCCATGCGCGCCTGGCATTTTTCGCAGTGTTTCCAATTGTCATAGGTGACCTCGTCGCCCCCGATGTGGATGTATTTGCCTGGAAACAGTTCCATGACTTCCGTCAGCACGTTTTGGATGAATTCGAATGTGCCGTCGTTGCCGGCGCAATAAACGCCCGCGAATATCCCCCCTCCCACATCGGTTGAGTAAGGGCCGCCGTTGCAACTGAACGAAGGGTAGGCCGCGAGCGCGGCGCTCGAATGGCCCGGCATTTCGATTTCGGGCACGATGGTAATGTGCCGGGATGCCGCGTAAGCGACAATCTCCCGTATGTCTTCCTGGGTATAAAAGCCGCCATAACGGCCATCCGGGCCGTACGCCGTGCTGGCGTGGGGATCGAGGCCGAAGCCGATGCTCTTCCTCCACGCGCCGACCTCCGTGAGTCTTGGATACTTCTTGATTTCGATGCGCCAGCCCTGGTCGTCCACCAAGTGCCAGTGAAACGTGTTCAGTTTCTGCACGGCCATGAGATCAAGCAGTTGCTCGACCTCGGCCTTGGTGAAGAAATGACGGCTGACATCCAGCATCATGCCGCGCCACGCAAACCTTGGCCGGTCCTCGATCTGAACACACGGCATTTTCCATTCCACGCCCTTGACGGGCTGAGCCGCGAAGATTTCGGGCGGAAGCAATTGCAGCAACGTTTGCGCGCCGTGAAACAAACCCGCCTGGCCCGGCGCGCGAATGATGACGGAACCCGGCGTGGCGGTTAATTCGTAGCCTTCCGCGCCCAGGTCCGCGCTGGCGTTCAAGGTCGTCAAGAGGATGGCCCCCTTCGGCGCCAGGCCTTTTCCGCCCGGGCCGACAGGGATTTCGTAACCGGAAGACTTGCGGAGGCGGTCCGCCAGATATTTGCCCGTTTCCGCCGATGCCGCTTCGACAAGGATTTGAGTGGTCGGACGGAGTCGAAACTGTCCGCTGCTGTGCCGGATTTTTTGAGGCTGGGGAATCAGCGAGGGCCCCTCAGCGCCAACGGCCAGGGAATTCGCCGCGAATAAACAGAGGCCGGTTGCCGCAAGGAGGGACAGGCCGATGAGTACATTGATTTGCTTCATTCAGGTTTGCGAGTTAAGTGCAATTTGCGCGGCTGACGTCGATCATTTCGCGTGCTCCGCTGCCGCAATCGACGCCACAGGCGTAGCGGGTTGTTCGCCATTTTTTGACCAAAGCCTGTTGATGACGAAAATGAGGACCGAGCCACTGGCAATGAATACCGCGAGAAGCCCCAGGGCCAAATTCATTCGGCCGTATAGGGAATTGCCGATGGCGAAAAGCGAAGACCAAATCACGAGGCAGCCAGAAATCCAGCCCAGGGTCGCCTTTCCCATGTGGTCGCCATGGAGGGCTGCTTCCGCCTCGCTCACACCGGCTTCCTTGCGAATCATGGTCCAACCAGGCCCGGCTGGATGGACCTTTCGATAGAACGAAATCAACCGTTCCCGGCTCGTGGGCGAACTCAGAAAGGCCGTCATCAACCAGGAGAGAGTGGTCAAGGCGACCGAATACAGCACTGCATGTGCAAAGGGCAACGGATGGCCCGCCTTTTTCATGGCAAAAAACAGGACGGACACACCAAAGGAACTGACCATGGCCACCACTTCGCACCAGGCATTGATGCGCCACCAAAACCACCTCAACAAATACAGCAGTCCCGTGCCTGCGCCTATGGAGATGAGCACTTCGAAAGCATCTTGCGCCGAATTGAGCACCAGGCTCAGCAAAGCGGCGACGATGTAAAGCGCCACGGTGCATCCGCGCCCCACCATGACGAAGTGCTTCTCCGTCCCATTGGGATTGAGAAATCGCCGATAAAAGTCGTGCACCAGATAGGAGGAGCCCCAATTGAGATGGGTCAGAATGGTTGATGAATTCGCGGCAATCAGACCACCTACCATCAGCCCGACAAAACCAGCGGGCAGAAACTTTAGCATGGCCGGGAACGCGCTATCGTGCCCGATGAGGTGTGGATCGGCTCCCGGAAACGCGGCCTGGATGTCCTTCAATTCCGGAAAAATAATGATCGAACACAAAGCAGTGATGATCCACGGCCAGGGACGCAACACATAATGGGCCAGGTTGAAGAACAGCGTTCCGCCCAGCGAATCCTTCTCGGATTTCGACGCCAGCATTCGCTGGGCGATGTAACTGCCCCCGCCCGGCTCCGCGCCAGGATACCAATTGGCCCACCACCCAATTGCAATCGGCATGACGAACACCATCAGCGCCAATTCCCACATCGAGAAGTTCGGCAGAATGTTCAAGATAGGCTGGCCGTGCCCGTCTATGGGCGAGAGCACCGGCTGCGCGCCCGGCTGAAAGTTGACTTGCTGCGAACCGAGTGTGGCCACCAGCTTCCGAAGGCCCGCTACCGCGCTCTCTCCGACCCCGGTGTGCCGCGCCACTTCCTTCAACCCGAAGTACGCCGCCGCGATGACTGCGGTCATCTTGATGAAGAACTGCACCATGTCGATAACGAGCACTCCCCATAATCCGGAGTGCGCGGCGAACACGACATTGAGCAGCCCGCAAATCAGAATCGTTTCCCAGGGCGGCATCGCAAAAAGGATGTTCGCGATTTTGCACGCTGCCAGAGTGACCATGCCCATGATGAAACAGTTGAAAAATAATCCCAGGTAGACCGCGCGAAAACCGCGCACCACGGAAGCCGCTGCACCGGAGTAACGCAATTCATAGAACTCCAAATCGGTCATCACTCCCGACCGCCGCCAAAGCCGGGCGAAGAAAAAGACCGTCGAAACGCCCGTCAGCACGAACGCCCACCATTGCCAGTTGCCGGCCACGCCGTATTGCCGCACCTGCTGCGTGACCCAATTCGGAGTATCGCTGCTGAAGGTGGTGGCCACCATGGAAAGTCCCGCCAGCCACCAAGGCACCGAACGGCCGGAGGCGAAAAACTCGGAGGTGCTCCGGCCCGCGCGCTTGCCGAAGAACAGCGCCGGCACGAAGCACACCGCCAGCGTGGCGAAAACAATCACCCAATCGATCAATTGCAAATGCATATCCGGGTACTGGCGTCAGCCGCAATCCAAAGGTCAACTGTGGCGGGGACGCTAACGAGGTTCGGCTGGGAACACAAGACGATTGATGACAGTGAACCGCGCAAAACGAAAGAAGCCGAGCAATCCGAAATTCTCGCGAGTGGACGCGTTGAATCCTCAAAAATCCGTTCGACAAAGGGATCGGACAAGAACTTTGACCTGGCGCGTCTCGATTGTCAGCGGCAGACCACCCTCAGCCCTGACTTCCAAACAAAGCGCAATGACCTCTTCGATATTCTTGACGGCCTGCTCCTTCGTTTTCCCTTGGCTGACACAGCCCGGAATGGACGGGCATTCGACCACCCAAACCCCGTCCTCGTCACGATCTATGGTAACGGAAAGTTTCATTGTTTCGATTCTAACAGACTTTCGCCTGTTTTCGAAGCATTTCCCCGCGACAGCCGGGCGACGATGAGAGGGACCGAGCAGGACGAAAACAACCGCGAACTCCGAAATTCTTCGCGAGCGGGTAGACGAGAATGGACGCAAAAGAAAGGGCAGCACGGAAGGAAACCGCAGATTTGCGCTAAATAAAACCACGGCTGGACACGGTCTGTAAATCCGATTCGGAACACTCGAAAATAGCAAAAAGCATTGTAAAACAAAGATAAGTTCGTCACTACTCACCAGAATTTCTCACTACTTTTCATCCCTTCCACTGGCAATTTTACTGACAGTCGGGCTGCAATCCGTTCAGCGGCGGTGGGTATCGGTAGGCGCGGTGCAAAGATTTACCCGTGGCCTTGCAACAAACATTTGCAATGCACGCATAATCGTGCTAATATGCACCAATAGTATGAGTCTTGAAATTAATCAACCAGCGTGCAAATGAAGACGACCCGCAAGACGATCACGCTTTCGGAGCAGCAGGACGCATGGGTAAAGGCAAGGATTGACAGTGGTGACTATACAAATGATAGCGAATATTTCCGCGACATGATCCGGCGCGATCAACAGGAAAGCAGCGAGCTGCTGACGTTAAAAAAGGCCATCCAGGAAGGTCTTGACGGGGGCATTAGCAAACGGAGCGTGAGGGAAATCTGGCAAGAAGCTGAGCGCCGCCATAAGGCGTGAGATGTACAAGTATCGTCTGTCAAAACGGGCTGATTCCGACCTCGCCGGGATTGCCGACTATACTATCAGACAATTCGGCATCAAACAGGCAAGACGCTACCGGGACGGATTGGAAAAGATATTCCGCAGACTCGCGGAATATCCAAACAGCGGTCGAAGCGCCGGGCACCTTGCCTCCAGACTGAGGCGGATGAATTTCGAGTCGCATGTGATTTTCTTTCTGCACGATGAGGACGGTGTGCTGATCGTACGGATTTTGCATCAACGCATGGCTTTCAAACGTCACCCTATGACGGACGATGAACCGAGCTAATTAGCTCGAATCGAGTTACCAGTCCCGTTTCAACGGCGTTCGTGAACGCCCGTTGTGGCAAAGTTTCAGCGAGTTTCGGCCAGTGGTGGCGAGTTGTTCTTGCGCTCGCCGCTTTACTGACATTTCCGCTGACAGTGGCCGTCCATCCGTTCAAGAAACCCAATAAAATCAATGGTTTTATCGACTTGACCATAGATGGACACGAATGATCACGAATTGGTTTATAGCCGCCCTATGGGGCAACGCGAAACAAGGATCAACCGCACCTTCATTGTCGCTTAATCCGGCAAAATCAGCGGGATCGCTTCGCGTCCGTGGCGGCGGTAAGTCGTGAAATCCTCACGATCGATGGTGACAATTCTGCAGTCTGCGGTTTGCTCGCTCATGCAGACCAGGCAAGCGTCGGCAAAATCCATCGGGCAGTCGGCGTATTTTTTTACCAAGGCAGCCAATCGCGGCGCAGAGGCTCGAGCATCAAAGCGCGTCACCAATAATCCGCGGTCCATTGCTTCGAGGAGCCTCCCGGCTGAGCGAAGAAAATGAGCTGCTTCCGTCAGTACCGCGTCACACGTGAACAAAGGATACGGCAGTGAGCGAATGAGCCCCGCCGCCCACGGTGTAAGCGGATCTTTGTCCGCTGGGCGGCGAAAGGCCGCCACGAGTGGCCCGGTGTCGATGATGTGGATCATCGGCGCTTCGAGCGCATGGCTTTGCGAACATTCGCGTTGGTGGCGGGTGGCGCGTCTGTGCTCACGCTGCCCAGGAGATCATCCCAGGGCGAGCCTTGCTTGGACTGGACCGCCTGGACCCGTTGTCGTACTGCTTTGCGGGCAAATTCGCTGAGGTCCTCTCCGACCTGGCGCGCAATCTTCTGCCAGGTTTCTTTTTCGCGGACCGGCACTCTGACCGTTAGTGTGTCACTCATGCAGTGTGTGTAACACAGGCGAACACCTTTGGCAAGCCCTGCCTGATTGCGTCTTGACCGAAAAAGTTCCGCGCCCCTGGCGCTGGATGGCCGGGGACGGATTCAGAATCTTTTGTGATACTCTTCGTGCGTGCCGATCCATTCCCAAAGAAAAGCACTGCCGATGAATCTGCCGACAGAGCGGTAGTGGCCGCCCACGCGGGCCGACCAGTTGGGTTTGCCGATGGACTTGAAGTGCAGCGAAGGGTGGAAAGCGTTGGCGGACCATAGCCGGTAATTCTTTCGTGCGAGGATACGCGCATCCACCGGAAGCGCGCGATAAAGCTGCCAAAACTCCGGTGTGCCGCGGCTGGGGATGGTCACGGTTCGCGGAGGATGTCGTCAAGAGGGACGGTCCGGTCTGCCGTGTGGGCGGTCTCGGCGTCGCGGTTAAGCGCGTCGAGCTTGCCGGCAACGGCGTCGGCCTTCATCTGGCGGTCCCAGTCGTCGTCGGTCCAGCCGCACAGATCCGCCGTGAGCCCCGCGCGCTCTTCGAGCGAAAGTCTGCTGATCGCGGATTTTATTTCATCGACCGTGCTCATGGGGAAAAGATGCACTGCAACGGAATCCCTGGCAACCGGGATTTTGGGGTCGCCACGAAAGCGGCCGCTAAATCGAGGCTCAATCCAGAACCATAGGGAAAGGGATCGACCGCGAAAACAAGATGCTCGCCACCGTACCTACGACCGTTCACGGTGTGAAGCGCGGGCTGGGTCCGCCCGGCAGGACCGGCAAGTTGCCCGCGCCAACCATGCTACAAAAAACACGCATTTCAGGCCCGTCAACATTGGGTGTGGCGGGTCAAAAACTCATAAAAGGCCTATGTCTATTGGGTTGTGGCGGGTTTACTGCCATGTGGCGGCTCCTGTGGCGGGTCCGACCTCAAAAATCCCCAATGTTTATGCGGTCTGTGGCGCTGTGGCGGGTCCAGAGGGGGGAGAAGAAAAGGAGTCCAATGTCCAAAGCCTAAAGTCCAAAGTTCGAAACAGGATGCTCAAAGCGTGCGCTTGAACAGCAGAGTAGCGGAAACCATCGCGATGACGGTGAACAAGGCCAGGAAAGCGAGATCGAAGCCGATGGCGCCCAGACCGGTGTTCTTGAGAAGCAATTCCTTGAATCCGTGAACGGCATAAGTAAACGGGTCCACGACGGCGATGACTTTCATCCAGCGCGGAAAGGCGGAGACGGGGTACACCGCGCCGCTCGGAAAGAAGAGCACGGTGTTCAGGACGCCGAAAATGGCGCGCGGCACCAGCGGGTCGTTCACACGCACCATGAGGAGAAACATCATGCTTATGAGGGCCAACGAAGTGAGCACGACGAGAAAAAACAGGCGGGCCAGGCGCAGGGGTTCGAAGGGATTGGGAATACCGGCGATGAGAGAGCCTACGGTGATGAGCACGGTGCCGGCCAGGATTGCTTTGATGGCGCCGGCGAGATTGAAGCCCAAAATCAGCTCGCCCTTGCGGATGGGCGTTACCAGGTAGCCTTCGTGCAGTCCGCGCGCCTTGTCGTCGATGTAGATGATGCCGCCGCCAATCATGGCCGAGACGAAAATGGCCAGCACGGCGCTGCCGGGCAGCAAATATTGAATGTAAGGCACGTAGGGATAAATCTCGACGACCGACAACGTGGCGTCCGAGGACAGGCGTGGAGCGGGCGGCTTTTGGTTGTAAGCCACAAGCAACTGGCTGAGAGTGCCCTCCAGTGAAGAGGACACGAATTGGTCGGTATTGTCTTCGATGAGCGCCAACCGGGGATTATCTCCGGCGAAACCCTTGCGGGAAAACATAGGCGGGATATTCAAGACGCCGTTGAGTTTGCCGTCGCGCAGGTCCTGGAGGGCAACGGCCTGATCGGTGTAAGGAACAGTGTCGAAAGTGCGGGCGTTGGCTGCAACAGCCTGAAACATTTCCTTTAGTTTCACGGCGGGCACGCCGTGGTCCTGGTCCACGACGCCGACCACAAGGTTCTTGAGCTTGCCGCCGAAGGCGTTGCCGAGGACGACCAACTGGACGAGCGGCATGATGACGGAAACAATCATGAGCGTCGGGCTGCGGCGGAACCGGCGCAGGTCCCGTTCGATGATGGCCAGAATGCGGTGCATAGCGTTCCCTTATCGATCGTACATGTGCTCGACCGAATAAACCGCGCCGCTTTGCAACGTGTCCCGCAATTGGTGGCCGGTGTAATAGAGGAAAACATCGTCGAGCGTCGTGCTTTGCACCGAGAGGGAAGTGACGGTGATGCTCTGGCGCCGCGCGGCCTCCAGCAATTCCATGGTGGTCAGCGGGCCGTTGTTGGAGGAAATCCGGAAAATATGATCGTGCGCCTTCACCTCCGCCACTTCCGGCAGATTGCGCAAGGCATGGGCCCATTCTGCCGGCGGGTTCGCAAACGTGACCTCGATGATGTTCTGGCCGGGAATCGAAGCCTTCAGGCGGGCGGGCGAATCGAGCGCCACGAGCTTGCCGTGGTCGACGATCGCGATGCGCTCGCAGAGCTTGTCTGCCTCGTCCATGTAATGGGTAGTGACAAGGATGGTGAGGTCGCGTTCGCGTTTCAATTGGGAAAGCATTTCCCAAACCGCAACACGCGAGACGGGGTCGAGGCCGGTCGTCGGTTCGTCGAGAAAGAAAATTTTGGGCTCGTGGACCAGCCCGCGCGCGAGTTCGAGCCGCCGGCGCATGCCGCCGGAAAACATTTTGACGGGCTTGTCCCCCCATTGCGTGAGGTCCACGGCGGCAAGCAGTTCGCGGACGAGGCGCACGCGCTTCTCGCGCGGAATTCCATAGAGGCG
>Ga0073928_10002689_pt1 | contig 29828 bp, 23 predicted proteins | sample PaiPotPPA55metaG_FD_76969 | JGI IMG/M metagenome (GOLD analysis project Ga0073928, IMG submission 76969) | Iron sulfur acid spring bacterial and archeal communities from Banff, Canada, to study Microbial Dark Matter (Phase II) - Paint Pots PPA... ...
CGCTTCGTCACCGTGCCCGTCGTGGTCGCGCTCGGGCTCTGGTTCCTGCTGCAGCTCGTGAGCGCGCTCTCGGCCGCTCCCGGCGATCCCGGCGTCGCATTCTGGGCGCATATCGGCGGCTTCGTCGTCGGCATGCTGCTCGTCCCGTTCTTCCGCCCCCCCGGCACGCCCATGCTGCAGCCGGCGCGCAGCGCCTCCTTCTCGGTCTCCCGGCGCGGCCCGTGGGGCTGACACCCGATGACCATCGGGCAACCTCGAGCTCGACGAAGTGATGGGCGGCAGCTCGCCCGACGCTTGACAGACGAGCGGCAAGCCCCAACCCTGGAAGAGCGCCGCCCAAGAAGTCACGCGAGGAGTAAGTGCCATGCCCGAGCCACGCCAGATCGTCACCAGCGAGCGCGTCGGCGCGGTTGCCGTTCTCACCATCGACAATCCTCCCGTGAACGCGCTCAGCCATGCGGAGCGCGCCGGCATCCAAGCGGGCGTCAACGCCGCCATCGCCGACGACGCGGTGAAGGCGATCGTGCTGATCTGCGCCGGGCGCACCTTCGTCGCCGGCGCCGACATCACCGAGTTCGGCAAGCCGATGAAGGAGCCGAGCCTGCACGCCATCATCGAGACGATCGAGAACAGCCCGAAGGCGGTGATCGCCGCCATGCACGGCACCGCGCTGGGCGGCGGCCTTGAGCTCGCGCTCTCCTGCCACTTGCGCATCGGCGCCGCCGAAGCCAAGCTCGGCCTACCGGAGGTGAAGCTCGGCATCCTGCCGGGGGCCGGCGGCACGCAGCGCCTGCCGCGTCTCGTGGGATTGCCGCTCGCGCTCGACATGATCACTACCGGCGAGCCGATCGGCGCCCGCCAGGCGCGCGAGACCGGCCTCATCGACGACATAGCCACCGGCGACCTCAAGGCAAGCGCGATCACCCTCGCCGAGCGCGTGCTGCGCGAGCGCCTGCCGCTGCGCCGTGTCCGCGACTTGAGCGACAAGCTCAAGGTACCCGAAGCGGATTTCTTCAAGACCCAGCGCAGCGCGCTGGCCAAGCGCAAGCGCGGCCTCGAGGCGCCGCAGGCTTGTATCGACGCGGTCGAGGCCGCGGCCACGCTTCCCTTCGAGCAGGGGCTGAAGCGCGAGCGCGAGCTTTTCGTCAAGCTGCTGCAGGGCGACCAGTCCAAGGCGCAGCGTTATTTCTTCTTTGCCGAGCGCGAGGCCAACAAGATACCGGACGTGCCGGCCGATACGCCAGTCAAGCCGATCCGCAAGGCGGCGGTGCTGGGCGCCGGCACGATGGGCGGCGGCATCGCCATGAATTTTGCCAATGCCGGGATTCCCGTGACCGTCGTCGAGACCGACCAGAAGGCGCTCGATCGCGGCCTCGGCCTGGTGCGCAAGAACTACGAGATCAGCGCCAGCCGCGGCGGCATGTCGCCCGAGGACATCGACCGGCGCATGGCGCTCATCAGGGGATCGCTGAGCTATGACGACGTCGCCGACGCCGATCTCGTCATCGAGGCCGTATTCGAGGACCTGGCGCTGAAGAAGGTGGTGTTCGGCAAGCTCGACCGCATCGCCAAGCCCGATGCCATCCTCGCAACCAACACGTCGACGCTCGACGTCGACGAGATCGCCGCCGCGACGAAGCGGCCGCAGAGCGTCATCGGCCTGCATTTCTTCAGCCCGGCCAACGTCATGCGGCTGCTCGAGATCGTCCGCGGCGCGCAAACGTCGAAACCGGTGATCGCTTCCTCGATAGCGCTCGCCAAGGCGATCCGCAAGGTGCCGGTGCTGGTCGGCGTCTGCGACGGCTTTGTCGGCAACCGCATGCTGGCGCAGCGCGGCCGCGAGGCGGAGCGACTCCTGATCGCGGGGGCCTTGCCGCACCAGGTCGACAAGGTGCTGACCGATTTCGGTTTTCCGATGGGTCCCTTCGCCATGGGCGACCTCGCCGGCCTCGATGTCGGCTGGCGCGTGCGCCAGGCGCGCGGCACCAAGGCGCCGATCGCCGACGCGCTCTATGAGGCCGGACGGCTCGGGCAGAAGACAAGCGCCGGCTACTACCACTACGAGCCGGGCAGCCGCGCGCCGCTTCCGGATCCCGATGTCGAGCGCATCATCATCGATGTCTCGAAGACGCTCGGCGTCGAGCGCCGCGCCATCTCGGAGCCGGAGATGCTGGAGCGGCTCGTCTATCCGATGATCAATGAGGGCGCCAAGATCCTCGATGAAGGGATCGCGCTCAGGCCGAGCGACATCGACGTGATCTGGATCTACGGCTATGGCTGGCCGGTCTATCGCGGCGGCCCGATGCACTACGCCGACCAGGTCGGGCTCGCCAAGATCCGCGACCGCCTCGCCGATTTCGCCAAGCGCTTCAAGGAGCCGGCGCTCGAGCCGGCGCCGCTGCTCGCGCGGCTCGCGGGCGAAGGGCGCGGCTTCGCCGAGTGGCGGCAGCCGAGCCGCGCGGCATCGTGACGGCGGCACAGCGAACACGATCGAAGCGCGATCCCGACAGCTTCAATCTGCTATACCTTGGGAGCGGCCTGAGACGCCGGGGCGCGCCCATCCTGCCGGCCGCGCCCGACCATTCGAGCGGCCGCGGCGGCGCGCGTTACACGTGAAACCTGCATGTCCCGGTGCGCGTGGACCATTTCGCCCGCGCCAGTGCTCCACATTCAGACCACGCAGTGCACCAGCCGAGCCCCGTAAGCGAATGACGCAAAAGGCTACGCCGTTGTGCCCAGCAGATACGTGATCTGGACTCTCAGGTCTGGGGCGGAGATCGGCTTGACCAGGAAGGCGGCGACGCCGGCCTCTCTTGCGGCGGCCTGCGATTCGGCGTCGGCCCGCCCGGTGAGCATCAGGAACAGCAGGTCGGGCCTGAGCGAGCGGGCGCGCGCGAACAGCTCCATGCCCGACATCGCCGGCATGTTCCAGTCGCAGATGATCAGATCGACCGGCGTAGCCTCCAGCAGCCGTAACGCCTGCGCACCGCCCTCGGCCTCCGCCAGGTTGGCGACGCCCATGCGCGAGAGCATGCGTCGGGTCAGCGTCCGCATCGACGCGTCATCGTCGACGATGAGGATCTTCTTGTTCTCAAGACCCGTGGGAGCGCTCATGCGCCGACCTAGGGTGCCCTGTCTGCGGCGCGCGGGACCTTCGCGATGGGCTGCCGCTCGCCGCGCGCCGGCGAGGACATCGGCCGCGTGCCGAGCAACTCGCGGATCGTACGCGCAAGGCTCGCATGGTCGACCGGCTTGGTGAGGAACGCTTTGATGCCGGCCGCCGTCACCATCTCGGCCGGTACGCTGTCGGTATATCCCGAGCAGAGAATGACGGGCAGGTTCGGCGACTGCGCCAGGATCCGCTTGGCCAGCTCTAGCCCGGTCATCTGCGGCATGGTCTGGTCGGTGATGACGAGCGACCAGCTGTGCGGCGCGCGCCTGAACGCCTCGATCGCCTCCGGCGCGCTGTTGAAGCAGTCGACCTTGTAGCCGATCCGGCCCAGCATCTTCGCCAGCATCGACGATACCTGCGGCTCGTCATCGACGATCAGGATCGACTCGCTGCCGCACGGCTTGTCGTCGACCGCGTCCGCCTCGCCCGAGGTCGGCTCGGCGGCGATCGTCGGAATGAAGATGTCGAAGGTGGTGCCATGACCCGGCTTGCTGGTCGCCGCGACGACACCGCCATGCGCCGACACGATGCCGTGCACCGCGGCGAGGCCGAGGCCGGTGCCCTTGCCGATCTCCTTGGTGGTGAAGAACGGCTCGAACATTCTTTCCATGGTGCGGACGTCCATGCCGCTACCGGTGTCGCGCACCTTGATGCAGAGATACTGCGTGCCGGGTTGCAGCGGCGCCGTCGCCAGGTGCTGGGCGTCCCGTGGCGGGCTGTTGCCTTGCAGCCTCGGGCGTGAGCGGTCCTCCGCGGACCCGTCCTGCGGTCCGACCAACCCGGTTTCGAGGTCGATCGACCCGTGCTGGTTGCCGATCGCGTCGCGGGCATTCACGCACAGATTGACGAGCACCTGCACCAGCTGGGTGGGATTGCCGCGGATCGTCACCTTGCAGGAGCGGAGACGCAGATTGAGGCTGATCGATTTGGGCAAGGCCGCCCGCATCAGCTGGACCGTCTCGTTGACGATGCTCTCGGGATCGATATTCGTCTGCTCCGATTCCTGCTGCCGGCTGAAGGCCAGGATCTGCTGCACCAGATGCTTGGCGCGCTCGCCCGCGGTCCGAATCTGCTCGGCGAAATCCCACGTCTCGGAGTCGGCGGGCAGGTCTTCGACGAGGAAGCTCGCGTTGCCGAGAATGGAGGCGAGCAGGTTGTTGAAGTCGTGCGCGATGCCGCCGGCGAGGCGCCCCATCGCCTCCATCTTCTGCGCTCGATAGAGCTGGTCCTGCAACTTGGCGCGCTCCTCCTCGCGCCACTTCAGCGGGCTGATGTCGGTGTGGAGGATGACCGTGCCGCCATCGCCGGTGCGGCGCTCGCTGATGAGGATCCAGCGCCCGTCCGTGAGCTGTCGCTCGATCGTGTATTGCCGCGTCGCACGCTGCTCGAGACGCGCCTGCAGCCGATCGTCGACGGACGAGATGCCGACGTTATTCTCATGCTCGAATTCCGCGCGGATTATGGCGGCGTAGCTCGCGCCGGCGACGGCCACGCCCTCCAGCCGGGGATAGAGCTTGAGGAAGGCGCTGTTGCACACCGTCAGCGCGTCGTCGGCATCGAACAGCGTCAGGCCCTGCGGCAGGCTCTCGATGATCGCCTCGCGCGTCCGCGCCTCGGCGGCGGTGGCGGCCAACTCGGCCTTCTTGATGCGCGTCTGGTCGAGGATGATACCGTTCCACAGCACGGATCCGTCGCGCTGCTGGTGCGGGCGCGCAATGGCATGGGTGTGCTTCTGCTTCCCGTCGCGGCTGATGATGGTGGCCTCGACGTCCCACATCTCGAGCGTGCGGCTGGCCGAGAGCAGCCGCTCGCGAAAGGTCGCCGCGTAGGAGGGATCGTGACGGTTGAACAGCGCCTGCGGATCGGCAAGGACCTCTTCCGGAGCGACACCGAAAAGATCGCGCACGCCCTCGCTGATGTAGGTGTAACGGATGCGACCCTCCGGGGTCACCAGCCGCTGGTACACAACGCCGGGGATGCTCGCGGCCAAGGAGGTGAAGCGCTCGTCGGCGGAATGAAGGGCTTGGAGGCGGTGGTCGAGGTCGACGGCTATTCGCACCACCGGCGACAGCAGGCCGACGGCCATCTGGTCGTCAGACTGCGCCGCGTCCGCGCCGGAATAGAAAAGCATGAACATGCCGATCAGGCGATCGCCCTCGCCGGAGACAGGACAGGCGAGGCAGGCGCCGAAGCCGGCGGCGATCGCGCTCTGGCGCAGCTCCACCGCCGTCGCGGCGTCCGACAGATCGGAGATCATGGTCGGGCGTCGGGCGGCGATTGCTGCGGCCCAGGGGGCGACGGCCGATTCCGGTGCGACGGCGCTCACGGCATCAAGCAGCTTGCGCGGAACGTGCGGGCCTTGAACGTGGCGCAAGCGCCTGCCTTCGCGATCGAACAGCGCGACGGCGCAACGCGCGGCGGGGGCATGCTGCTCCACCAGCCGTGCAATGCCGCATAGCACGTCGGGCAGCGGCGCGCCCCGTGCGACCAGCTGAAGGATGGTGCTATGCCCTTCGAGCAGAGCGCGGCTCTGGTCGGCATGAGCGGGCGGCGGGGAGCGTCGCACGGCCGGTGGCGCTCGATGCGCGGCACTGCCTGTGTTCGGCTTCCGCGATGCCATTGCGAGTTTTCCCTCTGCACAGACCGAGCGGGACGGCCGGCCTAGAGCGCACGCTTTGCTCCTGGAGCGGATTCTAGGTTGGCGTGATTAAGTAAAAATTAAAGCGATTTGCCGGAATCACAAGCACTTTGGTTAAAACTCTATCTATTTACTTTCTATTGCAGGAAATGGGGCAGCATAGACAGGGGTTTAATTCAATTTTCACTACCTTGCTATAGCTTTTGGCCGCCTGAATAAGGCTGCAATCGTTGAGGGGTTCCGTGGCCTCACTTGAAATGCAACCCGATACGCTGGCAGTGCGGCCGCTGCAGCGCGCCGCTCCAACGGCATTGGCCACCAATCTGGAAGGTTTGCAGAATCAGATCGAGCGCCTGCTCGACCGGATGCAGCTCGCGGTGATCTTCGGTGGCGACAAGTCGATCCCCGGCGCGGTCATCAAGCAGACCAGCAATCCCCGCTCCTGGAAGAGCTACGAGGCGGTCGCACAGGACATCGCCGACGCGCTGAGCCGGCTCGGCTTCCGTCATGTCCAGCTGATCCCCGACGACATGCGCCTTGGCGAGCGGCTGCAGCGCGAAAACATCCATCTGGCGTGGCTCAACACGGGTGGGGTACAGGGCTACAACCCCGCCTGCCACGCGTCTGCCATGCTGGAGATGCTCGGCATTCCCTATATCGGCCATGATCCGCTGGCAGCGACGTCGTTGGACAACAAGCATACCTTCAAGCGCGAGCTGACCGGCGCCGGCATTCCGACCGCGCCCTTCATGACTTGGCATCTCTCACGCGGGCCATTCCTGCCGAAGATGAACAGCCGCTTCGCCCGCATCTTCGGCGACTACACCGGACCGTTCATCGTCAAGCCCGTCTCCGGGCGGGCCTCGCTCCACGTCCATGTCGTCGACGACGTCGGCGACCTGCCCGAGGTGGTCGACGAGGTGTTCAACGCCACCGACAACCTCGTGCTGATCGAAAGCTATCTCCCCGGGCGGGAATTTTGCGTCTCCGTCGGCGGGCCGGTCACCGCGCGCGGCGGACGTCTCACCCGGCGCAGCATTCCCTTTGTTTTCTCGAAGCTCGAGCGCATGTTCGAGCCCGACGAGCGCATCTTCACCTCGATGGACATCCGGCCGATCCGCCCCGGCCGCTTTCGCCGGCCCGATCCGACCGCAGATGCCGCCGTCCTGTCGCAACTTGGCGTCCTCGCCCGCGACATCTTCTACGAATTCAATCTCAGCTCGCTCATCCGGCTCGACGTACGCTGCACGGCCGACGGGCGCCTGATGGTGCTCGAAGCCAATGCGAAGCCCGACCTGACGCGGCCCACCAACGACGCGACGAGCCTCGTCTGCGCCGGGCTGTACGAGTACGGCATGGATTACGACGACCTCATTCTGTCGCTGTTTGCCGATCGCCTCGATGTGCTCTTCACCCAGAGGCGCGCTTCCGTCCACCATCTGATCGACCTGCTCGACTAGACCCGGGATAACCACGACGACCATGGAACCACAAACCTTCAGCCGGCGACTGATCGATGGCGCCACGATGTTCGTCGTGACGGGACTGTCGCTGTTGCTGCTCGTCTACGTCGGCTTCGGCGAGGCGAAGCGCACTTATGAACAATTCAACATCGAGAAGCTCGTCGCGCAAGGCAGCATCGCGCAGAGCTCGATCGAGAACTACCTGCGCGCCGGCCTGCCGCTGAAGCAATATGTCGGCTTCACGACCCTGGCCGAGCCCATCGTCGAGAACGAGGACATCGACGCGCTGTCCGTCTACGACGTCGCCGGCCGGCAGTTGTTCTTCGTCGCCGACAAGTCGAAGCCGAAGCTGCCTGAGCCGCCGTCCGTGATCAAGCAGATCAAGGACCAGACGGAGGTGGATTCGAGCGGCAGCCACTATCAGATCGTGCTGCCGCTGCGCACCCGGTTCGAGACCGTCGGCAGCGTCGTCGTCGTCTCGCCCAAGACGGCGGTGACGAAGCGGCTCGACGACACCTTCCGCCCGCTGGTCTTCTTGCTGCTGGGACTCTCGCTCGCCTTCGCCGTATTCGTCTCTCTCGCCGCGCCGTACTTGGCGCGGACGCGCACGCCGTGGCTGCAGGTCGCCTATGGCCTGACCTTCCTCGGCATGGCCGCCTTCGTCGTCGGCAGCCTGATCAGCCTCTATTCCGACGGCATCCAAGGCAAGGCCAAGGAGACGGCGTTCACCTTGTCGCAGCGCCTGAGCGATGTCGTCGAGTTCAACCTGCGCATCCGGGATTTCGAGAGCCTCGACAAGATGTTCGTCGACTATCGCCGGCTGAACCCGGAGATCAAGGAGGCGGCCCTGATCGTCGACGATGTGGTTGTCGTCGACACGGATTCGAGCAAGCTGGGCAAGCCCTGGGGCTCCGATCCCAAGACCTACGAATACGCGGTCGATCTGTCGCGCCCCAACCAGCCGAGACACGTGCACGTTGCCGTCTCGGTACCGGGCGAGCTGGTCTATCACCAGGTCGAGCGCAGCATCAGGAATTTCGCGGCCCTCTTCGTCGCCTCGTGCTTTTTCGCCGGCCTCTTCCTGCAGGTGGCGGCAGCGATGCAGCGGCTGCGCCAGGCCCCGTCTCCCGGCGGCATGACTCTGGGCGTGCGCGTGCGGGAGGAATCGGCGCTGGCGGTCGTCAAGCCGATCTTCTTCCTTGCCGTGTTCATCGAGAGCTTGACCTATTCGTTCCTGCCGCGCTTCATGCAGGATGTCGCGGCCACGGCGGGCGTGTCCTCGGGTTTCGCCTCGGCGCCGTTCACCACCTATTATCTGTGCTTCGCGCTGAGCCTGATTCCCGCCGGGCATTTCTCGGAGCGCTATGGACCGCGGGCCCTGATCTGGAGCGGCCTGCTGCTGGCCGGCATGAGCATGCTCAGTCTGACGATGCCGCTCGGCATCGTCATGGCCACAGTCGCGCGCGGCGTATCCGGCATCGGCCAGGGCATGCTCTTCATCGGCATCCAAGCCTACATCCTGGCCGTCGCGTCGCCCGAGAAGAAGACGCAGGGCGCCGCCATCATCGTGTTCGGCTTTCAGGGCGGCATGATCTCGGGGATGGCCATCGGCTCGCTCCTCGTCAGCTACCTGCAGCCGCAGGGCGTCTTCGCCATCGGTGGCGCCGTCGGCCTCGCGACCGCGCTCTACAGCGCGGTGCTGATGCCTCGTGGCGGCGCGCCGGAGCGCGTCGAGGGCGGCTTCGGTGCCGCGCTGACCCGCGTCGGCGGCGACATGCTGCAGGTCATGCGCAGCAAGGAATTCCTGAAGACGATGTTCCTCATCGGCGTACCCGCCAAGGCGATCCTGACGGGCATCATCACCTTCGCGCTGCCGCTGCTGCTCGGCCAGGAGGGTTATCGCCAGGAGGAGATCGGCCAGGTCATCATGCTCTACGCCCTGGCGGTCGTCGCGTCGAGCAGCTTGATCTCGCGCCTGGTCGACCGCACCGGCAGGACCGCGTCCATGCTGTTCTGGGGCGCGGTGACCAGCGGATTCGGCTTGGTGCTCATCGGCTTCATGGGCTCGAACGCGGCCGGTCATGGCACCTTGAGCACGGCGCTCCTCGTGCTGGGAGTCGTGCTCGTGGGCGGTGCCCATGGCTTCATCAACGCGCCCGTGGTCACCCACATCGCGCACTCCGAGCTGGCCAGGCAAATCGGTGCCAACCCGGCGACCGCGACTTACCGCTTCCTCGAGCGCCTCGGCCACGTCGCCGGCCCGATCATGGTGGCGCAGCTCTTCCTCATCTGGGGCCAGACCGCGCACATCATCGCCTGGATGGGAATAGTGACGATGATCTTGGGCATATTCTTCATCCTGCGCCGCTCGCGGCCGCGCGGCAAGACGCGCGCCGCTCGGGATTTGGTCGAGATCGGCAATATCGACGCGCGCCACCTCGGCCTGCCCAAGGCGATGGCCGCCGCACTCCTGCTCATGATCGTCGCCTGGCCCGCCTTCGCCGACAGCAAGCCGGCATACGCCAAGTGGTTTCGCTATGGCTCCAGCATCGATACGGCTTGGCAGGTCTCCGAGGTGCCGGACAAGCCGCTGCAAGTTTCCGTGCACCGCAAGGATGCGGACAAGCGCGGCGCGGCACGGCGCGTGCTCGTGCTCTACCCGCGCCCATCTTCGGCCTATGACATCGCCATCACGACCATCCTCGATGTGTTCGAGACCAAGGAAATCAACGCCGATGTGACGGTCGTCGATTTCGAGATCGACGACCAGATGGGCAGGGATGCGCTGAAGCTCGCGCAGGACGGCAAGTACGAGCTGATCCTCGCCATGGGATCGGAATCGACGGCGTGGCTCTATGATCATTATCGCGGCGGCGCGATCCCGGTCGTCTCTGTCTGCTCCAAGGATCCGGTGCTGCTCGGCCAAGCCCACGACTACGATCACGGCAGCAGCACCAACTTCGCCTTCACCTCGCTCAATATGCCGACCGACGTCCAGCTCGCCTACGTGCAGGAGCTCAAGCCCGAGCTCAAGAACTTCGCGGTGCTGGTCGACAGCAAGAATGTGAGCGCGGTGCAGACCCAGGCGGAGCCGATCGTGGCGCTGGCGAAGCGACGCGGCATCCAGGTGGTGTGGGGTGCCGTGCAGAATCCCGCCACCGCGCGCGAGGAGCTGGCGGTGATCGTCCGCGACGCCGTGCGCACCATGCGCAAGAGCGACCCTGATTTGAGCAAGAGCCTGTTCTGGGTGACCGGCAGCACCTCGGTGTTTCGCGAGATGAAGACGATCAACGAGAACGCGGATCGCGTGCCCGTGGTCAGCGTCGTCCCCGAAGTCGTCAAGGCCGGCGACGACACCGCGGTGCTCGCCATCGGCATCAGCTTCGAAAGCAACGCCCATCTCGCGGCCATCTATGCCGCCAATATCCTCGACGGGCGCGTCAAGGCGAGCGAGATCAAAGTCGGCGTCGTGTCGCCGCCGGACATCGCCATCAGCTTCAGGAAGGCGCGCGAAATCGGCCTGCGCGTGCCTTTCACCTTCTTCGAAAGCGCGAGCTTCGTCTATGACTACGACGGTCGCGCGGTGCGCACGACCGCCAGCAAGGGGCCGTCCGACAACTGACCGGCCTGCCCGCTCCCCCGCGGCGCGCCGGCGCCGCTGCCGCCGCGCTCAGGCGTCTCTCGTATCGCTGACGATCGGCGCGCTCGCGCGCCGCGCCGTCCAGCCGCCGCGATTTGCCGCTCGCATCGACGCAACGCGGCGGTTGATAATGTTGCGATGCGCATCAACCGCGGCAAAGCGTTGGTCGCTCGATCGCCTCGCTGCGCAATGAATGCCGCACCTGCCCCATGATCACTCCCAGAGCCTTCCCGTGCGACGAAGCGATGATCCGGTCGATGCGGGCTGGACCGCCCTGCGCGCCGCGCGTCAAGTCGTGGGTTCTGGCCGCTGCCATCCTCGGATCGGCGATGGCCTTCATCGACGCCACGGCCGTCAATGTTGCCTTGCCCGCCATGGAACGCAGCTTGTCGACCTCGCTGGCAGCGATGCAATGGGTGGTCAACGCCTACACCCTGTTCCTCTCGGCATGCCTGCTGATCGGCGGCGCGGCCGGCGACCGTTTCGGGCGCCGCCGCGTCTTCATCGCCGGCATCGTCATCTTCACCGCGGCGTCCCTGTGGTGCGGCTCGGCGCCCGATATCGTCCATTTGATCCTGGCGCGCGCCGTTCAGGGCATCGGCGGCGCGCTGCTCGTCCCGAGCACGCTGGCGATCATCGGCGCGACTTTCGAGGCGCAGGAGCGCGGCCGCGCGATCGGCACCTGGGCCGCCTTCTCCGCCATCACCACGGCGGTCGGCCCGCTGCTGGGCGGCTGGCTGGTCGACGCCTTCTCCTGGCGCGCCCTCTTCTTCATCAATCTTCCGATCGGCGTCCTTACCGCATGGATCGCGCTTCGCCATGTGCCGGAAAGCCGCGATCCGCAGGCGCCGGCGGTGCTCGACTGGCGCGGCGCGCTGCTGGCCCTGGCGGGGCTGGGAAGCCTGGTCTTCGGCTTGATCGCCTCGTCCGACCTCGGCTGGCGGCACCCGGCCGTGATCGGCTCGCTCACCGCCGCGCCGCTGCTGCTGGCCGCGTTCTTTTACGTCGAGGCGTGCAGCCCGGCGCCGATGCTGCCGCTGGCATTGTTCCGCTCGCGCCTGTTCAGCGCCGTGAACCTGGTGACCTTCCTGCTCTATGCCGCGCTCGGCGGCGCCTTGTTCTTCCTGCCCTTCTCGCTCATCGAGGTGCACGGCTATTCCGCCACGGAAGCTGGCGCCTCCCTGCTGCCCTTCACCGTCATCATGGGCGGGCTGTCGCGCTGGTCGGGCGGTCTGCTCGACCGCTTCGGCGCGAGGCTGCCGCTGCTGGTCGGACCGGTCATCGCCGCGCTCGGCTTCGCGCTGCTGTCATTGCCCGGCGCCGGCGGGAGCTATTGGACGACCTTCTTTCCGGCATTGGTGATCCTCGGCTTCGGCATGACCATCAGTGTCGCGCCGCTGACCACAGCGGTTATGAACGCGGTGCCGGACCACCAGGTCGGCGTCGCCTCGGGCGTCAACAACACCGTGGCGCGCGCCGCCGGACTGCTGGCGGTCGCCGTTCTCGGCGCGGTCGCGCATGAAGTGTCCGATTCCTTCGTCGAGAGCTTCCGCGTCGTCGCGCTGACCGCCGGCGCCCTGGCGCTGGCCGCGGCGCTGTGCGCGGCATTGTGGATTCCGCCCGATGGCGGGCGCGGATCGCGAAAACCAGGATAGCTATGCCCGGCGCCAGCGTTGCGCCGCGCGCACCAGCCGATCGAAGCCGAGATCGAGAACGATGGCGAGGCTGCCGACGAGGATCGCGCCTTGCAGCACGTAGGCGATATTGGCGGCGTCGAGGCCGATGATGATCGGCGATCCCAGCGTGCGCGCGCCCACCGTGGAGGCGATGGCGGCGGTGCCGACATTGATGATGGTCGAGGTGCGAATGCCCGCGATGATGACGGGCGCGGCAAGCGGCAGGTCGACGTGGCGCAGGATGTGGCGCTCGCTCATGCCGATGCCGCGCGCCGCCTCGCGCACCGCCGGCGGCACCGCGCCGAATCCGGCGATGGTGTTCGCGACCACCGGCAGAAGACCATAAAGCGTGAGCGCGATGAGCGCGGGCTCCGCGCCAAAGCCGATGACGGGCACCGCGATGGCGAGCACGGCGACGGGTGGGAAGGCCTGGCCCGCCGCCGTTACCGTCTCGACCATGCCGCGAAACTCGGCGCCGGCGGGCCGCGTCACGAAGATTCCGGCGGCCACGCCGATCGCCGCCGACGCGACGCTGGATATGCCGACGAGGGCGATGTGCCACGCGGCAAGGTCGACGAAGCTGTCCTGCTCGTAGAGCGGCCGCTCGAGCCGCGGAAACAGCGCCGCGAAAACCGGCTTGAGCAAGGGCATGAGCAGCACCAGCGCGACGAAACCCAGTGTCGTCCACAACAACGGGTCGCGCCATGGCATGTTGCGCTTGGCACTCATCGCCGCACGATGTCCGACAGATGGAGCGCGCCGATCGGCCGCCCTTCGGCGTCGGCCACGGCGAGGCGATCGGTGCGCTCGGCGATCATGCGCGAGAGCGCCTGACGCAGGCTCGCCGTCGCCGCGATGGGCTGGTGCGGCGCCGCCTCGCCGCGCCGCAAGCGATTGCCCACCGTCTCGACCGACAGCAGCCGGATGCCGACCTCGTCCTGGCCGACGAGATCGCGGACGAAATCGTTGGCCGGGGAAGCGAGGATCTCGAGCGGCGTTCCCGCCTGGATCAGGCGGCCGCGATCCATGACGGCGATGCGCGAGGCGAGCTTCAGCGCCTCCTCCATGTCGTGCGTCACGAACACGATGGTCTTGCGGCTCTCGCGATGGATGCGGGCGATCTCCGATTGCAGCGCATCGCGGGTGATCGGGTCGAGCGCGCCGAACGGCTCGTCCATGAGCAGCACGTCGGGATCGGCGGCCAGCGCGCGGGCGATGCCGACGCGCTGCTGCTGGCCGATCGAGAGCTGGTGCGGATATTTGCGCCAGAAGCCTTCCGGATCGAGCTTCAGCAAGACCAGCAGCTCGCGGGTACGGTCGCGTATCCGTGCCGCGGGCCAACCGAGCAGCGCCGGCACCGCGCCGACATTGCGCTCGACCGTCCAATGCGGAAAGAGGCCGATCGACTGGATGACGTAGCCCATGCGTCGGCGCAATTCCTCGGGCACCACGCTCGCGGCATCCTTGCCGTCGATGCGGATCACGCCGGCCGACAGGGGTATCAGCTGGTTGATCATCTTGAGCGCCGTCGACTTGCCGGCACCGGACGAGCCGATGATGACGCAGAACTCGCCGTCGCGAATGGCGAGCGAGAGGTCGTCGACGACGATCGAATTGCCGTAGCGCTTGGTGACGCGGTCGAGCTCGATCATGCCGGACGCCTTCGCCCACGCTCGCCCGCGAGATCGAGCAGCGCATCCGCGGCCAGCGCGAGCAGGATGATCGGGACGGCGCCGAGCAGCACCAGATCGAGCGCGTCGGCAAAGAGCCCCTGGAACATGATGGCGCCGAGCCCGCCGGCGCCGATCAGCGCCGCCACGGCGACCAGCCCGACCGCCTGCACCGTGGCGATGCGCAGTCCGGACAGGAACACCGGCAGCGCAAGGGGCATTTCGACATAGCGAAAGATTTGGCCGCGCCTCATGCCGATGCCGCGCGCCGCCTCGACTGAAGCGGCCGAGACGGCGTCGAGGCCTGCGGCGGTGTTGCGCACGATCGGCAGCAGCGAATAGAGGACCAAGGCGATGACGGCCGGCGTGACGCCGACGCCGGCGACGCCGAGCGCGGCAAGCCCGGGAAAGTACCCGGCCAGAGCCGAGAGCGGCGCGATCAGCAGGCCGAAGAGCGCGATCGAGGGTATCGTCTGCACCAGGTTGAGCGCGGGGAAAAGCGCGGCGCGAAGCGCCGGGCGGCGCTGCGCAAGTATTCCCAGAGGCGCGCCGAGCAGCACGGTCGGCACGAGCGCTCCGAACACGATGGCGACATGGCGGATGACGGCGTCGGCGAAGACGCTGCGCCGCGCCGCGTATTCCCTCACGATCGCCAGCTGGTCGAGCGCGCCGGAACCCGCCAGGAGAAGAATCGCACCGGCCACGGCAGCGCCGGCGATAAATCGCGCGCTCGGGCGCAGTCGCAGCCGATGCTCGGCATCGACGAGCGCCAGCGCCGCGCAGATGAACAGCCCCCAGAAGCCGCCCCCGAGCGACGTGCGCGCGGCGCGCGGCGCGATCTCCGCGAGCGCCGCCGCCTGCGCTCCGGCCCGCCACAACAGCGCCACGAGGAAAGCGGCGGCGGCGGCGGCAACGAGGCGGTGCGCGCTGCGGCGCTGCGGGAGAAACGGTCCGGCCAGCAGCGCGACGCCAGGCAGGAGCGCAACGAGGCTTGCGCCGCCGACGACAGCGGTCAGCGGTATCGGGCGGCCGCTGACGAGACGGTTGGGGGCATGCGTCAGGAAGGCGAGGCCGAGACCCGTCGCAAGCCCGATGCACGCCAGGACAAGGAGCACGCGATTGTGGAGGCGCGGCGGGGCGATGATCCCTCTCCTCTATTTGAGAAAGCCCCGCGCCTTCAGGTAATCATGCGCGACCTGGCGCGGCGCTTCGCCGTCGACGGCGATCTGCGCGTTGAGCCGCCGCAGCGTCGCCTGGTCGAGCGACTTGAACACCGGATCGAACGCATCCTTGATCTGCGGATACCTGTCAAGGACAGCGCCGCGCAGCACCGGCGCCGGCGCGTAGACGACTTGCGCTTTCTTGGGGTCGCTCAGGACGACGAGGTCGAGCACGGCGAGCGCGCCGTCCGTGCCATAGGCCATGGCGGCATCGACGCCGGAGATGCCCTCGGCCGCAGCGCGGATGGTGACCGCGGTGTTGCCGCCCGCCAGGGTGAGGACCTGCGACTGGCGAAGCGTGAAGTCGTAGGCCCGCTCGAAAGCCGGCAGCGCCGCCGGGCTTTCGACGAACTCCGCCGAGGCGGCGAGCCTGACGGCGCCGCCCGCCCTCACCCAGCCGGCAAAATCCGCCATGCTGGCCAGCTTGTTCTCTGTCGCGACATCCTTGCGCAGGGCGATCACCCAGCTGTTGTCGGCGGGAGCGGGCGCCAGCCAGACGAGGTTGCGGCGGGCGCCGTCGAGCGCCTTTATTCTTGCGTAGCCGCGCTCGGCGTTCTGCCACGCCGGATCGCTCTGCAGCGAATAGAAGATCGCGCCGTTGCCGGTGTATTCGGGATAGGCGTCGATCTCGCCGGCGATGATGGCGCTGCGCAGGATGTTGGTCGGCCCGAGCTGCAGCTTGTTGATCGTTTTGATGCCGCCCGCCTCGAGCATTTCGAGCATCATGTTGCCGAGCAGCGCGCCCTCGGTGTCGATCTTCGAGGCGACGCGCACCGCATCCTGGGCGAACGCCGCCGCCGCCGTGAGCGCGAGAGCGACGGCAGCCGCCATCATGGTGCGAGCAAGGCCTACGCGCACTGGGCCTCCTTCCCCTTGGGTTGAACACCGGATGGCGGCGCCCGTCCTTGCGCGGTTCAGCTGCGCGGGACCCAGGCGCGCACCGTGATGTCCGCACGCACCTCGGTGACGCCATAGCCGGCGGAGAGCGGGATGCGAAGCACCGTTCCCGCCGGCGACTGAGCCACCTCCGGGCAGACGGTGACGATGGTGTCAGAGCGGGCCGCTATGAGCGCCGCCGCGACATCGCGGCTGCGTGCGAGCTTCAGCAGGTTCATGCGCGTGGCGAAGACGAGCGTCACGCGCTTGGCGTCCGCCTCGGCGACGGCCGTCTGCGGTGCGATCCAGATGGTGTCGACCGCCTCGTGCCCGTCATGGGCGGCAAGCTGGTCGGCGGGCGCCGGCGCGAGGAAGAAATGCGTGTCGAAGCGCTTGGGCGGCCCGACCGGCGTTATCCAATGCGCGAAGGGAACCAGCAGGTCGGCGGCGAGCTCGATCTCGCCGCCGGCGACGAGATCGCCGAGCTGCGGATCGCGACCCAGCTTCGCGCGCAATTCGGCCTCGAGCGCAGCGAGCTCCGGTGCCGTCAACAGCCGCTCGCTCCCCCGCGGCCGCGCCAGCAGCACATGCGCTTCCTCGAAGCTCTCGCGGATCCCCGCGACGCGAAACGCCAGCGCCGCCGCGTCGATGCCGGGCACCGCGCGGCAGCGCTCGAGCAAGCTCGTCCCGCCGTCGGCCGCGTCGACCCGGCCGCCCGGGAACACCAGCGCGCCGGAGGCGAAATCCGAGGCGACGTTGCGGGTGACCATCAGCACTTCGAGGCCCGAGGGGCCATCGCGCACCAGCAGCACCGTGGCCGCCGGCCGCGGCATGATTTCGGCCTCCGCGTTCATTCAGCTGTTCCTCCCGCGCCCGCGACCATACTTTGCCCGAAGGGCCGAAGCCAGCCTCCGGAGGTTTCCGGTGCAGCGGATCACCGCGCGCCGGCGTAGGTGACGCGCCACACCGTGCCGCCGGCGTCGTCGCTCACCAGCAGCGCTCCGTCCGGCGCCACCGCGACGCCCACCGGCCTCGCCCATACGTCGCCCTCGGGCGTGACGAAGCCGGTGAGGAAATCCTCGTACTCGCCGGTCGGCTTGCCATCATGTTGCACGACGCGCACGACCTTGTAGCCGGTGCGCTGCGAGCGGTTCCACGAGCCGTGCAAGGCGACGAAGACATCGTTGCGATACGCCGCCGGAAACTGCTTGCCGGTATAGACGGCCAAGCCGAGCGGCGCCGAATGCGGTTGGATCAGCACGTCCGGCACGACAACTTTGTCGCGCAGTTCCGGATGCTCGCCCTTGTGGCCCGGGTCCTGGTTCTGGCCGATATAGTACCAAGGCCAACCATAGAAGGCCCCGTCGCGCACGCGCGTGACATAGTCGGGCGGCAGGTCGTCGCCGAGCGCGTCGCGCTCGTTGACCACCGTCCAGAGATCACCGGTCAGCGGATGGATTGCCATCTGGACGGGATTGCGCAGACCCGTCGCGAAGCGCCGCTCGCCGCTGCCATCGGGATTGAACTGCAGGATATCGGCGCGCCCAGCCTCGTCAGACCACGCGCTCTCCTGGTCGTTGCTGAGCGAGCCGACCGACACGTACATCTTACGGCCATCGGAGGAGAAGACGACGTCGCGCGTTCTGTGCCCGCCGACCGGCAGATTCGGCACGATCGTCTCGGGCTTGTCCTCCGGTGCCGCGTCGCCGCTGCGATAGGCAAAGCGAAGCACCGCATCGACGGTGCCGACATAGAGGTATTGCGGGTTTGCCCCGGGCGGATAGAAGGCGAGGCCGAAAGGCTCGTCGAGGCCTTTGGCATAGACCGTCGCGGTGGCTCGCTGCCCGCTCGCGGCGGCATGGAGCACGCGGATGTTTCCTGCGCGCATCTCGGCGACGAAAATGTCGCCATTGGGCGCCACCCGCAGCAGGCGCGGCCCGGAAAGCCCCGTGGCGAACGCCTCGACCATGAATCCCGGCGGCACCTTCGGCAGCGCTCCGCTCGGCCGCGGCACGATTTGCCCGCCATTCGCGGCGCTTCGCGTCGCGTAAGGCGGCGGCATGTCGGCGGGAGTCAAGCGGCGCCGTACGCCCGGCGCATCCTTTGTCCAATCGCCATAGGCAAGCGTGCCGGTCAGCACGACCGGGTCGGCCTGCACGATCGCAGCCGCGCCGAATACCGCAGCGGTGGCGGCGAGGATCAGCGCAGGGCCCCGCCCCCGCCGGCGACGCGTTCGATCAGGCATGCGCATGCGCGCCTTCCTTGGTAAAGCCTGGCCGCCGTTCACAAGGCAATTTCGAGCCCGTCGCTGGCGACCTGCCAACCGGCCGCTTCGACCGCGGCGCGCTCGGGCGAGCCGGCGCAGAGGATGGGGTTGGTGTTGTTGATGTGGATGAAGAGCTTGCGCGCGATGCCGAGATCGGCGAGCGCTTCCATCGAGCCGTCGCGCCCGGAAACGCTGAGATGGCCCATGCGGCGCCCGGTCTTGGCGCCGAGGCCGGCGCGGATCATCTCGTCGTCGCGCCACAGCGTGCCGTCGAAGAACAGCAGCGCGGCGCCGCGCAGCCTCGCCTTGAGCTCGTCGTCGAGCGCGGCGCAAGCCGGCAGATAGTAGAAGCGCTTGCCCGTAGCCGGGCTCGAGATCACCAAGCCGACCGTATCCTCCGAGCGTTGTGCCAGTCGCTGCTCGATCGCCGCGTCCTCGAGGTAGAGGGCGACCTTGCCCGGCACGCTGAAGGCTTCGATGCGCAAGCCCGTCGTCCCACCGTCGCGCGTCTGGAGATCGACGGGCTCGCCGAGCGTGATCGGCCGCCGCGCGACATAGTCGGGATTGAGCACGTTGAAGATGCTGTTCGCGCCGAGCACGTCGAGCACGCGCGGCGTCGCATAGAGCGCGAGCTTCTGGCTCTCGCGCAAGCTCAGGAGACCGGCGATCGCGTCGACATCGCCATTGGTCAGCACCGCACCCACGATCGGGCTGTGGCGGCCCGGGTGGCGCGGCTGCAGCGGCGGGTTCGCCAGGATCTGCGCGCGCAGATCGGGCGACGCGTTGAGCAGGAACCAGCTCTCGCCGTCGGCCGATACGGCGAGCGACGCCTGGGTCTGCGCAGGCGTCTCGCCCTTCCAGGCGCGGCGACAGGTCTCGCAATTGCAGTTCCACTGGGGAAAGCCGCCGCCCGCGGCGGCGCCGAGCACGCGGATGCGCATCAGCCCCTCGCCTTGCTCATGCCGCGCTCTCCCTCGCCGAGGCGAGACCGCGCAGCAGATCGGGATAGCTTTCGAGCAGGCGCTTGCGCAAGGCCTCGACGGCGGCGCCGTCCGGCCCGCGCGGGCGCGGCAGGTCGAGCGGCAGGTCGAGCACGACGCGTCCCGGGCCGGCCGAGAGGAACAGCACGCGATCGGCCAGGCTCAGCGCCTCGCGCAGATCGTGGGTGACGAAGAGGATGGTCGGCCGCCGCCGGCTCCACAGCGCCAGCAGGAGATCGCGCAGATGCTGCGCCGTCGGCGCGTCGAGCGACTGGAACGGCTCGTCCAGCAGCAGCAGATCGGGGTCGTTGACGAAGGCGCGCGCCAGCGCCACGCGCCGCTGCTGCCCGCCCGAGAGCTGGCTCGGAAAGGCGTCGAGGTAGGCGCCGAGCTGCATGTCCGCCAGCATCTTCTCGGCGCGTGCCGCTCGGCCCGGCGCCGGGTCGAGCGCGAGGCAGACATTATCGCGCACGGTGAGCCAAGGCATGAGGCGCGGCGTCTGGAACACCATGCCCAGCCGACCGCCGGCATCGCCGCCGCGCCGGATCGTGCCGTCATAGGCGCGGTCGAGCCCGGCAACAAGCGACAGCAGCGTGGTCTTGCCCGAGCCGGATGGCCCGAGGAGGCAGGCGAACTGTCCCGCCGGCACGGCAAAGGCGACATCGGCCAGCGCCACGATCTCGCCGCGCTCGCTGCGATAGGCCTTGCGCGTGACGGCGACATCGAGCGCGCTCACGCGCGCCACCGCGTCAGCCGCCGCTCGAGCGGGCGCATGGCCCAGCCCTCGATGGCGAGCATCACCGCGACGAAGCTCGCGGTGTAGGCGAGAATGCTGGTGATGTCGAAGAACTGGAAATAGACGCCGAGCTGAAAGCCGACGCCGTTGCTGCGGCCGACCAGCTCGACCACCAGCACGATCTTCCAGATGAGCGACAAGCCGGATCGGCTTGCGGCCATGAAATAGGGATAGAGCTGCGGCAGGTAGACCTCGCGCAGCCGCCGGCTCCGGGAGAGCTGCAGGACATCGGCCACCTGCAGCAGCTCGCGATCGACCGCGCGCGCCCCTTCGCGCAGGATCACCGTGGTATTCGGCACCTTGTTGAGCGCGACGGCGGCGATCGCGGCGACCTCGCTGAGGCCGAGCCAGAGATAGCAGAGAAAGATGATCACCAGCGCGGGAATGTTGAGCCCGAGCACCAGCCACAGATCGAAGAGGCCATCGACGCGCCGGCTGTGGCCCATCAGAATGCCGATCGCCGATCCCGCCGCCATGGCGAGCGCGAAGCTCGCGGCGACGCGCAGCAAGGTGATGCCGAGATCGGTCAGCAGACGGCCATCGACCGCCAGCCTTGCCAGCGCCGTCGCCACCGCTACCGGTCCCGGCAGCAGCGAGCTCGCCGCGGCTCCCGCCACGGCCTGCCACAGCAATAGAAACGTCGCGGCCGACAGGCCGCGCAGCCAGGCATCGCTCAAGCGCAGCGACACCATGCGGCTACGAGCTGGACCGGGCGAAGAAGGTGCCTGCCGGCACGCGGCCGTCGGGCGGCGCTTCGTCGATGCCGCCGAACTGCACCAGCAGCTCGAGCAGGCGTTGCGCCTGGTCGGCGAGATCGGCTGGCTCGCCGTGAGCGATGCCGCGCCGGTAGGCTTGGCGCAGCCGCTCCAGCACCCGCGGATCGTCGACCTGAGCGAGCGGCGCGATCTTCTGCCATTCCTCGGGCGAGTCGGCCAGGGCGTCCCGCGCCTCTTTCGCCGCAGCAAGGAATCCGCGGATGGCGGCGCCGTGGGACGCGGCCCAGCTTTCGCTGAACACCCAGCCGAGCAGCGGCGTCTCCGGCGACAGGCCGAGCGCGGGCAGCATGTCCTCGACGCGCACCAGCTCGGTAAACTCGCCCTCGGGCAAGCGCGCATTGTACTGCCAGAAATTGATCGCCGCCGGCAGGTCGCCGCGTTTGAGCGTCTCGTTGAGCAGCGGCGGCGCGGCGAAGACCGGTTGCGCCTCCTTGGCGAGGTCGAGGCCGGCGGTCTTGCGCGCATAGGCGCGCAGCACCAGCCAGCTCTTGTCGACCGGCCCGCCGGCGATGCCGATCTTGCGCCCGCGCAGATCGGCGATGCCGGCGATGCCGCCGGCCTTGCGCACCATCACGCCGCCCGTCGCATGCGAGTGCGGCACGAAGGTGAAATCGCCGCCCAGCGCGCGCCGCCGCGCCACCCACAGCCAATCGGTGAGGATGACATCGACGGCGCCGCCTTGGAGCGCCACCGCCGCACCGTCCTTGCCGGCGAGCTCGAGCGGCTCGACCGCGACACCGTGCGCGCGGTCGAGCCCGCGGCGGTGCATCACATCGAGCTCCCAGCCGACCGTGCCGAATTTGAGCACGCCGACGCGCACCACCGGCAGCTCGGCGGCACGCGCCGGCGATGCCGCGAGCGTCACCGTGGCTGCGAGCACAAGCACAGCACGGAAGTGCCGTGCCGCGGGCCGGCGAGCCGCTCCGCCCGGTTCGTACATGCCTGACATCGTTGCGCTTCCCGACACCGCCGTCAACCTGGGGCGCCGGCCGCGCTCATTCATGCAGATCGGCCAGAGAAAGGCTCTCGCGCACCTCCGGCTGCCGCGGCGGCAGGTAGGTCATGGCCGCCGCCTGGGCGAGCGCCGGCAGCTCGCCGCGGGCAAGCATCTCGCCGATCGCGGCGTTGACCTGCTCGATCAGCGCCGCCTCGGTCGACAGCCCGGCGAAGCCCATGTTGAAGCCGATGCGGTGATAGTAGCCGGACGGCTTGAGCATCGTCTGCGGATGCTCGGCGCGATAGGCATCGAAGCGATGCAGCGGGATGAGCGTCGCCTCGAAGCCGCCCTGCTCCAGCCGCGGCAGCAGCTCGCCGCGCCCAGGCACGAGATGGGTGATGCGATCGACGAGCCGGCCGTCGCCGAAGGTCATCAAGATCGCATCGGCGAGCGTGGTCGCCTCGACGACCAACTTGAGATCCTCGAGGTCCGCCAGCCGCGCGATCGGCTTGGTCACGCCGGGTGCGAGCACGATTGTGAGCGGAGCGTAGTGATAGGGTTTGCTCGGCACCAGCGCGCCCAGCACCACGCGACGCCGGCGGTCGGCCAGCGTCGCGCCGTCATAATCCGGCATTCGCGCGGTCTCGGCGCCGGGCTTGCCGAGCGCGTCCTTGATCAGGGGGTAGCCGCCGACCAGCTGGCAGCGCCCGTCGGAGAGCAGCGCGTTGGCCGCCAGCGTCGTGCTGCTGTCGCTATCGACCTTGCTCTCGAACCATTGCACGGCCAAGGCCTTCCCGAGCCGCTTCGCCACGGCGTCGGCAACCGCGACATCAAAGCCACCGCCTTCCCTGCCGTGGCGGATTGAGTAAGGCGGCACCTTCTCGTCCAGGCAGACGCGGAGCGTGTCTTGGGCGCGGGCCAGGGGCGCCCACGCGCCCGCGAGAAGCATCACGCCCGCCACCGCAGCCACCAGCGATCGAGCCTCCATCACTTGCCTCGGGTCACGACATAAGCCCAGATCGCCTCGATCTCATCGAGCGAAAGAACGTCGCCCCAGGGCGGCATGCGGTTGTTCTTGCCGTTGACGACGGATTCGAGAAAGCGATCCTTACCGTTGCGCGGGAACTCGCGCAGATCGAAGGTCACGGTGCCCGCGCTCACCATGTTGAAGCCGTGGCAATGCGAGCAATGCCGCGCGTAGCTCGCCTTGCCTTCCTTCACCAGCGCGTCGTTTTGACGATCCGGGGCCACGGCCGCGCTCTTCTGCGCGGCATCCTCGGCCGTCGCATGCGCCGCGGCGACAAGCGCCGCGGCAAATGCCAGCGCCGCTAATCCGTGGTGAGCCCTCATCCGGTTTTCCAAGAAAAACGGGGCCGCCCGGCAAGGCGGCCCCGCGATGTCCGCTCGCTACTTCGGGACCGCGAAGACCCAGAGCGAGCCGCCGGCGGGCACGTCCTTGAGACGCTCGTCGCCGGAGAACAGCGAATAGACGCCGCCGATGCCGCTGGACACGGCGACGTATTGCCTGCCGTCCTGCTCCCAGGTGACGGGCTGCCCCTCGATGCCGGAGCCGGTCTTGAACTGCCACAGCTTCTTGCCGGTGTCGGCGTCGAAGGCCTCGAACTCGCCGGTGAGCTGGCCGCTGAAGACCACGCCGCCGGCCGTCGACAGCACGCCCGAGAAGCGCGGCAGAGTGCTCGGCGTCTGCCACTTGGCCTTGCCGGTCAGGGGATCGATCGCCTTCAGGTAACCGCGCGGCTCGTTGCCGGCCGGCCATTCCCAGAGGTCGCTCAAATCCATGCCGAGATACCAGTCGCCGGCCTTGTACTCGGCGGGGATGGCCTTGTAGTGCCCGCCGAAATTGAGCGTGTTGGCGTAGGCGAGTCCAGTATTCGGGTTGAACGACATCGGCTCCCAATTCTTGCCGCCGAGGATCGACGGCCATACCACGACCTTCTCGCCGGCCCGCGCCTTCGCCGCGACGTCGGTCTCGACCGGACGGCCCGTTTCCATGTCGATGCCCTTGGCCCAGTTCACCTTGACGTAGGCGTTGGCCGCCAGGAGCTTGCCGTTGGTGCGGTCGAGGACATAGAAGAACCCGTTGCGGTTCGCGTCCATCAGCACCTTGGTCGGCTTGCCCTTCACCTTGATGTCCGCGAGGATCATCTCGGCGACGCTGTCATAGTCGAAGGGATCGTTGGGCGAGAACTGGAAGTGCCACTTGACCTTGCCCGTCTGGGGATCGAGCGCCAGCACCGAGTCCGTATAGAGGTTGTCGCCCTTGCGCAGGGCGGCGTTGAACGGCCCGGGATTGCCGATGCCCCAATAGACCGTATGCAGCTCCGGATCGAAGGAGCCGGTGATCCAGGTCGAGCCGCCGCCATGCTGCCAGGTATCGCCGGCCCAGGTATCGACGCCCGGCTCGCCCTCGCTCGGCACCGTGTAGGTGCGCCAGAGGTGCTTGCCGGTCTGCGGCTCCCAGCCGTCGATGAAGAGCCGCGTGCCGAACTCGGCGCCGGAGATGCCGGTGATGACGACGCCGTCGGCGACGAGCGGCGCGACGGTCATCGAATAGCCGTCCTTGAAGTTGATCGCGTTCTGCCGCCACAGCTCCTTGCCGGTCTTGGCGTCGAGCGCGATGACATTGGCGTCGAGCGTGGTGCGGAACACCTTGCCGTCATAGAGCGCGGCGCCGCGATTGATGATGCCGCAGCAGACGATGCGCGGCGTCTCCGGCGGATACTCGACCTTGGTCTTCCAGATCTGCTTGCCGGTCTTGGCGTCGACCGCCATGGTCGCGCTGTTGGTGGTGACGTAGAGCACGCCCTTGTAGACGAGCGGCTGCGACTCTTCTGAACGGCTGTCGTCGTAGCTGTAGTTCCACACCGGAACCAGCTTCTTCGCCGTCTCCTTGTTGATCTGGGTGAGCGGGCTGAAGCGCTGAAGGTTATAGCCCATCCCGTAATTGAGGACGCTCTTGGTGTCGCCGGCGCCCTTCGCCAGCTCCTGCGCCGTTTGCGCCTGCGCGGCAAGCGGCAGCAATGCCGCGAGCGCGGCGGCCACGAGTAGATGTTTCATGTCTCCTCCCCTCTGCTTGCCGGCGAATTCCATCGCCTTGGCTTACGAAGAAGCGGGCTTCCCAGGACACGCCCCAGGGAGCCCGCCGTCGATCAGGTCTTCATCGCCGCCGCCACCTTGTCCGGCGTTAGCGGCAGCGTGCGCACGCGAGCGCCCACGGCGTTGTAGACGGCGTTGGCGATGGCCGGCGCGACCACCGTCACCGCCGGCTCGCCGACGCCGGCGGGGTAGTTGCCGGCGCCGATGACGTGGATGTCGAGCTCCGGCACCTGCGACATGCGCAGCGGCGTGTAGCTGTCGAAATTGGTCTGCTCGATGTTGCCGTTCTTCATCGACGCCTGCTCGTAGAGCGCGAGGCTGACGCCCCACAGCGTCGCGCCCTCGACCTGCGCGCGCACGCCGTCCGGGTTGACCATGGTGCCGACATCGATGGCGATGGTCATCTTGTGCAGCGTCACCGTGCCGTCCTTGGCGACGGAAACCTCGGCGACGCCGGCGGTCCAGGTCGGCGTGTTGCGCTCCTGCGACGAGACGGCGGCGAGGCCCATGGCGCGGCCCTTCGGCAGCGGCTTCTTGCCGTAGCCGGATTTCTCGACCGCGACCTTGATCACCTCGGCGATGCGCTTGGCGCCGCCGACCGAGTTGGGCGCCGTGCCGGCGTTGCGGCCGGTGGCGTCCAGCATGGCCAGGCGGAACGCGACCGGATCCTTGTTGGCCTTGTGCGCGAGCTCGTCGACGAAGCTCTCGACCGCCCAGAAGGTCCAGGCCGGCGCCACCGAGCGGAACTGCCCGGAGGGTGTCGCCGCCTGCGCCAGATCGTTCTCGATCGCGCGCACATGGTGGTTCGGGATGGTGTACCAGCTGTCGGCGCCGTTGACCGAGAAGGAATCGAGCTTGCCTTTCTTGTCCGTGCTGTCGGTCAGGAAGGCTTCGATGCCCCAGCGCTTGGTCGCCCACGCCGCGCAGACATCCTGGGTCAACACCACCAGCTTGCCGCCGGCGTCGAGCCCGCCTTGCATCTTCTGGTAGGTGATCGTGCGGAAGAAGTCGTTCTGCACGTCCTCCTCGCGGCTGTAGATGAGCTTAACCGGCTTGCCCACCGCCTTGGCGGCCAGCACGGCCGGGACCATGGCGTCGGCCTCGAGCCGGCGGCCGAAACCGCCGCCGAGATAGACCTGGTGGATCAGCACCTGCTCCGGCTTGGCGCCGACCGCGGCCGCCACCAGCGGCCCGGACCGCGTCTGGAACTGCGAGCCGGAATAGATGTGCCAGACGCCGTCGCGCTCGAAGGCGACGCAGTTCATCGGCTCCAGCGGGGCGTGAACCGCGAGCGGCGTCACATACTCCGCGTCGAGCTTGGTCGCGGCGCCCGCCAGCGCCTTGCCGGCATCGCCGATATCCCAGAAGGAAAGCCCCGTGGCGGGATCGGCGGTGAGCTGCTTCGCATGCTCGAGGATGCCGTCGCTGCTGACGCCGGCGTTCGGGCCGAGATCCCACTCGACCTTGAGCGCGGACGCCGCGGCCATGGCCGCCGGATAATTGTCGGCGATGGCGATCACATAATGGGTGGCCGTTCCCGTCGGATCGGGGACGGAGACGAATTGCTGATAGCCGGGGATGTTCTTGGCTTCGCTGTCGTCGACATTCGTCGCCTTGGCGCCGTAGCGCACCGGCGGACGCGCGATCTTGGCGTAGACCATGCCCGGCACGAACATGTCCATGCCGTAGCGCGCCGTGCCGTTGGTCTTGGCGGGAATGTCGAGCGCCGGTATCGGCTTGCCGACGATCTTGTACTCGCCGGCCCTCTTGAGCTGGATCTTCTTGAGGTCGTCGGGAGAGTAGGTCTTGTCGACCTTGCCGCTCGACACCAGGTCGGCGTAGCTGATCGACTTGCCGGATTTGTGGACGACGCGGCTGCTCGCGGCGCGGCACTCGCCCTCGGGAACGCCCATCGCCTTGGCGCCGCCCTCGATCATCGCCATGCGCCCGGCGGCGCCGCAGCGCGACAGCGTGTCGAAGCTGTTGTTCACGCTCCAGCTGCCGCCGGTGACCATGAGGCCCCAGCGCTCCGCCGGGTCGGGATAATCGATGCGGATGTCCTTCCAATCCGCCTCGAGCTCCTCGGCCACCGCTTGCGCGAGCGCCGTGCCGACATGCTGGCCCATTTCCGACTTGGTGATGTGCACCGTGATGATGCCGCCGCGATCGATCGTGTACCACACGGTCGGCGAGAAATTGCCGGCGGCGAGCGCCTCGCCGGCGCTGCCGATGAGCGTCGGCAGCAGAGAGAAGCCGCAGGTGAGCCCCGCGCCGGTCGCCATGCTGCCGACGAGGAACTGGCGGCGGTTCACCCGCCGAGTGGTCGCTGTGCGCGCCAATGTCTCGGTCATGTCAGATCTCCTTCCCGCTGCGCATGTCCTTGGCGGCGCGCTTGATGGCTTTCTTGATCCGCACATAGGTCATGCAGCGGCAGAGATTGCCGTCCATCGCCTCGACGATCTGCGCATCGCTCGGGTTGGGGTTCTTCTGCAGCAGCGACGCCGCCTGCATGATCTGCCCCGACTGGCACCAGCCGCATTGCGGTACCTGCTCGGCGATCCAGGCGCGCTGCAGCGGATGCTGGCCGCGCGGGTCAAGCCCCTCGATCGTCGTCACCTCGCCCTCGGCCGCGTCGGCCAGGCTGGTCTGGCAGGAGCGCACGGCCTCGCCGTTCAGGTGAACCGTGCACGCGCCGCACAGGCCCGCGCCGCAGCCGAATTTCGTGCCGGTCATCTGCAGATGCTCGCGCACGACCCAGAGCAGCGGCGTGTCGTCGGGCATGTCGACGACGCGCCGAAAGCCGTTGATGGTCAGGATCCTCATGGCATCCCCCCGTTTGCGCCCCGGCCGCCCGCGTCAACGGGCCGGCTCGGAGCCGAAAGAAAGAATTTCGTGGGCAATTACGCCCGCTTGGCAGTGGTCAGATCACTGCCCGGTCGGCGCGACCGCGGCTCACCTGGCAGATTCCGACTGATCGCCGCCCGATAAATCGCCCTCCCGTGCGACTGTGCTTGGGCCACGCATGACGTGGCTCGTCGTCTTTTGTTCGGTCATGCTGGCAGTAGTCGCGACATACTGTCAATGCCGACATGCGACGCAGAGTGGCATTGAGAAGTGCGGGTCATCGCGCCTGGCATGTGGTGTGCCAAGCGCGCGTACTTGCCGCGCCAAAGCAGCAGCGCGATCCGGTCGGCGATTGACAGGCCTATGGCGAAATCTTACCGTCGCCGGGAGATCGTTTCGGGCAATCGACGATCGATGAGGAGGAAACCAATGAAGTGGACAACGCCGCGCATCGTCGAGATCGCCGTCGGGCTCGAGATCAATTCCTACGCCTGCGCCGATCTGGCCTAATCGCTTTCCTTGAGCCGCCGGCGTGCCGAGCGGCGCCGCCCGGTGCGTGGCGGATGGGTTCGGCGCATCGTCGATGCGGCGACGGCCGCCCGCGAGGCGCATGCCATGAGCGACAAGCCGCTGACGGCAGACGAGTTGGAGGCAGCGCTCCGCGCCATCGGCGCCGAGCGCTACCACAACCGTCATCCCTTCCATAAGCTGCTGCATGGCGGCCGGCTGACGCGCGGGCAGGTTCAGGCCTGGGCGCTCAACCGCTTCTATTACCAGCGCTCGATCCCGATCAAGGACGCCGCGCTGATGGCGCGCCTGCCGACGGCGGAACTGCGCCGCATGTGGCGCGCGCGCCTCGTCGATCATGACGGCGACGGCACGACGCCCGGCGGCATCGAGCGCTGGCTCAAGCTCGCCGAGGGCGTCGGGCTCGACCGCGACGACGTGGAGTCGACGGCGGGCATCCTGCCCACCACCCGGTTTTCGGTCGACGCCTACGTGCATTTCGTGCGCGAACGCTCGGTGATCGAGGCGGTCGCCTCGTCGCTCACCGAGATGTTCTCGCCCGACATCATCGCCGAGCGCGTCGAAGGCATGCTCAAGGGCTATTCCTTCATCACCATGGACACGCTCGCCTATTTCAAGCCGCGCCTGACCCAGGCGCCGCGCGATGCGGATTTCGCGCTGGCCTATGTCAAGGCCGAGGCGAAGACGCGCGAGCAGCAGGAGGCGGTGCTGGCCGCGTTGCGCTTCAAATGCGACGTCCTCTGGGCACAGCTCGACGGGCTCTACCTCGCCTATGTCGCGCCGGGTTTCATTCCACCGGGCGCATTCGTGCCCGCGACGGCGGCGCGGTGAGCGGCGAGGCGCCGCGGCGCTTGATGGTGGCGGATGCATCGGTGCTGCGCCTCGCCCCGCATGTGAAGTTCCGCCATGACGAGACGCGCGGCCGCTGGGTGGTGCTGGCGCCCGAGCGCCTGTTGCTGCCGGACGAGCCGGCGGTCGAGATCCTCAAGCTCCTCGACGGCAGCCGCAGCGTCGCGGCGGTGATCGACACGCTCGCGCAACGCTTCGACGCGCCGCGCGCGGTCATCGGCAGCGATGTGACGGCAATGCTCCAGGACCTCGTCGACAAGGGCGTGCTCGTGGCGTAAGCGCGCTGCTGGCGTTCTGCTCCGCCCTTTTTCGGGGTTCAGGCTTCAAATTTCTCTAGCAAAAGGAGTTCCGACCGGGCGGCACCCCGGGCGGCTGAATCC